>R21__coassemble_985_pt1 | contig 20796 bp, 20 predicted proteins | sample R21__metabat2_low_PE_003 | metagenome-assembled genome bin R21 | reverse complement strand
GAGCATTTGGCTCTTTCTATTTTTTTAATTTACACCATTATACGGACTTTACCAAGGCAAAGGTGTTTTTACATGGAAATGATTGATGTATACAATTCAGACGGAGATAAGACAGGGAAGGTTATTCCCCGTAATTCTGATTTCTCTCTGCTTGATTCCGATGACCGACTGCTTGTTGTTCATGCCTGCGTATTCAACTCTGAAGGGCATATGCTCCTTCAGAAGAGACGGGAAACAAAAGACAGATACCCAAATTGCTGGGATGTATCTGCCGGCGGATTTGCCATGAGCGGAGAAAGTTCACAGGAAGCAGTAAAGAGAGAACTTCGGGAGGAAATAGGTATGTACCTCCCGAACGAAAGGATATTCTATGTCTGCAGAGAACCCTTCAGCATTGTATTTGATGATTTCTACGCAGTCTATTCCGATGTTTCATTAGATGAATTAAAGCTTCAGTATGAAGAGGTAAGCGAAGCGGCATGGTTTTCCATGGGGGAAGTTCTTGATATGCTTAATGAAGGTATCCTCGTTGACTATCCTGAGGAACTGATTAAAAGAATGTTTTCAGTGGCAGAATGTCAAAATATGATATTAGAGGATAACAGTAAGAGCGCAAAAGAGACTGTCAACAATAATACTGTGAGAATACTTGGAATCGATCCCGGGATTGCCACGATTGGATTTGGTCTTATTGATTTTAATAGGGAAAAGAATTCGTATAAGTATCTGAAATGTGGTATAATTTCAACGCCTGCACATACACCCCTGTCAGAAAGGCTCTGCACAATATATGATGATATGACCCGGCTGATAACCGCATTCAAACCGGACGTTATTTCTATCGAGGAGCTTTTCTTTAATACAAATATCACTACAGGTATTTCCGTTGCCCATGGAAGGGGAGTAATACTTCTGGCATGCAAAAAAGCTGCTCTAGACATATATGAATATACTCCTCTGCAGGTAAAACAGTCTGTTGTCGGATACGGAAGGGCACAGAAGAAACAGGTTATGGACATGGTTAAAAGGCTCTGCGCCCTTAAGGAAACACCTAAACCGGATGATGCTGCAGATGCACTAGCACTGGCTTTGTGTCACGCCAGAAGTTCAACATCACTATTATATAAAGGGGAAAATGCCGAATGCTCTACCATTTAGAAGGAAGTATTGCGGAATACGGACCGGATTATCTTGTGCTTGACTGCTCCGGGATTGGTTTTTATCTATCAATCACACCCGGTACAGCGTCAGGATTAAAGCTTGGAGAGAAGAAAAAAATTTATGTTTCTGAAGCTATCGGTGAAAGCAACTTTGACCTTTACGGCTTTTCAAGTTCAGTTGAAAAGAAATGCTTTGAGATGCTTACAACGGTTTCAGGTATCGGGCCGAAAGCAGCCCTTTCCATTCTTTCATATAACACACCTGCATCTGTCAGTTCAGCTATAGTAAGCGGGAATGAAAGCGCGTTTACCCAATGTCCCGGTATTGGGAAGAAAATTGCTCAGAGGATTATTCTTGAACTCAAAGATAAAATTGCTAAAGCTTCTGACTACGGTTCATATCCTCTTCCAACCGGTCAGAATCCCGGTTCTGCACCAGGCAGCAAAGCATATAATGATGCACTTTCAGCGCTATCGGTGCTCGGATACAGTCAGGGGGAGACCATACCTGTATTAAAACAGATTGATACTTCCGGAATGAGTTCAGATGAGATAATCCGTGCTGTTCTAAAATTTATGATATAAAAGTCAGAGGCAACACCTATGAGTATTCTATTATCTGAAGAGAATAATGAAGAACTGATTACCACGGCCGCTTCTATACAGGAGGACAGCGGTGAAGGTTCTTTGCGTCCCAGAAACCTTGCAGATTATATCGGTCAGGAGAAGGCAAAGAACAATCTTGAAATATATATTAATGCTGCAAAGCTTAGGGGGGAACCGCTTGATCACGTTCTGCTCCACGGCCCGGCAGGTCTCGGAAAGACTTCTCTTTCTCTTGTTATTGCAAATGAGATGGGAGTTAATATGAGAATCACATCTGGACCGGCCATTGAAAAACCCGGTGACCTTGTTGCCTTGCTTACTAATCTAAGTGAGGGAGACATTCTTTTTGTAGATGAGATTCACCGCCTGAACCGCTCATATGAGGAAATTCTCTATCCCGCAATGGAAGATTTTGCAATCGATATTATTATTGGTAAAGGTCCGTCTGCAAACTCAATTCATCTCGACCTGCCGCATTTTACGCTTATTGGTGCAACAACGCGCTCCGGTCAGCTCACAGCACCGCTCAGAGACCGTTTCGGTGTTTCACTGCGTCTTGAACTCTACAGTACTTCTGAACTTAAGAGAATCGTTCTCCGCTCGGCTAGTATTCTGAATGTCCCCATTGAGGACTCCGGAGCTGAGGAGATTGCGTCAAGGTCTAGGGGAACCCCAAGAATTGCAAACCGTCTTCTCAAACGTGTTAGGGACTATGCCCAGGTGAAAGGGAATGGAATTATCACAAAAGACATTGCCGATATGGCACTCTCCGACATGGAAATAGACAAGCTTGGTCTCGATGCCCTAGACAGGCGCATGCTATACAGCATAATAGAATTCTACGGTGGCGGCCCTGTAGGACTTGATACGCTGGCTGCTACAATAAATGAAGAAGCTGTTACTCTTGAAGATGTATATGAGCCTTATCTACTGCAGATCGGAATGCTCACGAGAACACCAAGAGGTAGATGCGTTACATACAGAGCCTATGAGCATCTGGGTTTACAGGCTCCCGGCAATGCAGCAGATACCCAGCTTTCTATGGAACTTGATTACTGAGTACTTCGCCTTAATTTTGTTATTTCACCATTTTTTAAGTTTAGAAACCGCTTTTTTGAAAAAAAATATTGACATTGGTAAAGCATGCGCTATAATCAATAATGTATTTTTAGATAGTTAAGGTTTTGTTAAGACTATATGGATGATTATTCGCTTCTTAGTGATGAGGAACTTCTTAGGCGTGTTTCGAGAGATGACAGATTCGCGGAAGAGTTGCTAGCATCCCGATACGCACTTAAAGTAAAACTCATCGCAAGAAGATTTTTTCTATCTGGCAGTGATAATGAGGACCTCATTCAGGAAGGTATGTTGGGTCTGATTTCCGCAATCAGAAAATTTAATCCGGAATGTGACAACGGTTTCAGTTCATTTGCAGGTACCTGTATAAAAAACAGAATTATTGACTATATAAGAACAACTTCAAATTCACATGAGTCTTCCGCAGAGGAAATCAGTGAAGACGAGAAGGACCCGGGGCCCGGACCTGAAGAGCTTTTTATCGAGCAGGAGAAATATCAGGAAACACTCAGGCAGTTCAGGGATAGACTTTCATCCTATGAATATAAAATTCTTGTGATGTATCTTGAAGGCATGTCATATTCTGAAATAGCAAAGATTCTTAAAAGAAGTCAAGTCTCTATTTATAATGCCATGCAGAGAGTAAGAATCAAGCTTACTTCTTCTTAACAGGCGATTGCAGCATACGGCTGTTCGCATATATTTCAGCCCAAAAAAGGCACACTATCAAAAGAGAGGATTCAAAATGTACGAAGACAAGACCTTAGTATGTAAGGAATGTGGTAACGAGTTCGTATTTACCGCAGGTGAGCAGGAGTTCTATGCAGAGCGTGGATTCCAGAATGAGCCCCAGCGCTGCAAAGCATGCCGTGACGCACGCAAGAACGCAGCCCGTGGTCCCAGAGAGTTCTTTACCGCAGTTTGCGCTGCATGCGGCGGAGAGGCAAAGGTTCCTTTCCAGCCCAAAACAGACCGCCCTGTATATTGCAGCGAGTGCTTCGCTAAGATGAAAGAGCAGGCTTAAGTCTCTGCCGAATATATTGGGGCGCTTTAGTGCGCCCCAATATTTATGCGTCCGTTTTATTAAATTAAAAATATACATAAAGGTGACAGTTATGGAAATTACAAGAGAAACACTTATTTCTGAAATCGTTGAATCCTGTCCTGAAGCTATGCCGGCTTTCCAGGCAATAGGAATGCACTGTATGGGCTGTGCCCTTGCAAGCGGTGAGAATGTTGAGCAAGCCTGCGCCGTACATGGTGTTGACCCTGATGAGTTTATTATCAGTCTTAACACCTATCTCGCAACATTATAAGTATTATGCCGGATATACTCCGGCTTTTTATTATTTTGTATATTTATATGACAGCAAGACTTGAACTTATACGCTCGCTGATCTCTGAAGGTTTAGGCGTTGCAGATATAGGAACCGACCATGGATATATACCTTCAGTACTTGCACTTTCAGGATACAGGGGTAATATAATTGCTGCGGACATCAATCCGCAGCCTCTTGAATCAGCAATTAGAAATGCTCGAGAATATGGAGTTGAGGACAGAATAGCTTTTGTGCTTTCAGACGGTCTTGACTCCATCCCACCTGATTTAATTGATACAATAGTAATTGCAGGTATGGGCGGAGACCTTATATGCTCAATTCTTGATAGAGCTGAATGGGTCCTAAATGATGCTTACCATTTAATTCTTCAGCCGATGACGAAACCCGAAATTTTGAGATACTGGCTCGTAAATAACGGTTTTACAATAGAATGCGATATTCCATTAAAGGACATGGGAAAACTATATTCAGTCATAAAAGCAAGTTACACAGGATTGAACACATTTCTCAGTGATGGTGAGTTATACACAGGCAGTACCAATCTTATACAAAGCAATTTATATGCACGTGAACTTACCGATGTCAATATAGAACGAATTATGAAAATTACTGTCGGACTTGGAATGACATCTGCACAGTATTATATCCTCGACTTTTACGACGGTATACTAAATTCACTTATTTCAATACGAGAGGAACTTGTTGGTGATTGAAGATGCCTAAACAGAAAACTGTCTTCTGCTGCACGGAATGCGGAAATGAATATTCAAACTGGGCGGGTAAATGTCCCGGCTGCGGCTCCTGGAACACATTAAAGGAAATTACACAGGATGTGAAGCCCGGAAAGAATACCGCTGCCTCAAAGTCATCTGTTACCGAAAGGAAGAAGCCCCGTCTGATTACGGAACTGGATACTGAGTCGGAAATCCGCTTCAGTACCGGAATATCAGAATTTGACAGAGTACTTGGAGGAGGTGCGGTTGAAGGTTCTCTTGTGCTCATAGCCGGACAGCCGGGCATAGGTAAGTCAACTATTCTTCTGCAGATGTGCAGCAGTCTTGATACAGATAGAAAAGTTCTCTATGTAACAGGTGAGGAAAGTGAACGCCAGTTAAAGCTCAGGGCTAACAGACTCGGTGTAAACAGCAGCTCCTTATATGTACTTGCAGAGACGGATATTGACTCTATTATTTCTGATATAACTGAACTAGACCCTAGTGTTGTGATAATTGACTCGATACAGACAGTATCTGATTATAGCAGTGAATCAACCCCGGGCAGCGTAAGTCAGGTAAGGGAGTGCACAATGCGCATTATGCGCAGTGCTAAAGAGAATGGTTTTACTGCATTTATAGTAGGACATATCAATAAAGAGGGGAGTATTGCAGGACCAAAAGTTCTCGAACATATGGTTGACTGTGTTCTGTATTTTGAGGGTGAGCACAACACCAGTTTCAGGCTTCTTAGAGCTGCAAAAAACCGCTTTGGCTCCACAAATGAAATTGGTGTGTTTGAGATGAACGATACCGGACTTAAATGCATTGACAATCCCTCTGAGATGCTGCTGAGCGGCAGGCCGGAAAATGCACCTGGAACATGTGTAACCTGCGTCATGGAAGGCACGCGTCCGCTTCTTGCAGAAGTTCAGGCATTAGTAAGTCCCGCAGGTTACAATGCCTCAAGGCGTTCCAATGGAATTGACTACAATAGAACTGCTATGCTTCTTGCTGTACTTGAAAAACGTGGAGGAATTCCTGTTTCCGGCTGTGACGCCTATATCAATGTAATCGGAGGACTTACACTCAACGAGCCGGCTGCAGATCTTTCTACGGTTCTAGCGATAGCCAGCAGCTATCTTGACAGGCCATTAGGCACAGACCTTGCTGCAATTGGCGAGGTTGGACTTTCAGGAGAAATCCGCAGTGTAAGCTCTTTGAACCAGAGACTTTCAGAGATTGCTAGGCTTGGATTCAAGCGTTGTGTGATTCCATCGCACGTGAAGGGCGAAATAAACCTCCCTGAAGGCCTAGAAATCATACCGGTAAAGAATGTATATGAAGCAATCAAAAGCGTTTCTGGCAGGGGTACGATGTGAAAACCGTAATAATCGGCGAGCGCTATAGCAGCAGCTTAACATCGGGACTTAAAAAGCTGGGATACAGAGTATTGCTCATGCCGGATAACCCTTTTATAAGTCCTTATCTTGCAGGTCACACCGACCTTTCACTTTTATATGATAAAAAAGGGGAGACATTATTTGCCGCCCCTTATTTGAAATATTCCCGTTTTATTGAAAACATATCAAAATTTATAACAAATCTGTATTATTTAGATATAATTCAGACTGAAGAATACCCAAATGATGTTCAGATGAATGTTTTTCTAAATGAAAAATACGCAATATTAAACTCCGAAACTATTTCAAAGGATATTGCCGATTATTTAACGAACTCGCATGGATATAAACCTGTTAATGTCAGGCAGGGTTATGCTAAATGCTGCACATTGAGTGCAGGGGAGGGAATTATCACATCAGATCCGGGAATTTTCACAGCTACCTCAAAATACAGTATTCCTTCTTTAAAAATAACGAAAGGGTTCATATCTTTACCCGGTTTTAATTATGGTTTTATAGGTGGTTCTGCAATCACTCTTGATAAGAATCTGATAGCTTTCACGGGAAAACTTACAAATCATCCTGACAGGCTGATAATTGAGGAATTTCTTTCGTCCTATGATATTGATACTGTTTACCTGACCGATGATCCTGTATTTGATATTGGTGGAGGATTTTTGCTCGAAGATTAAGCTTCGAGCCGGTCATTCACTTTCCATTAGCTTATCCTTTGTTTTTCTTCCAATTGGGTTAGCCATTGCAGCCTCGTGGAGAGATGAATTGTCAATGTGTGTATATATCTGTGTTGTGCTGAGATTGCTGTGACCTAGAACCTCCTGCAGTGACCTTGTATCAACACCGTTCTTTAACATAAGTGTTGCCGCAGTATGTCTGAGCTTGTGCGGTGAATATCTTTCCGGGTCAAGACCTGCTTCAAGAAGCTTACGTTCTAGCATCTGCTCAATACCTCTAGCTCCGAAACGCCCGTTTTTCTGACTGATAAACAGGGCATTTTTTGCATCATCATGTATTTTTCCGTTATCCCTCACTGATAGATAATCGTCAAGTGCCTCACGGCAACCTTCACCGAAGTATACTATTCTCTCTTTATTCCCTTTACCGAGAACACGGACATGGTCTTCATATACATCTGTAAGGTTCAGATTAACAAGTTCAGAAATACGCAGCCCGCAAGACATGAAAAGCATAAGGATTGCGTAATCTCGTAGTCCGTCCTTTCCGTTGCATACTGAAAGCAACCTTTCACATTCGTTTTCCTCAAGATATCTTGGAAGTGACAATTTCTTTTTTGGCATGTCCAGTTCGTTTGTGATATTATTAACAATTAGATGACGCTTGTTACAAAGATAGTTGAAGAATGATTTTACAGAAGAAGTGCGCCTGCATCGGCTTGCTGCTGAAAGAGAACCGGATTTGTCCGGACTGAATGACTGGTATCTGTATAGTTCTTCAATTCGAGTTGCTTCAATAAAATCAAGATCAACATCTGTGATATCAATCTCATTGAAAGGTACTGTAGAGTCAACCAGGTGTCTACGCTGCTTAAGATACCTGAAAAGTATTTTTAAATCAGTATAGTAAGCCATAACTGTTTTTTCAGAATGACCGCGTACGGTTGAATGATATTCAAGAAACTCCATGAGTATATCGGGAGCATCATTAATTTCATCTAAAGTCATAAAATCACCTCACTGTTAACATAATATCATATAACTGTAAAAAACGCAATATTAATCTCGTTAAATTTATATTATGCGAGATTTAATGTTTATTTAAACAGAGCAGAGATTATAATCAAGTATGTCCTCTGCTCTTTATTTTTCACTTCTTAATAAAACCAACTCTAATTATTGGTTCTGCTGTTATCCTAATTGCGTTAAGTATTGTGGCAAGGGCTGCACATAAATCAATAAACACAGCAAACCATATGCTACTGAAGCCAATCATAGCAAGAAAAATCAGCACAGCTTTGATAATAAACACAAAAAGCGCGTTTCGTTTAACAAGTTCATTCATTCTCCTGCTTACATCGATTGACTCTGCAAGTGAATCAATAAATTCTGGAATAAGAAGTACATCCTCATTTCCGGGTATAAGACCTAGCTTGATGTCAATATTTGCAGGACTGTGTTCCGCTCTGTCTTCTGCACTGATATATATTTTCTTATAACGACCTTTATTGCATATTTCTTCAAGACTTTCTTGAAGTTCTTCTTTGCTGATGTATTTTATATCATCAAAGCCGGTATTCTCACTAAAATAATCTCTTAGGTCATTCCTGTCATCAGTAAGCAGGATGATATGGTCTACTCCCCTGTCCTTAAGAGCTTTTATTGCCTCGGCAACTTCAACCGGATAGTTTCTGGAAAGCACTAAATACCCTGCATATCTGCCTGAAACAAGCAGATAATAGTAATCACCGTCAATACTCTCTTCGATTTCCGGCTCAATACCCTTATCTTCTATGAACTCAAGGTTTCCAAAATATACTTTTGAGCCACCAATAACACCTTCAACTCCATATCCATCGATATCCTTAAACTCCGATACTAATCCGGGCATATATCTGTATCTTCTTGCAGAAACAATGGACTTGGCAAACTGCTGGTCAGAATCATATACCAGATGTGAAACAAGATTCATGAAGGAGTCTTCGTCAGTTATTTTTGATTCTACGAACAATATCGATTGAATTTCCTCGTTCAGCAGGCCATTACCATTAAAAACTGCAACTTTTGGATTCGAAAATGATTCCAGGATAGCTGAATTTCCAAATATGCTCCCCTTTGAGGAGGAAAGACCTATTCCGACTGAGGAAGCTGCTGGGATGCCTGCTGTTATACTGTATGGTACACAAACGAGCATAATACAAAGAGCCCTATAAACTGAGGCTTTTACTGAATAATGCGCAAAAACCGGTAGAAGTACGGCATAGAGCACTGCAACTGCAATGCAGATCTTAAGTATTCCTGAGGCACTCTTGCTCAGACTCTTTCCGAGTCTGAGCTGAAGATTGTTATTATCTTCAAAGATATCTTCTGTATAACTGATTATATCAGCATCTTCCGGATTGATTAGTTCAAGTGCAGACTTCTTAGTTTTTTCAGTGGTGTAATGGATCAGGTAAACGCATATTCTGTAAAGCAGCAGCATAATGACTGATTCTATTCCATGTCCAAGGAACACAGCAATCAGTGCGCAAAGGAATAGTATTAGGGAATATGAGAACACATCACCGTTAAGAATATCCTTTAAAGCATCCGAAAATATATCACAGCCTGCTAGAAAAACAGCAGCCAGAAGCATAATCAGCGAGATATTTCCTGCCGGCGCCATAACAAGCACAAATACTGTAATTAGAGAAGCAAGAACCAGTCTGACAATGAGAGTCTTTTTTAATATAATAGCTGCATGGGAAGAGCGTCTACCCTTCCCTGCAGCAGTATTTCCGGTGGATTTCCTAATCGGCAGTTTAAGCTTAACACCGGTTATTTTAGAAGTATTCTCTTTCTGATGCCGGCTTTTTGAATTCATTATTGCTTCACTCCGATTTATATTGCCTTTATATTTTGAGTTGTACAGGTTAAGCTTTTCCGTTGCATCCGAGTACGTCAACCAGCTTATGACGAACCATTTCCTTGATTGCGGTACGGCCCGGTCCGAGGTACTCACGTGGGTCAAACTTTTCAGGATGCTCAGCAAAGAACTGGCGGATTGAGGCTGTCATGGCAAGTCGGAGATCAGAGTCAATATTGATTTTGCAAACAGCCATAGATGCAGCTCTACGGAGCTGATCTTCAGGAACGCCAATTGCTCCGGGCATATTTCCGCCGTTTGCATTTATGATATCAACAAACTCCTGAGGGACGCTTGATGAACCGTGAAGTACAATCGGGAAACCGGGAAGACGCTTCTCCACCTCTTCAAGAATATCAAATCTCAGCTTCGGATCTGTACCGGGCTTGAATTTATATGCTCCGTGAGAGGTTCCAATTGCGATAGCTAAGGAATCGCAGCCGGTGCTCTCAACAAATTCCTGAACATCTTCAGGTCTGGTATATGAGCTGTCTTCAGTGGAAACCTGAACTTCATCTTCAATTCCTGCAAGCGTTCCTAACTCAGCCTCTACCACTACACCGTGGTCATGAGCATATTCAACAACCTGCTTTGTAATGGCAATGTTTTCTTCAAAAGGCTTTGAGGAAGCATCAATCATGACTGATGTAAATCCCCCGTCTATGCATGATTTGCAGAGTTCGAAACTGTCACCATGATCAAGATGGAGAGCAATCGGAAGTCCCGTCTCTATAACTGCAGCTTCTACAAGCTTCATAAGATATGTATGGTTTGCGTATTTTCTTGCTCCTTTAGAAACCTGAAGAATTAGCGGTGCATTTTCCTCCGCAGCGGCCTCTGTAATACCCTGCACTATTTCCATATTGTTTACATTGAAAGCTCCTATCGCATATCCGCCTTTGTATGCTTTCTCAAACATTTCTTTTGTTGTAACTAATGCCATTTCTATATCTCCTTAAAAAATTAATAAGTGCTAAATTTTGTACAATTCGCATATTTACAAAATGTGTTATTTATTATATCCTCAAACCGTTATATTATCAATATAGAAGAATAAACAAATATTATTTTTTCGGAGGCTTATTATGTCGGAAAAATTGGTTGGTTCATGCATATTCGGTCAGTCGGGCGGTCCGACTGCAGTAATCAACGCAAGTGCTTACGGTGTAATCAAAACTGCGTTGGAATGTGAAGAGATTACAAAAGTATACGGAGCATCACACGGAATACGCGGAGTTTTGGACGATCAGCTATTCATAATGGATGAGGAAGACCCGGAGGAACTTAAATATCTCCTCAGTACACCTTCTTCAGAGCTAGGCTCCTGCCGTTATAAGATGAAGGACCCCGAAGTCGACGACACAGACTACAGACGTATTCTTGAGATATTCAAGAAATATGATGTACGTTATTTTTTCTATAATGGTGGAAACGACTCAATGGATACCTGCAGTAAGATATCCAAATACATGCAGTCAGTTGGTTATGATTGCAGAGTTATGGGAGTTCCCAAGACAATCGACAACGATCTATTCGGAACTGACCATTGCCCGGGCTTTGCAAGTGCAGCTAAATATATTGCAACATCCTGTATGGAAGTTAATAAAGATGCCCGTGTCTATGACAACGGAATGGTGACGATAGTTGAAATCATGGGACGTCACGCAGGCTGGCTAACCGCATCATCCGCTCTTGCCACAGAATACGGTTCAGGACCTGATCTTATCTACCTCCCTGAAGTTGATTTTGATATGGATAAGTTCCTTGATGATATCAAGGAAGTATATGAAAAAAACGGAAAAGTACTTGTTGCTGTTTCTGAAGGTATACATTATCCAGACGGAAGCTTTGTCTCTGAAGCAAAGACCTCTGCAACTGACGGTTTCGGTCATGCACAGCTTGGGGGTCTCGCTACCCTGCTTGCTTCAATCGTAAAGGGAATGCTTAATGTTAAGGTGCGTGGAATTGAACTTAGTCTTCTCCAGCGCTGCGGTTCACATCTTGCTTCAAAGACAGATATAGATGAAGCGTTCGGCGCCGGACGAGAAGCAGTTCTTCAGGCTGTTGCCGGAGAAACCGATAAAATGGTAGCTTTTGAACGCGAATATGATGAGAATGGCAAATACGTCTGCAAAATGACTCTTCTTCCCCTTTATAAGGTTGCAAATTACGAGAAAAAAGTTCCTGTTGAGTGGATAAATGCTGACGGTAACGGATTGACACATGAATTTATTGATTATGTTCTTCCGCTTATTCAGGGTGAACCCGACATTCCCCATGTTGATTCTCTCCCCCGTTATGCTCATCTCAAAAAAGTTCTTGCAAAATAGTTTCTATATTATATTATATTTGATACTATTTTAAATACATTTTACTGTTTTTGCTTTTTGTATATACAAACATAATTTTTAATTTGTCATTATAAGCCGTGGACTTTTTCCACGGCTTATGTTATTCTATAAAATAGCATAATAATAACAAACAAGAAACCGAAAGGAGTCTTTTAATGGTAACAAACAAAGAAAAACTGTTTAAACTCGGTGCCAAAATGACTGACCGTGCAGCTCAGATGCTGGGTTTAAAGAAAATCACAGAAGAAGATCCTGAATACTGGGGACTCTGCAATGTTCTGGACGATGAAATGGTTGACATTGCACTTGCAATTCCACAGCGCAAACCACAGACCTTTGCACAGATAAAAGCTCTCGTTGGCTGGGATGATGACAAAAAGCTTGAGGATAAGCTTTTTGAGATGAGCTGTCTTGGCGTTCTTGAGTATAACTGGGAGAATGAGAACCATGAGAAGCAGTGGATGCTTCCTCTATTTGTTCCCGGTTGTGCGGAATTCCTGAACATGAGAATGGACACAATTGAAAAGTATCCTGAAGTAACCGAGATGTTTAACCAGATGGCACGCCTTCCTCTTGAGGCTGTTACTCCTATGGTACCTCCCGGAGGTGCCGGAGTTGGAATGCATGTTATACCTGTAGAAAAGGCAATTCCTGCTGAATCTAAATCCGTAAGTGTTGAACATCTTTCCGAGTGGCTTAAGAAATATGATTATTTCTCCGTTGGTGTCTGTTCCTGCCGCCGTGTTGAATCTTTTAACGGCAGGGGCTCAGGAGATCTTCCTGAGTACTGGTGTATAGCAGTTGGTGACTGTGCAAGATATTGCGATGAAACAGGAAAAGACGGTTTATCAAACATCAGCTATGATCAGGTTATGGAAATCCTTCAGCGAGCCGAAGAAGAAGGATATGTGCATCAGATCACAAACATTGATGGCGAAGATAAGATTTTTGCTATCTGCAACTGTGCAATCGGTGTTTGTTACGGTCTGCGCACATCTCAGCTGTTTAATACGCCCAATATGTCAAGAAGTGCATATATTGCACATGTTGACAAGGAGAAGTGCGTAGCTTGCGGCAAGTGTGTTGAAGTCTGCCCCTCAGGAGCTGCAAAGCTTGGTCAGAAGCTCTGTACGAAGAACGGTCCTGTTAAGTACCCGAAGCATAAACTGCCTGATGATAATCCCTGGGGTCCTGAAGAGTGGGACGAGAACTACAAGGACAACAACCAGATTAACTGCTATGATACAGGTACATCCCCCTGTAAAACAGCCTGCCCGGCACATATCGCGGTTCAGGGCTATATCAAGATGGCCGCAGAAGGCCGTTATCTTGATGCTCTCAAGCTTATTAAACAGGACAACCCCTTCCCTGCCGTATGCGGTGCAATATGCAACAGACGTTGCGAGGATGCATGTACACGCGGTACTGTTGACCAGCCTGTTGCTATCGATGAGATTAAGAAGTTTATAGCTGAGCAGGAGCTCAAAGCTGAAACCCGTTTCATACCTGATAGACGCACTAAGAGGCTCTCCAAGGAAGATTACGAGGAGAAGATGGCAGTTATAGGTGCCGGTCCCGCCGGACTCTCCTGTGCCTACTACCTCAGGAATATGGGCTATCCCGTAACTGTATTCGAAAAAGAAAAACAGCTCGGCGGTATGCTCACTCTTGGAATTCCCAACTTCCGTCTTGAGAAGGATGTTGTAAATGCTGAAATCGAAGTCCTTAAGATTATGGGTGTTGAATTCAGGACAGGTGTTGAAATTGGCAAGGACATGAGCCTTGACGACATCCGTGCAGATGGCTATAAGGCAATTTTCCTCGGAATCGGTGCTCAGAAGTCCTCCTCTATCGGTGTACCCGGCGAAGAACTCAAGGGTGTTATAGGCGGCGTTGATTTCATGAAGGAAGTCAATCTCGGCAAAGAACCGAAGCTCGGTAAGAAGGTCGTTATTATCGGTGGTGGTAACGTTGCAATGGACGTCGCGCGCACGGCTATCCGCATGTGTGACGATGTTACTGTTGTTTACAGAAGAAAAGAGTCCGATATGCCGGCTGACAAGCAGGAGGTCGCCGAGGCAAAAGAAGAAGGTGTCAAGTTCCTGTTTGAGTACAAGCCTGTTGAGATTCTTGGGGACAAGAAAGTCAAGGCTCTCAAATGTGAAGCCGGTGAGGTTGAGTGTGACACCATCATTTCTGCAATCGGACAGAAGGTTGATCTTGGCGGCATAGCTCCCGAAGCTATGACATTCACCGCAAAAGGCACCGTCATTGCTGACGGACTTACTCTCCAGACCGAGCAGAAGGATATCTTTGTCGGAGGCGACGCATTTACTGGACCGAAATTTGCTATAGACGCAATTGCAGCCGGACACGAAGCAGCTATCTCTATGCACCGCTTTGTACATCCCGGTCAGAGTCTGACTCTTGCACGTAACCGCAGAGACTTTATCGAGCTCAATAAAGATGACATTGTTCTTGGTGTTGGAAGCTTTGATACTGCTTCTCGTCAGGTACCCGGCAAGGATGCTTCCAAGGCAAAGAGCTTCAGCGATGAAAAAATCACCTTCACTGAAGAGCAGGTTAAGAAGGAAGCTGCCCGCTGCCTTGGCTGCGGAGCCACAGAAGTTGATGAAAACAAATGCATTGGCTGCGGTCTGTGTACAACAAGATGTGAGTTTGATGCTATTCATCTTTCACGTGACCTTCCTGAGGCTTCTACAATGTGTACTGCAGAAGACAAGATGAAACTCATACTCCCCTATATGGCAAAGCGTGAGGTTAATATTATTAAGAAAAAGTTTGCCAAGAAGTGATACTGTATGCACGAGTTAGGTACAATAGTATACGTGATTGATACTGTAGAAAAAATCTGTAAGGAACAGAATCTTACTTATGTGGATTCGGTTACGCTTGAGGTCGGCGAAGTTTCAGGAATAATACCGGACTATCTGGTTGACTACTGGAACTATGCCAGAAAGAACACAGAGTTCTTGAAGGAGGCCGAGCTTAAGATTGAAAATCTTAAGGCCGTAACCTACTGCCAGGACTGCAAAGGTACTTACGATACAATGACATATGCAAAAATATGTCCATACTGCGGAAGTAAGAACACATTCCTGATTACAGGCAATGAATACAATATCAAGGAAATAGAAGCTATGTAAAATAAGCTCCCCGGTTTTCCGGGGAGCTATCTATTATCTTGAGATGTTTGTTATTTAAATACGCAGAGGGCTAAGCAGACCAGGAATACAGCAGCAATCCTGACGTGAAAGCTTCTGATTTTCCGCTCGTTAAGGGCTGCCAGAGCCGTAACGAAGGCTACAGCAATCTCCTCCATAAGTATAATATCCTTGGGACGATGGCATTATAGAATGCCGGATATAAATTTGTCAATGCTAATTATTAAACATATTATAAACTATAAAACACCATTCTAGAATACTAAATTCTTGTATCTAACTTCTCGGTATACTCTTTTCTGAAACTTTCGTACGTACCGCTGTCAATATTATCTCTAATATTCTGCATCAAACCGTTGTAGAAATAGAGATTGTGCATTACTGACAAACGCATTGCAAGCATTTCCTCCGCTTTAAAAAGGTGCCTGATATAAGCTCTGGTATATCTTCTGCATACAGGGCAATCACACTTTGGATCAATCGGCTGCTCATCACTGAGATATTTTTCATTTTTTATATTTATTATACCGTCCCAGGTGTATAAATGCCCATGTCTACCATTTCTTGCAGGCATAACGCAGTCAAAGAAATCAACACCACGGTATACTGCCTCGATAATATTACCCGGAGTACCGACCCCCATGAGATATCTGGGTTTGTCCTTTGGCATATGTTCCTCAACTGCTTCAATTGTGTCATACATCTCCTGATGGGTCTCCCCTACCGCAAGACCGCCTATTGCATAACCGGGTAAATCAAGATCTGCAATACTTTTCATATGATCAATACGCAGGTCATGAAATATGGTTCCCTGGTTTATGCCAAATAGCATCTGACCGGGATTTACAGCATCATCTTCACTGTTGTATTCCGCATTTGCAGCCTTGCACCTGACAAGCCATCTGTATGTTCTCTCACATGAATTCTTGACATACTCTTTTGGGGAAGGAATCTTAATACACTCATCAAAGGCCATAGCAATATCAGAACCTAGATTGGACTGAATACGCATGCTCTCTTCAGGTCCCATAAATATATGTCTTCCATCTACATGACTGTTAAAATATACTCCCTCTTCCTTAATCTTTCTGAGCTTTGCGAGAGAAAAAATCTGAAATCCTCCGCTGTCGGTAAGTATTGGACCATCCCATGTCATAAATTTATGTAAACCACCAAGTGATTTAATAAGTTCATCCCCCGGACGGACATGCAGATGATATGTGTTTGAAAGCTCTATCTGACATTTAATATTACCCAGGTCTTCAGCTGAGAGTGCTCCCTTGATCGCTCCCTGGGTTCCGACATTCATAAAAACCGGTGTCTGAACAGTACCGTGCGAACAGCTGAATTCTCCTCTTCTGGCATGTCCCTCTGTTTTTAAAATTTTATACATCGCAGCTCCTTGGAATAATTAATGAATGAACATTGCATCACCGAAAGAGAAAAACCTGTAACGCTCGTCAACTGCTGTCTGATATGCAGTTAAAATGTTCGACCGACCGGCTAATGCCGAAACAAGCATAATTAGGGTGCTTTCTGGAAGGTGAAAATTGGTAATAAGCGAATCAATGCACTTGAATTTATAACCCGGATAAATAAAAATGTCCGTCCATCCGGAACTTTCAGTCAAATAACCGTCGTCTGCCGCAAAGCTTTCAAGCGTTCTGCATGAGGTAGTCCCAACGGCAATAACCCTTCCGCCTTCTTTTTTTGTTTTGTTTATAAGCTCAGCTGTCTTTTCAGGGATGATGCAGAATTCGGAATGCATTTCATGATCTTCAATCTCATCCTCCTTTACAGGCCGGAACGTACCAAGACCTACATGAAGAGTAACAAAACAGGTGCTTATTCCTTTTGCACGGATTTTTTCAAGTAACTCTTCGGTGAAATGAAGTCCGGCGGTTGGTGCAGCTGCACTTCCAAGCTCTTTAGAATAAACAGTCTGATATCTTTCAGGGTCATTAAGTTCCTCTTTTATATAGGGAGGAAGCGGCATTTTTCCTAGTCTTTCGAGAATCTCAAGAAAAATACCCTCATATTCAAACCTTACTATTCTGTTTCCTCCGGCACTTACATCCTCTACAACAGCCTTCAGTTCACCGTTACCGAAAAAAATCTCTGTACCCGGACGTGTTTTTCTTCCGGGCTTTGAAAGGCATTCCCAATGGTCGTCCCCCAGCTCCCTAAGCAGAAGAAGTTCAATACTTCCACCGGATACTCTGCTGCCTATCAGTCTGGCCGGAAGGACGCGTGAATCATTCATTACGAGACAGTCACCGGGCTGAAGGTAGTTAATGATATCATAAAAATGACGGTGTTCAATTTCTCCGGTGCATCTGTCAAGTACAAGAAGACGTGAACTGTCTCGCTTCTCTATAGGTGTCTGAGCGATAAGCTCTTCCGGAAGGTCAAAATAAAAATCAGATTTCTTCATTAATTCTCCGTGAAGCATTAAATAAGTATAGATATTTCAGCGCATTGAAAGAACCCGGTCCCTGAATGTTTATGAAATCATCTTCATTGCCATAGTGAAGATTAACCGTATTGCGCTGATTGATAGAAAGACCGGAAATATTTCTAAACAGAAGCTCTTTTTTACCAAGAATAAATCTGTCCCTGAATGCTGTAAGTCTCTCCTCAGTAGATGACTTAATCTTGTGCTTAGAATCTATTTGCTGAACAGTAACATCATCATAAAAAAGTTCATTGGGAAAAGCGCTTATATCCCCTAAAAGACTTTCAATATACTTCTGCTGACGGGCATCTATTTCAGTGATTGTGTAACGTTTTCCGTCAGTAGTGTTTAAGTATCCCAATCTGTCATAATCTGCTTTAAATCCGCATTTACAGGAAAGAGTGCTTCCACAGCTCTTCAATTGCCCCTGCTTTCCGCATTCGGGACAAAGGAACAGCGTTGATTCCAAATATTCAGCAGTACATCTACCCTTGTATTCAACAGGGTCCTTAACCTGTTCGGCATAAGCGTCAACAAAAAGATCATTTTTAATAGCCCTGTTTACTTCGTCGTCGGTCATAGCTTTTAACACTTCCGGTGTATAAACATTAACTGCATGACCGTATACCTTGCCTCTGCGGATTTTTCTTCCCCATCTTGGTGATGTGAAGTATCCGCCGTCTATTCTGTATGTGATAAGGGTAGCTCCGGATTTTTTTGCCATTTTACCTGTTGAGTCCGGGATAATTCCTGTGTTTGTTAAACCGTTAAAGCTTCTGTTTCCTTCAGGAAAAAGGGCTACATTATGTCCGGCCTTAAGAGTTTTCAGCACTTCTTTTACAGTATTAATACCGATTTTTCCTTTATAATGAATAATAGGATGGAAGAAGAAAACGAAAAACTTCCCTACCAAGCCCATTCTTGTGATGTTTTCAGTGGCTACAAAGTATAATTGATGCTTTACGGAACCAGCAATAAAAATAGGATCAAAATCTGTGTTATGATTTGAAAGGACAAGATATGGTCCTTCTATTCCGCTCAAATCCTCATAGCTGAAATTAAAAAGCATTCTGGCAATTGGAAGAAGTATTGCTCTGATTACCTTAAATGCTCTACAATGCCTTCTGTATTCCCGGTTTTCATCCATCCTGTATCACCTCTTTTACATATTCTCTCTTGCCAAAAATATTATATCTTTTTAGAATTAATAATGCAATCATAATTGGTCTTTAGCTTCATGCATTTATTACCTGTAAATAGAAATATTACACGGATAAATCAAAACCCTCAACCATTTTTTAAGGCTGAAGGCCGCTTGTTCGATATAGGATTTATTACAGCTTCGCCAATATACGATTCCACTCCATATATAGTCTGTCCATAATCCATGCGGCATTTGCAGGGCTGGTAGACGGAAGCTTAATGGGGACTCTGCCGCAAACCGGGTACAGATACTTCATAAACAGATTGTATGATGTGCTTCCATTGCAGTATATTTCACGTATATCAGCTATATTCAGCATCTTCATTATATCTACAGGAACAATATTTGAAATAGAGCTGTCACTCGACCCTATTATGTCACATTCTTCAATAGTATCCCATAGCGCAACACCATGTATTTGAAGGAGTTCAATCTTACCTTCCTTTTCCTTGGGAAATTCACATTGCAGTATTTTCCCCAGCAGCGGCCAGAAGCGGTTCTGCGGGTGTCCGTAATAAAACTCCGCCTCCCTGGACTTAACTGACGGAAAGCTGCCGAGAATCAGTATTTTCGAATTCTCATCAAATACCGGCCCGAAGTTTCTATTGATGTGAGTCTTTTCAGCCGTCATTTTACTCTCCTTATGATTTTCTAGAGAGAAGTATAGCCGTCTCCACGTGGCTCGATTCTCCAACAAGTAACCTATTCAACACCCACTGTAAAAGGGAATGGTGGAACACCGATTTTCGCCTTAAAATGGGTATATCGAACCGATACCAATATTGAATTGCCTTATTGCTCGTATAGGCAAATAGGGTAAATGCCTATTGCGTAATTTTCAAGTTTCTGAACTAACCTTTAACCTTGCACCAACTTTAAGAATTTTTTATCATTCTGTTGTTCATTCGTTAAAAACTCTCCATCCTTAAACAGTGCATATGATGTACAAGGGCTTGGTACTGACTGGGCTTGTTCTTTACTTTCTATTTTGATTGCCTTAAATGGAATACCGTTATCACTCGCAGTTTTTTCAAGTATAGGTACATACTTTCCGTTAAAAGGGCATTGATTTGTAAAGTACAAAACATAACCCATTTCATCAACATGTGGATGCTTAGCACATTCCTTAAACTGCGGAACTTCTGCTTTTTCATCAAATGGTAAATACATAAGATTTATACCAGCATCTGAAACATCTGCAACCTTGAATCCCTTATATGCCAGATGTTTGGGGTCTGAAAGGAACGGTTTCTTTTTTGCAGACGACAAAATACAAAGTCCTACTTTTCCCTTTGCTTTGCAATCTTCAATACATTTGTTTAATAAGTCATTTGAATATCCATGACCTTTAAAAGAACCAGAAACCCAAAAACAATCAATATACATATAATCTGGTGCATCAATAGGAACCCACGCATTTTCTGCAGGAATATACTCAATAAAACATTTTCCTCTTTCAGCACTCTTAATAAATGTAAGTCCATCATCAAAGCATTTCTCCATCCAAGCTTTCTTTGATGATACTTGAACATCCTTATTATTTGATATTGCACAGCAAATATGCTCACTCTCAATGTTTTCTCTTGTAACCTGTATATATTCCATTTTTTACACCTCGTATTTCATTAAATCTGATTTTTTATCATTCCTACAAACTTGAATTTATTTTAAGCTATCACGTTTTACCTTCTTAAGCCTTACTATC
>R21__coassemble_953_pt1 | contig 21362 bp, 11 predicted proteins | sample R21__metabat2_low_PE_003 | metagenome-assembled genome bin R21 | reverse complement strand
CCCCAATAATCCAGCCCTATCTGCTCCCATACAAATCTCATGGCCCGAAAGACTACGTGTGGTACGTCTCCTACGGCTCCAACATGCTAGAGGAGCGCTTCATGTGCTACATAGCGGGCGGTGAATGCCGGTTCAACGGCGTCACGTACGTAGGCTGCAAAAACGACACAACGCCTCCCATAACAAGCGTTCGCGTAACCGTGCCTCATAAAATGTACTATGCAGGAAATTCGGGTAGCTGGGGCGGCGGAGTAGCTTATCTCGAGCCTGAATCTGGCGGAGAATGCATGGGCAGAGCCTGGCTTATAAAAAAGTCGCAGTATGACGATGTTCAGGAGCAGGAAGGTCCAATGTACAAGCACAAAATAGAGCTCGGCACAATAGACGGCATCAAGGCTTTCACCTTCACCCACGAAACAAAGCTCAAAGAAACCGGCCCATCAGCCTCATATAGTGAGGTAATAGTCCTCGGCAAGAAAGAAACCTATCAGCTGCCGTTTAAAGAGATAATCCCCGACCGCACTTAATATATACTCTGTAAACTCAAAACAAGGAGGCAGCTTGCCTCCTTGTTTTCAATCTGTTCACTTTCCCGTAGTCTTTCCTTAGAACCCACCATTATCATAATAAGTATCCCAGGCTTCGTCGTAGTCTATGAAATCGTCATAGTAGTCGTCATAAAAATCATCAAAGTCATTGTATTCTTTTACGATAGGGCCCCATTTTTCCCGCTCTTCTCTTTCAATTTTGGCCCATTCCTCTTCCCAACTTCCGTTGACTTTTTTCTTTTGCGGCTTTCCGCTACTCCAATCATATACCGGATTCTTTACATCAATATACTCTGTTTTGATTATTTCGCCTTCATACGCATAAGCATAGAATCCTTTTGTAGCGCTGAATTCAAAATAATAACGGGCCGTGGGATAGTATTGCCCATCCAATTTGATGCCGGCATAGTTTCCGAAAGAAGTGTTTTCGATATCTGACTCGCTCATACCGTTATATGGCTCAGTAGTTTTTAACCAAGCAAGATATTCTTCTCTTTCCTCTTTATTCCTGCGGCGCTCTTCTTCATCAAGTGTAATTTTTTCTGCTTTTATTGATTCTATATTTGTATAATACTGTTCCTGCAAATCCTTCGGTAAGCTTTGGACATTCACATCATCCAATTCACAGAGTGAAGAATAATAATCCCCATTCTCATAGTAAACCATACCTATGGAATAATTAATCAAATCAAAATAAAGTGGGTATTTATACTCCAATATTCCATCGGAATCGATTACGCTTTCCAGCGCGTCACATGCTGCTTTGTATTCCTGCTGCCGCACAAGTTCAAGCCCTTTATCAATTGCCTTTTTTGACTTTATATACGGAACCAGCATTGGAATGCAAATTAATACTATCATAAGGGTATGAATGATTGCGCACCAAAGCCTATATTTTTCGACTCCTAAATATGCAACAATTCCAAAGCATTTCGGCAAACATAAACTGAGAAACAGCACCACTCCCACCAGCAGACAGATTAAGCCTGCACTTATTCTCCGCCATACGAAGAAGTGAGCACAGTAATAGAATGCCACAACCATCAATATTACAATAAGACAGATTGCAAACGCATCTCCTGAATCGCTGAACTTATTTGTATAGCGCATAGTCTCAGCCTTATTGTCATTAGATTCATCCATACCCTGCTCACCTCCTCTGCACGCAGATTCATAAATACTTAATAAAGAATACTATTCATTCACATACTGTTTCAAAACGCATTAAAACACAGCTTTAACCTGGGAAGAGAACTTCAGGTATTTCTGATGTCTCCATATTGCCATTAACTACCTTATATAGAGTTAACTCGCACCCGTTGGCATAGTTTCCTGAAATATAGCATTTAATCTTATCGGAGCTGGTGAAGTATTCCGTATCATCGCCAAACTTATAGTCTTTTCCGTACCACGTGTCACCGGAAGCATAGAACATAACATATGTACCTGATGGCACATCAACTTCACAGGATGTCCCCGCTTTTACAAACATCGAGAAATCATTCGATGAGTTATCTGAGCAAGTGAAATAAACATATACCGACTCATCCTTCGGGGCATTTACTTTCACCGGGCACTGTCCATAGCTTGACGGTCTCTTGATAAATCCATTTGATTGGTTAACCGGTTTAGGTTTGATTGTTAAATCAACACTTACTTTCTTTCCGTTTGATGTTGATGCGGTGATTCTTGCACTACCGGCTGACTTTGCATACACAGTTCCATTTGAAACTGTTGCAACATTAGTATTACTGCTTTCCCAGATAACTTTTTTATCTGTTGTGTTAGCAGGATTGATAGTAGCAGTCAATGACAGGCTGTCCCCAACATTCATAGTATTTTTGGCAGCCATTCCTGTTATTTGGATGGACTCGGCTTCAACGGGGCTAACAGTTATCTCCATGCTTTTAGACACTCCATTACTGCCCTTTGCAGTAATATTAGCCTTGCCTTCTTTCTGCGCTATTAGCTTTCCTTCTGAAACCGTCAGGCAGCTGCTGTCCGAAGACCATTTAACTGTTTTGTCGGTTGCATCTTCAGGAACCAGCTGAGCCTGCAATTCCACCTCATCGCCTATTTTTATTTCTTTAGGAAGACTCAGCTTGATATCCTCTAGCCCAACAGGAACGAATTTCAAATCGAATGCCGTTTCAATTCCGGTTGTTTTATGTTTTGCTGTAACAGTAACTGTGCCTTCTTGTAATCCCACTATTTCATTGAATTGGCTTGTAGCCATGTCTGGCTTGGAGAATGAATAATCCATATCCAAATCCGACGAATTTGCAGGGGTAAATATAAATGGAACCTTAAAGCTTCTACCGATTTCTCCGATCAACTCTTCGCTTTCATTAACGGAAATATCCGTTGGTATTACATCGTTGACTTTAATAACAAGTTCATCGTATGGATTATCATTCAAACAGACTTTTACAATTGTTGTTCCCGGATTTACTGAAATAATAGTATTATCCGAAACCTCAACAATATTCGGGTTCTCTGAAACATATGTAACCGTAACATCCGATGCTGTTTCCGGCAGCACTACGCTTTCCAGCTCCTTCTTTTCATCTACGAACATTTCCACATAGGCATCTTTGAAGCTGATTGATGTAACTGTTTTTGCCTTATTGTTTAGCATGACAACCAGCGCAATAATTAATGCCGCCACAACTGCTAGCAGAAGGTAAATCCAAAGCTTGAGTTTTTTCGTTTTATCCATATTTCTCTCTCCATATTATTAATATTTGGCATTTCTGACATCCTTACTATAACAGAATCATTATATCATTTCCTTTCAGCCCATTTCAAACTACCGGCCAAATCTCTCCCTTTTCCACAAAAACCGCATAGCGATTTTGTGCACAATAGCAAAAATCAGAGCTGCTTTGCCAACTCTGATTTTTTGCTGCATATATGCTAGTATTCCGTTTTTACAGACAGATTTTCTCCGTCGCTCGTAATAATTATCGTACCTCTCTCATCTGTTCTGAACACCGCCGCGCCACAGTCTTCCAATCTGCTTAAAACTCTCTCCGACGGATGCCCATACGGATTCTCACCCACACTTATAACGGCGATCTGCGGCTCAACCTCATACAGAAACGAATAACTGGAAGACGTATCACTCCCATGGTGGCACACCTTCAGCACATCGCTTTTCAGCTCATAGTTTGAATTTACGAGGTCATTTTCTTCCTCATATTCCATATCACCTGTGAGGAGAAAAGTGGTATCACCGTATACAATTCGCAGAACGGTAGAATTGTTATTCATATTATCCGCTCTGTAGTTAATTGGGCCGATAATTTGCACTTCAGCACTACCCAGTTCAAAAGTATCTCCGTCATCGGGAACTGTCAGTTCAAGCCCCTGCTTGGAAACATACTTCAGAAAGTTTGAAAATGCTTTGGTATCATAGAATGTTTCACGGCTGTATACTTTATCAGCAACCGCAAAGTTCAATGCACCGGCCAGTCCTCCCACATGATCAATATGGGGATGAGAGCATACCACATAGTCTAATTCTTTGATGTCGTGCCTTCTCAGATATGAGTACATAAAGTCTGAATCGTCAACATTTCCGCCATCAACAAGCATAGCATGCCCGTCACATATTACCAGTGTAGACTCCGCTTGCCCTACATCCAAAAAATGTATTTCAAAGTTCGGCTCGCGAGTCTGCTCTATCTCAGCCCCCTCATCAACGGGTGACGGCTTTACGGGACTGTTAACAACGTCAGTCGTCTTAGTATCAGTATTATCTTCTGTCTCTTGTGCTTGTACCCTTGGGCTTAAATCATCCTGTTCCTTTTCTTTCAGACCGCTGTGACATCCGGGATAGTGATAACCGTCATCGTATTTGTGGTCCTTTAATACCGTTCTGTCTTTTACAAGAAAATAGTCATAACTGACTACGTTCTGGCCATCCTCTGTAACGGGATCTCCCCAGGTGGTGTCAATGTGATACCATTTGCCGCCGATATTTACAATGTTCCACCCATGTTTAACGCCATCAGCCGTACCGAACACATGTATACATGGTATGTTCAGCCGATTAAGCATTAATTGGGTTGCCGCCGCATAGCCGGCACAAACACCTTTTCCGTCAACTATAACACTATAGCAATTCTGGTTATCATAGTTCTCGTCATATACCGTGTTTTCAATTATGTAGTCGTATACGGCCTTAACTTTCTGATACTCCGTCAGACCCCCACAGGCCTCAATAACCGGTGTAACTATCGCATCAATTTCCTGCCGCCTGTTTTCTGCTACTTCTGCAGTGCAATTGTATACCAGCTTTAGCGTTACGTTATTGTCTCTATCGCCTTTGTAATATTCTATTTCGAAGTCCGGATCCAGCCAAAAGCATTCCGGATTATCAGCATAAACCTCCTGAGCAATTTTTATTACTTTTTCCGGCTTCTTTGCCTTAACAGCCACCTCATCCTCATAGGAATTTACTGCTGTTAGAATTGCATCGTAATTAACCAGGTCCTGTCCGGATATTTGTGAATGAAAATATCTGTAATAGCCGTCATTGTAAACTGACTCTGCTCTCTGCCTGTTAGCGCGCGCAGAACGGACTAGTATTACCGACACAGCAATTATGAGCAAGCTGCATATGGCAATACATATATTCCTTATTTTCCTTTTACGCCTTCTTTTCCTCGCGGAAAGCTTATAGCTTTCCCACGAGTAATCAGAATAGTCGTAATCCTGTGACGCTGAACCGGCGGGCGTCAGTTCACCATAGCTATAATCATTCATCTTATAGTGTCAGTATTAATCCGGACTCCATTTTTAAGAGTGATAATTCCTGATTCTTCCGTTGCATTGCTATCTAAGTATTCGTTCCGCACATAATAGAGAGTACCATTCACATTACCAACGCGGCATGAAATCGGATTCGATTCTGCGTTATCTGTTTCTCCTATTTCTACAACATCTTCACCTGCTACTATTTCTTCTGTATCTATCGGCTTTTCATCGTTATTCTCTGTTTCATTTGAGAATGACCATACGAAGAACGGTTCATTAGATATTTCAGTGGTTTCGGTTCCATCCTCTTCACATACACTTACAATCTCTATACTGAAATCCTCACTGCAGTTAAGATATGTCAGTTCATCAGCATTCGCGCAGTTTGAAAGGCTGATTACCCTGTAGTTTTCAGGAACGTCAAATTCATTATCCGCATCTGTGTTCGGTTCAAATGCAAAACCAATATAATCGTTTATATTGTCGTCATTAATCTCTACTATCTCAAAGAGCTTGCCTAAATCCTTCTTCAAAACGAATGTCTGGCCTGACTCCGCACAGTACAGCTCATCAATACCATTATCATCAGTATATGTGCATTTTCCTATATCGTTCAGTGAAACGGTTCCTTTTAATCCCGGCAACCACTTATTTTCACCTGATTCGGAATTGTACTTACAAAGCCCGGTAATTGTGAAGGCTGTCTCTGTTGGGGTGCTTTCATTCACCCACTCGCCCCGGATATCATCTGTAAGTTCTAATGTAGGCTTTACAACCAGGAAGAACAGCGCAGCAAGCACAGCCAAAACAGATGCTATCGGGATGATTATCCTTCCGGCTCCCTTTTCAGATTTAGCTCCATAATGCTTTTTATACTTCTTCTTGTAAACGGATGCAAGCGGCTTCAGTCTGTCGGATTTCTCCGCCCAGTTTTCAACAACCTCTCCTCTGATTCTGTTTTTGTCAACCCAGTCAAAGAGCCTGTCAATGTCTGATGCATCAAGCGCCTTCTTCGGCCCGAAGATGCGAATCAACGTTAAATCTGGACTCTTGATAATGTCTCTCAGGTCAATTTTACTAATTCCTGCTGCCAGAGAATCCATCATTACTTTTTGTGTAGCGTCAGTCATACCTGCAAGAGATACTCTTTCGCTCTTCACACCCTTGCCCAGTAGCATTCTAACAATATTGCGAACATTATTCGGCATTACACCTGACTTGACATTTACAATATCATCGCAGAGTTCGCTAAACAGCATCGCTTTCTCTTTGCTGTCTTCGGTTTCGTGCCGTCCGTAGAAGCCTCTGTCTTCAACCTTGATATCATCGAGCCTCATGTTCTCCCAGTAGCAGTTTCTTGCCGCTAAAATCAGCTCTTCATTACCGTTAAACAGTGCTTCAATATTAGTAAGATTGCTGTTTCTGTTTTCTCTCTCAGACAGAATCTGATTAACCAGTGAGAGCAGCTTTGTCTTTACCGATGCAGCTGATTTACTGAGCTTGTTGTTCGTAAGCTCAGCAAAGCATGAATAAGCCTCTTTCGGATTTGCAAATGACTTGTCTCCGATTACATACTCCAATGTATAAGCATCGGCGAGGTCCGTCCATTCTGCCCAGGTGTTATTATTCTCTTTAAAGATTCTCTCAAAGAAGACTTTAACATTATCTGCATTAATGCTATTGAGCTTTTTGATTTCGCTGAACGCTTCAGGATTACTTGGATTAAATCTGAATCCCTTGAGATAATCATAGTAAAGCTCTGAATAATCGTCATCGGAAAGCAGATTGACTTCCTTATCCATTAATGCCAGTAGCTTAGAACTGAGACCGTTTCCGGAATTGATACGCTCAAGCAGATAACCGGCACCAATGCAATTCTTATAATCATCCAGCTTTTCTGCGCGCAATTCAACCAGCTTATATCTGTCGTCATCAGGAAGTGCCCTGAATGCCTCTGTCTTATACAATTCAGGTATGAAACCGGCTTCAGACGCCTGAATAAGATTGCTCAGCACACCAAACACTCTGTCAGACCCCAAGCTCCGGAAAGCGGCCGTCTCAACAACCTCAAGCTGCTTGCTGCTATCATGTTTGGATGCAAAGAATCTTTCTATGAGCCTGTAAATGGCGTCTCCGCCAAGCGCATTGAATTTTGCGGACTTAAAGATCTTATCAATAACAAGGCCATCATTTCCTGCAAATTTTTCATATGCAGTATTAAACAGACTTGTCATCTGCTCAATTGAGAATTCACTGTTTTCAGCAATACCCAACACTGCTTTGCACAACTCTTCTCCGCGGCCTGACATAAGCTTGCTAAGCATCTGATACTTATAATCTGTACCCAGTTTTTCAAATGCGGGATATCTTGTAAACGCAAGCGCTTTTTCATCGTTTACGCTACTTGTTATCGCAGAAGCATAGATGTCAAATATCTTATCATCCGTAAATTCATTAATTGCCGGGCTACTAAGCACCTTCTCCACAGACTCCGTACTGCGTCCTCTTTCGAGGAATCTCTTATAAAGTCTGTACTGCTCGTCCGCTCCAATACCCCCGAATTTGCCTGAGTTGAATATGTTGTTTATGATGAAGTTATCATTATCCGCAAATTTCTCAAATATAGTGTTAAACAGTTTAACAATCTGCAAGTATGTAAACTCAGTATTATCCGCAACGTTAAGCACTCTCTTCATAAGCTTTTCGTCTTCGGGATACTTGTTTATAACCATATTCAACAGGCTCGAGACAGATTCCACACCAAGGGTTTTAAATCTGTCGCAGTTCAAAACGCCATCGGCCAATGCAGAAGTATTATTTACAAGCTTTGAAAAATGCTTATCAACGACTTCTTCATCACTAAATGAACCGAAAACATCGGCTGATTTGGAAACAAATTCTTCAGATATACCACTTTCATTATAGTCTGCAGCATTGATAACAAATCTCTTATGCTCATCATCCAGCTCAGAGAATTTCTTGTGAATTACACTGCTGATAGTCTTCCCGAAGTCTTCGGAATACGGGAATTTTTTCCTGAATTCATACCATTTCTCAGTGGCCCATGTTTTGAATTTTTCGATAGGCATCTCACTCAAAACTGACGCATAGAGATTTACATACGAATTGAATACTTCGCTATTTCTATTGTCACCCAAATAGTATTTGTACAGGTCAACCTTCTGCGTATTATTCAGCTTGCCAAAACGGTTCGAGTTGTATACCTTCTCCACAAGATAGTGTTCGTCATTCTTGAATGCGTCAATTACAGTCCTGAACAAGCTAATTGCATAATCATCTCCCAGGCTATTGAAACGGTCACTTTTCAGCACCTTATCTGCCACAGCAGGGAAGGACTTTATTATCTTCTCAAAGTGCATTGTTGCATCTGCATCGTCCAGAAGGTCATAGGTCTTCTGGGAATGCTTCAGGAACTCCTCAGCTATGCTCTCATCATAACTGACGGAATCTATAAGATTTCTCTTCTTCTCAAGGGGAATTGCATCATACTTTTCAAAAACAGTTTTTCTGAGAAGCCTGTTTGCATCTGTATCTTCTGAATACTTTTCTCTTAGCACAAACCAATCTGCTGGATTCCATTCGACAAATTTTTCAATGTCCGCTTTCTCATATATGGAATTAAGCAAGCGGGTATACTCCGGCAATCTGTTCTCTGCCAGACACTTTTTGCCGAACCGATCAATTCTATCCGAAGTTTCACTTACAAAGCTTATAAACTCTTTTTCGAATTCCGAACCGGGATAGCTTATTCTCTCCCAACCATTTTTTAAGGCCTCTGTAACGCTATTCTCGTCAAGATGTATTTCTCCGTCTGAGTTGTCTCCGTGCAGTGGGTTGCGTGAATACTGTTTCATCAAACCGGCAGTAACACTATCCCAGGCAAATCTATTTCCGCTTTTCAGTTTGTTTGGCACCATTTTGCAGAGCCCACATAATGTAAACGCCACATTTTCTGAACCGTCTTCATAATAGCCAGCCGGCTCATTTATCCCGTACAACCAAGCCCCTGATGCTAAATAACTTCTACCATACTTATCTATATCAGCATTAAAGAAAGTTCCGTTATTATTTTGACTGAAAATTTCGGTCTCTTCTAAAAAATGCTCCATCCTGCCGAAAAAATCGTCATCACCGATGTATTTAATGATATCCTTAACGAAGGACGTTCCTCTCAGATATTCACATGAAAACTTATTTTCATCTGTGCTTAAATCTATATAATTGGCCTGTCCAATTGCCTTTTCCGCATTAACAAATCTAATCACAGTACCCATTGACGCCCCGCCAATAATATATGTCAGTTGAGCGCGCAGAGCAACGGGAAGCACCATGCATATGCAATACATAAGCTCCCTAGCGCATTCATTATTAAGCTGATCATCCGGCAATGCAATTAACAGCTCTTTTTCTTTTTTTAAAATACAATTATATACACACTCAATCAGGCTTTTGAACTTTTCATCATTTAACCCAAACTTTACCCTTAATGCCTGTAAATCAAATTGGTGACCGTTGTCGGGAAATGTATTCAAAGCGTCAATTTCTACCGATTCGCCAGGTCTTGCCCCAGAAGGTGTTGTTTCAAAAAATGCAGACTTGTCACAGGAAAAAACCTTTTCAGGCGTTTCCATATAGTGCCGCCATGTAGGCCCATCAGCAACTAGTGCGCTTGTGATTAAGCTGATTCTTCCTTTATCATCAGTTGAAACAAAGGTATTAAAAAAATATACATAGCCACTATCTTCGGCTATTCCTTCGAACTGATTGACCCTTGAACCTAGCATTGCACTGCTTTGTGCAATAACTGGCCTTATGTTGCCTACAATGTTGTGGGAAAAATTGCTCTCAATTGTGGATGTAATGCCTTGCGATTTCCCAGTTATTTGATACTCTGCATCTTTTTCCAGCACACCTACGTTGGAATAACATATTCGTAACAGTTTATTATCTTCCATTTTTTCTTCCTTACTCATATTCTGCCAAATGCATCTTCACCAACAACCAATGCAACGGCTCCTCAACACGCTTTGGCTTGGGTACACATTCAGGTGCCTTTGAAATTATGAATTTAGTACCCTGTTTCCACTCATTTGTTCTTTCATCAGGTATCATCTCGTATATCGTTTCTGCTTTTGGGTCTATTTCGAATTGAATTGTATCACGCTGTTCATAAATGTCCTTGCTTAGTATTGGACAGTCAAATTGCAAACCATCTTTGACACTGTATTTTAAGTATTGTGTTTTTTCTCCTGGAACCAGTGCATAATCTGAAACATAATTGTTAAGTTTCCTTTTTTGTTCTTCATCTAAATCGATGAAGATATCATCTGCTTTCTTAAAAGCTTCCTCTGAAAGTATATATTTGCCTCTTAAATAATCAACATTTGTAAAAACCCAGCGTGTGTCGCAGCCGAGGGAAGAAATTGCCAAAAATGCTTTATTTCCGAAATTGCTTTCGATGTTTTCTACAAGGTACGAATCTGGAGCATATTCTCTGATTATTTCCTTGACGTCCTTTCCAACCCTCAGAACATCTCCCCAATTCACCTTACTATTTTTGGTTTCCACTTCCTTCGTAATTAGGCTATTTTTCCATTTTGGATTAGCTTTCAATTCGTTTACAAGATAGTCCGATTTTGAAACCACAAATGCAACCGGCAAGTCGACTTTACCTGTCTCACGATTGATTTTCTCAGTCAGGAACGCTTCCTTCATTGTAGATAAAACTGTTGTTACATCCGCACTATCATATATCAATGTATTATGTTGTGCTCCGATTGTAGGAAATTGCTGCGGGTCAAGTAACATTATTAAGCCATCCGAATGTTGGATAAAAGCGCCAAACCTATTCATCCTCTGTGGATCAACACAGTTTTTTCCGGCGATATCATAAAATACTAATGTGTAAAATTCTGTTCCCTTTTTTATTATAACTGAGGCTGGTGGGTCAAGAATATCTGGAATTGTTCCTGCTTTTAGGATTTCATCTGGCGACGATATTTTTATAAAGCCGTCCGCAATTCTATCTTTAATAAAGCAATCTATTCCGATTTCCATAAGATATTTTTTGAGATCTGAGATGAGCTGTGTAAGGTAAACCGTCTTACCAGCACCTGAAATGCCTACAACAGATATGAGTTTAACAGGATATTTCCCATAAAACTGGGGCAACAGGTTATGGCAATATGGACAAATCCTTGACGTTGACAGTTTTTTTGACTTTTCATTGTTATCGGTAACTGATACAACAAAACCGTCTTCATCTTTTTCATACCCATTAATTGTTAACTTATCAGCGGTTTCTGGAGTAACAATTGGAGAATTCCAACTTATATATTCTTCAGGATACTCTCTGCTCTTATATGTATCTCCTCCTATATCTTTCCAGAACTGCTCTAGTTGCTCGTCACTATCTCTCTTTAAAAATGGTTTAACTGCTTCTAATCTGGCCAAGTATTCTTCTCTAGCATCTGTAGCTAATAACTCTAACATCCCTGGAGGAATAATCTGAAACTCAGTCTCTGGTTTTATAAGAAAGCATACCTCATCCTGCTTAATTGTCTCGAAGCAATATGGGCATGGAAACTCCCCATTGAATTCAATTTTTGCTTTTTTCTTTTTATCCCTATTAAACATATTCTGGCATCTCCAACTCTTAAATTGCAGTTGTTTCAACATTAATGACATCTTTCCACTGTCTGGAAACATCTATCTGATAGTCCTGGCTCAGTGGTAAGCAAAATGGACTTCCGATTTTACTGTTTGGAATCGGATATTCCATCGGGAATCCGTAATCATCTAAACCTGCAGCAGCAGTTTTATAGCACATAAAACCGTTTGGGCATTTGTCTTTATTTGGCATGCTTATTAGTACTTCTTTTTCTTTTTTCAGCAAACCAACAATTTTTGTTCCCACTTTAACTGTTGCGGGAATTACAACTTTGTTTTGCCCGGATATTGGACTGTACACAGTTGTCTTTTCACTGTTTACCGACCAGATTTGAATCTTCAGTGGGGGAGTTGCATTCCCGGTCATGCTGAAGTTAGTTTTTCCTCCACTCGCTGCTATTATATTTGCTGGTATGTATTTCAATTCACAGCTGATTCCGTCATCTGTTACATACTGAAGATTTGAACTGCCAAAGAGTACATTTTCCTTTGCCGAATCCAGCTCTTCCAGCACGGTAATATCCGGCCATTCACGAAACCCGTCGGATTTGCAGATAATAACTCCGTCACCAACGGCCCTCCATGTCAGCTCGCACTGTCTGTCTCGGATACTGTAATCCACACCGGTTATTTCTTTTATTTCATTCTCGCAGTTTTCTATTCTCACATCAACCACCCGCTTCACAAAAGCAAATCTGTATCAAATGCCTTTAAAATGAGTTTTTCTGCTCTATCACAGTCCTTGATATAAAACTTTTCCGATGTCTGCGGCAATCCGTTTGCGAATACCGCGTCACCATAAATAATAAAGAATGACTTCGGTTCGAGATATGCTGTTGCCTTCATTCTCATAGCTTTTTCCAGCTCGGGTTTAACAAGCGTAGTATGTATAACTGTTCCTGCACCTGCAGCTCCTTTAATTACCCTTTGCTGAATTTCTTCTTCCAACGATGTATGATATGTATTAAAGTCCCTCTGCGTAAGCTCTTTATATGCTTTTAAAATCAAGTCACAAAGTGTTTCTACGCTTTCTGTAGGCTGAATTACAGTTAATATTTCCTCTCCGGCTCCATCTAGAATATTATTGGCCTTTTTACTGTAAAACTCTTCAACGGGCACCAAGCCCGCACCGAATTCAGTATTCCCCGATGTTCCAAGCATGTTGCTAAAGCTATTTATCGTGTCTGAGAAAAGCGCCGCGTTTTCAGAATACTTGACCATTGCAGCTTTAAGGTGCGGCTTCATCGCATCATAAAATGCAGATTTTGCCTTATTAACTGCCACACTATATATATCGCTGCCTTTACCCGGGGTTAATACTTTAAGGTATTCGGAGCAGTGCTTAAAATAATCCTTAGCAAATGCATAATCGAATTTTGTGCTCAAATCCAGAATAAAGCTCGAGCAAATTGCCTGAACATCAATACCGTCAAGGTTCTTTCCGGCAGATGTGAAATATCTATCCACAAATACATCAAGAAAGCCTTCTGTAATGCTGTTCGCTTCCTGGTAATTTGAATTCTTCTGTGCTTTTTTCCAGTTTGGAAGGAACTCAAATGCACTTTCCTTAGGTAGGCGTTCTGTAACATAGCGCTCAAACGCATCATCCAAGCATGACAGAGTATTACCATGTGCTCCGGCCGATAGCATGAATTGTGCTCCGGAGTCCATGGCATTTGCCGCCTCAAGCTTTTTTCTGTTCTGAGCCGCCTGTGCAATACGACGTTCTAATATAGCCTTGAGTGTAATAAGCGCTATTGTATCACTTGGTTTTCTGAGCAGATAATATGACGCTGTATATGCTTTCGTTCCATCCTGCATAAACCAACCGGTAAGGTTGCCTGGAACACCGTCTATTGCCCTTGTGCTGCAAAGCATTACCGCTGTTGCCGCAACCCTATAATTTTCAAATTGTTGATCTGTTTTTAATAATTTACCATTTGCCAGCTGATTACCAAGATAGATTGCGCATACATTGTTAGCTTCTTTTAATGCTTTATCTGTATATAGGATTCTTTCTCTTATTATTTTTGATTTAGAAAACTCATAGTCATCACAAATAACGCATAGGAAACAAAAAACACTCCCGAAAAAAGATGTATCAATAGATTTTATTGCCTCAGCAATAGAATCCACCTGTTTTTCATATTCATCGGATAAAACATTCAGATAGTGAACAATATTCACTTCTCCCGTATCAGGAATTGAGGTTGACATCTTGAGCGGTATGCTCTTATTCCTAATCTGTATGTTTAGCTCTTCACTATCGTTATTACCCGTTGTGTAGGCAATATCATCACTTAAGGCAATACTCCAGGTTTCATCAAAAACATCATGTATTTCCTGAGTGCCCTGTTCCGGCACACCATCCCATATAATATTAACAAGAGGGCATCTGGGATATCTGGAATAATTAGAAACAGCACCGACACCATGCCCTAAATAATTCAATTCATTCTCGCATGATTTGATTAGCGATTTAACATTTTCCTTGATAATATCCGGCATACTGAAAATCTTCCCCTTTTTGCAGAGTTTCACAGATTTAGTCTGTGAAACTCTGTAGCATTATTAATTATACTGGTGTATAGCCCGGGAACTGCTGGGCAAATATCTCAAGATTCTCTCTCAGACTCGTGTAGAATTTCAAAATCTCTTCCTTGCGCTCTGCGGGCATAGTAGCAGTCTGTGCCGCAATTGAGGATATACCTGTCTTTAGCTGCTGACGATACTTCTTGCAAATCTCGTCATCACCCTCCTGAAGATTATTGAGCTTCATATCTGAAATAGCATTAATCTCTGCTGTTCTTATGTTATCAAGTGCCTTAAATCCACAATACGCTTTGTAAATTGAGAACAGGGGGCCTAAATCTGCTGGCTCAGAATCGAGCTTCAGCTCCACAGGAGCACCAAATTCTTCATAAGTGTATGTGATTTTGCCAATTCCCTGCACTATGGCGCCTGTCTCAAGAGCATTAATAAACTGTTGGAATTTCAGAGCCTCTGACCCTGCTTCTTCAGTCATCTTCTTAATATTAGCTATCTCTTTTTCAAGCTTGTCGTGCGCATCCACATTATCCTTTACCATCTGAATCAGATTCGGTAAGCGCATAAAAGTATCTTTTAGAACAGCCTCTTCATAACTCGGTACAATTGGGCAAGAGCCCAACAATTCAAACTCTGTGCAGCTTGCATCTGCTGTCCACTGTGAAAGTGTGCTTTCAAGAGCCTTCAAACATTCATCGGCTTTGGAATAATCGAATGAATTTCCGCTAGTAAATGATTGTTTGGAATTTCCACACAATGAATCTGCATCACAATTGTTTATATAAATGCACCAATAATTGTTTGCATTCCGACGTATTACGCCCGCTTCCTTTGCCTTATTGTAAGCCTCTAGGTTCTCTTTCTCTTTATCATTCAGATTCTCGTCATTTCTATGGGCAATGCTGTATGGTATTGGCAGTGGTAAATATGTGCCCCAGGCTGCTTTCTTAATTGCCCTAATATCTTCCTCTGTCTTGTCCTTTTTATTATCCAGAACTGTATTGTGCTCAAAGAGGTGTAATCCAGAAAGTCCACCATTCAAATCGCTCATGTAAGCGTCTTTCATAAGCTCAACGCCCTGATAGGCATAGAGGGGTATTCCGCTGTAGAAACGCAGAGCAAATATTCTGTCTCCAATACCGGATTCTCTAATGGCATATCCGTGTGGATTGTTCATTTTAAACTGATTGGCCGCTGTAGTAATAAGCGTTGAAGTTGAGGGTACTGTCATTGTGCTGCTAGCAAAAGTCGTTGCAGCATTAAGTGTATATGCGCGAGCCTTCCAGAACATCGGCTCAGCCTTCTTGTCGGCCTCTTGAAGTATGTTGGTCTTAATGTTTTCCACTATCATCTCGTCCTGCATACCGGGATACATGCCTCTTATGTAACTCTCAACAGTCTTATCCAGCTGCTCATGGAATTTCTCCACCATAAAGCCGTTTACAAGTCTGCCAATACGGTAATCTGATTCTGACAGCCATTCGTCCTGATTCTTAATGTCAAGCAGATAATTCATTAAATCCTGAGAAGCCGTTTCAGGCACAACGTTCCTTAATATTGCATCAAGCTCATCTTTAACATCATCCAGCTGGATTATTCTCCAGGTATATGCATTTGTCTGCCGCACCAAATCTGGATTGCGTAGATATGTTGCGTTCTGTTTAAACGTTTCTTCCAGGCTTGAGCAGAGATTATCCAGCTTCTGATAAAACTCTGAATAAAGCTTTTGCAGCTGCGTTTTCAGTATGTGTAGCACACTGTCTAGCTTTTCAAGTGTGTTAATTTCAGCAAAATGCTGCATATAACGCACCATTGCTGCTCGGTATGCATCCCACTTTGATTTTCTGGTCAAGATATTTGAATGCATAAATTCATCCCGGGCAAACCTTAGGTTAGATTCAATTTGTGTCTGGTTATATTCAAAGCTCAGTTTCTCTGAGTTCTGTGCAATAAGTCCATCAACAACATTAACTAAGTCTCTACCTGTTCTACTCAACATCTTGGCCGCATAACCTGGTCCACCTTTTCCATCCGCATTCTGGCAAATAGACATAAGCGCAGCATGCACAGCTGAAATATACGAGTTGTTCTGACCCTGCTCTGGCACATCGAAGCTTGGAAGGTCTTTAATCAAACTTCTATAGATGTCCTGTACTCTACCCTTATTATTCTCTAGCCACTTTTCTGCAGGTATCAATATAGCTTGGGGATGCTCAGTAGCTGCTTTTATTACAGCATCCAAACAATCTTTCGGGTCGACCTCTTCCAGTTGTAAGGCAAGAACGCTAGAATCTGGTGCCTGTCTGGTTATATTCCTATGCATCTTGTCATAGACCAAGCCAACCTTATCTGCAAATCTGTTAATATCTGAATCTTCGGGCGCATTATCCGATATAGAGGAAATCTTATCGTAATAGCCTGCAGCTAGATATGTGGCTATCTGGGAGAATGGGACTTCAGCATTCGATGCTCCAAGCACTGTATAATTTTTTGCCGCTCCAGTTATCCTATTTCTAGATTCTACTCCTGCAATAATATTCGCCAAATGTCCTTGCATAGTCAGGCCGCCATCCTGCCCCGACACAGCCCCGTTGAGCTCAACATGAGCAAGGTATGCCATAATGTAATCAGTTACAACATTGATGCTATAACTATAGGCCTCTTTCGGGATATTCCCGCTTGCATCACTTGCACTTATCAGATGGCAGAGATCAACCGGTGCTTTCTGCGTATGTATCGGTGGAATTGCACCTGAGTACGACTGGTCAAACCAATCATTTGCCTTTTCGAGATCCATAAGATAGTCCAGTTCCCTAAACGCCGCATATCCATTGCGTCTGTTCAGATGCGATTTTGTTGGATCTCCGGCAACCGCCGCTTTGGATATTACGACATCCGGCAGATAGAAATAACCAAAGATTTTTCCACCCCAACCATTTTTCTCCATCACCTGTCTTACCAGATAGCATGTGTCTATAAAGCATCCGGAACCGGTACCGCCGGAAATACCTGCCACAATATGTATATTAACCTGACCGGATGAATCCATTCCTTCCATAGCGGAGTATATTGCACTGCGGATTTTTTCATAGACCTCCTGTGCATGCTGAAGCAGCATAAATCTTCCCATCTGGCGGATTCCGCCAGCTCCTGCTTCCGCAAGTAACGGCTTTATCTGGTCAATGCTCATCCATTTGTTGTATACCGGGTTAGTTTTGAGTGACGGGAGGCCAACCGGTGAATTGGGATCAAGTAAAGCTGCAAGGGCTGTTGTTTTTAGGCTGATAAATTCACTATTCTTTGAAATATCCGTAACGCTGTTTGTGTCACCAATTGAGAACTCATCAGAGTCTATCGCAATTAGACTGATGTTCTCATATCTGGGAACTGCTTCTCCGGGATTACTAGGTTCAAGCTGGGAATAAATCTTCTTCTTTAATATTTTTATCGTATCTACACCTGTACCGCCAATGCCTATAATAACGGAAGCGTCTTTCTCCGGTGCAGAAACATCTGTTTTGGGAATTACCCCGCCGCCTTCGTTAAGATTAAGCGAATGAATAACCATTGAACTCTATCCTCCTTAAATATTTATCGTAATGTTTATTAATCATTTTCAACATCAACAGTCACATCAATTTCTATGCCATATGTATTGTCCTGGTCAAAGTATATCTTTGTATTCCCCGGATTTATATCAATCTTCTTGCACGGCTTATTATTATAAAAGAAGTCCTTTTTCGACTTAAAATAGCACCGTTGCTTATCGGTCGTTGCCTCAAACCAGTAATCCTTTGCTCTGGCCCCAAAAACATTACCCATTTTGTAAAGAGGCCGCTTACCGTGGAAATTAAACAAAGGTATGAGACTTTCCCAATTGTCCATTGGGTCAAATGTATCAACCGTGATTCCGAGTTCACATTTCAGATTATTTTTCCATGTGCGATATGCAAAGATTATTGCTGCAATTACTGCTAAAGTGATAAGTATGATTTTAATATACTTAGGTGTGCAATTGTCTTCCTTGAGAGTTACAGGGAACTTTGATTCAAGGCCAAACCCATCTCTTGCTACAACTGTAAAGTTTATCTCATCCTGCTTCAAACAATCTGCAGTAATCTGTCCGTCCTCAAGCTTTACTGCCTCATTGAAGTTATTCTCTATTGCGTATTCAAGCGCTTCTCCTTCAGGATCATTGCACACATCGTTAAGATTAAGTGTATAGATTCCGTCATGGAAAAGTCCTGTTTTTATGGTCTCGGTGATTCCGTCCTCAGGTACTACCGGTGCCAGATTTCCAACGTTAACTGTCAGCCTGTTCGTTTTGATGGCAGAGCCGCTGAATCCAACAGAAGCATAAGCATAATATGAACCCTGGTTAAATGAATACTCAGCCACATAGGTATCTTTTGATACTGTCATCGGAACCTCAACCGTCTGCTGATTTGCAGCGTTTACAATATTTAACGTTGCCGTCATGGTATTAAGATCATCGGATGTAAGATTCGCAAACATAGTATCTTTAATCCTGCAGGTGAACTCATAGGGAATATTGTGAAGATATGCATCACTACTGTTATTTGATGAAAGCTCAACACTCATTGAGTAGTTATAAAGCATGCTTACATCAACATCACCGTTTGCTTCGCCTTCAAGGTGTATCTCCCACATGCCAGGGGTTGGTGAAGGCAGTTTTATCAGCTGATATTTTGATGTGGAAATTGTTTTATTGCTTATATCCGATGTTGAAAGCTGGCTGCCATCCGGTTTCTTTATCTGGATAGTTTTTAGCTTTTTTGTATTGTCAATGACAATATTCACTTCTTCAACGCCAAAACGCGGAACCATGAATGATGTATCGGCGCATCCGCTCTCATCAAACGCTGTTTTATTGGCTCCGGAGTATTCGGTGTTATTTATTATCGTGTAGAAACGCTGGAAAGCATCAGCCAGGCTGTCTGCACTTTTAATCTCTTCACAGTAACCGCCTGTTGATGCAGTATACTGAAGGATTTCTGTGGAGTCGCCTTTGCCGCTCGCATTCAGCCAAATACTGTGGATGGTTATTCCTTCGTCAATTGCTGCCTGAAGAGCTTCGGCAGCGTCTTTTGTGGCCTGTTCCATCTGATAAGTATGCGGCAGAGATGTGTTTCCGTCAGAAAGAAGAAGGATTACGCTCGGAAGACCGTTTTTCTCCGACATTCCTTTTAAATCATTAACGGCACACAGCACGGCATTTCCTATATTTGTGTCTCCACTCACGCCTGCCTTTTGAATCTTCTGAATAAGAGCTAGCTTTGTAGCCATGTTATTCATGTCAAGGACACCTGTGTCAAGTATAGCCGTATTATTAAAGACGACAGCGCCTACATTATTTCCGTTTTCTGTAAGCAGGCCAAGGAAAAGCTTCAGGGCATCATATCTCAAACCGTCCGGGTCTGATTTTTCTCCCGATATGAGGCTCTGGCTGGCGTCAACTACCAACATAACATTGAACCTGTTAACATCGGCAGAGTCCACCACTTCTCCAAAAGCAAACACATTTATGCTCAGTAGCAGTATTACCACAAGCACAACTGACAGCATCCTTTTCATAGTTGAAATCTCCTTAAATCTATTCACCATTTTCTATTTGCGAATATTTTTTTGCAATGTATTATTATACCATTTTCTTTCAGCTTATTTCAAACCGACAACCGATTCTCTCCCTTTTACACAAAAAACCAACCCCAGATTTGTGCACAATGGCAACAGTCTTCACACAACCATAATTCAACAAGCTGATATCAAAACTCTACTATAATTTTAATAACAACTACTCAAAAATTCAAGCGAATTATTTACGCAAAAACACCCATTATTTACACGACTTGCCCAAAACTTTGCTCAATGGCAACAGTGATTGAACTCAAAGCAGCAGGATTCACCCTGCTGCTTTTCTATTAAACCGTCGGAATAAGCTTACTGCCTCTCCTCTTTCAGTGCGCGGACCTCTCTCTGCAGGTCCTTTATCGCCCTGTCGAACAGCACGCAGACCTCAGTGTTCTTCGTAATCAGCTCGCTGTTCTTATTCATGATTTTGCCCTGCTCAACGCACACCCACACCAGGAGCGCATTGCAGCCGAGCGACAGCACAAGTCCAATCCATAACGCAACCATCAGTTCAACCTCCCGTAAAATCTGTAGCCCTTCGGGGCCGTCTCCGCATTCCGTCTGCCGTAGGGGCAGATGAAAACGGTGTCCACCTTCCGTCCGCCCACGTAAACGTCGTAGATATCCACGATTTCCCCGTAGCTGTTTCCCGTGCTCCCCGCCCGGTCGCACTTCAGCTCGCGGCCGTCAGCGGTCCTGAGCCCCGCCACATACGCATACTCCTTCATGATGCTTGTGACGTACACCGGATTGTCCACGGAAAAGCCGTAGTCATCCCGCTCCGTGGCCGATTCGGACACCGCCCGCGCAGACTGCGCATTGTTCTCCCCCATGAGAGAGTCAATCTCCATGAGCATGCGCATGGCCTCCGCCAGATCGATATCCTTCTTCGGCTCTTCCTTCTTTTTGAACTTGTTGAACATCTTTACCCTCCGTAAAATTGATTGTTAATTCCTATCAGACAAGCTTATACGCTTCGTGATTCTCACAGGATTCAAACAGCTGCTTTGCCGTTTCGTCATCCAGAAACTCCGACAGATCTATATATCCCCAGCAGTTCATCGGGTCAACGCCGTCAAAGTCTGATTCGTTGGCGAGCTCCTCGACGAATTCCTCCGTATAAGTGTTCATCCAGTAGATGTATCCGTTTACATCCTTCTCATT
>R21__coassemble_897_pt1 | contig 22286 bp, 20 predicted proteins | sample R21__metabat2_low_PE_003 | metagenome-assembled genome bin R21 | reverse complement strand
GATAGAACGCCTGTTGCGGCACTGATTGCTGCACTAATAAGACCCATGGTTTTACTCCTTTAAGCTAAAATTTCTTCTTTGTGGTTTTATTATATTCTATGCCCCTTATTTTTTCAATTGCTTTTATCGGATAATACGCGAATATTTACTCTATATTCATTTTTTATGTTTTGACAATTTTCGCATATGCGATATAATTATGTAAATGAAAAAGCTAAGTAAACGGGAGGTTTGCTCATGGCAAATCTGATTGAATACAAATGCCCAAGTTGCGGCGGTGTGCTTCAGTTTGACAGCGCCACGCAGAAGCTGAAATGCCCCTACTGCGACAGCACATTTGATGTTGATGCGTTCAAAACCGACGACGGCACACAAGCTTCAACCCCGGTCGAAGGCAATGGAGGAATAAACATCAGCATATCCTCCGACACCTGGAATGAGGCGGAGGCCGGAAACTTTGGAATATACAGCTGCAGCTCCTGCGGTGCTGAAATCATCGCGGATGAGACCACCGCCGCAACCAGTTGCCCATACTGCAACAACAACGTGATTCTGACGGGACGCCTTGCGGGAAACCTTAAGCCGGACTGCATAATACCCTTCAAGTACAGCAAAGAGGAAGCCAAGGAAGCCCTCCGCGGGCACATGAAGGGTAAGAGCCTGTTACCTAAGGTCTTCTCAGACGAAAACCATCTGGACGAGATTAAGGGCGTGTATGTCCCCTACTGGCTGTATGACTGTGAAGCGGACACCAGTGCCAGCTACAGGATGACCAAGGTCCGCAGCTGGGCGGATATGAACTATTCCTACACTGAGACGAGCCACTACGGAGCAGACAGGCAGGGGCTTGTCGATTTTCAGAACGTGCCTGCAGATGCCTCTAAGAGCATTGCGGACGAGCTTACGGAATCTCTCGAGAGCTTTGACTATTCTGAACTTACCGATTTCAAAACCGCGTATCTGGCCGGATTCTTTGCCAACAGATACGATGTGCCCTCGGAGGAGTGCCTGAGACGTGCCAAAGAGCGTATAGACATCAGCGCACTCAATACTCTGGATCCAACAGTTCAGGGCTATGCCACGGTATCACGCTCGGGCGGAAATGTACAGCTGAGAAACATAAGAGTTAAATATGCACTCATGCCGGTGTGGATTCTATGTACCAGCTGGCGCGGGGAGAAGTATCTTTTTGCAATGAACGGACAGACGGGCAAATTCGTTGGCAACCTGCCCGTGGATAAATGGCGGTACTGGAAATACAGGCTTCTCTACACGGGGCTTATATGCGCAGCGGTCTATGCGCTGAGCATTGCCGCCCAGTTTCTGTAAGGAGGGGCAGATATGAAAAGATTACTGAGCCTTCTTGCCACCCTCGTCATTCTGATGAGTCTGCCTGTTTTATGCACAGCATACTACAACGAGCTACCGAAGGTTGTTGACAACGCGGGAGTCCTGACAGAAACTGAGCTAAGCTCCCTGAACGCAAAAGCGGAGCTTGTAAGCGAGAAATATCAGTGCGATGTTGTGGTGGTGTTTGTTCCCACGCTGAACGGAATGGATATCGCAGACTTCACGGACGACCTCTATGTACAGAACCGCTATGGTTACGGCAGCACAGAGGATGGGGTAATTCTCCTTGTTTCGCTCCAGGAACGGCAGACTTATATATCCACTGAGGGAAAAGGCATAGACATAATCACCGATTACGGTATAGACAACATATTCGATGAGATTATCCCCTATATGAAGGAGGGGCGGTGGAACACAGTCACTTCCCGGTTCATAAGCTGCTGTGACGATTACTTCAACCAGTATGAGAACACCGGACATGCCTATGATATTGACAATGAGAGGAAGTCCTATTTTAACCCCACCGCGCTCATAGCCGGCGGCGGTTTGGGCGCACTGCTTTCAGGCCTTCCATTAAGAAAGAAAAAAAAGGAGATGGAGAGCGTCAAGCCTAAGAGAGGTGCCGAGGAATACATGCTTTCACGCTCCTTTAGGATTACAGGCCGAAACGACTATTTTATTAACAAGAGCGTTGCACGCACACCGATAATGCGGGATCCCGTGCCGTCAAGCCATAGCGGCGGTGGAATGAGTCATGGCGGTGGAAGCACTATACATATGAGTTCATCAGGGCATACGCATGGCGGTGGTGGCCACTCCTTCTAAATATTTTTGAAAAATTGCTTAAAAATTCTTTAATATTCTCCGTATTGATGTTATACTCGGTACGGAGAATTTTTATATTAGAGAGGGTAAGTATTATGCCGGATAAAAAAGAATATAAGCGCCGCTGGGGAGACAGACGGGACGGATTCCGCTGTAGGGACGTACCGGGTCTGCAGACCATTATGGCCCATCTTTTCCCAAACCGAACAGACTGTGAAGCCTTTCTTCAGGACGAGCTGGACGTGACCGAGCTTCTGAAGTATATTGAAAAGAAGAACGAAGCACACCCGGATTATAAAACCACAGTGTTCCACTGTCTGCTTTTTGCCGTAGCAAAGATGATAAACGAGAGACCCCGCATGAACCGCTTCGTACAGGGTCGGAGGATGTATCAGCGCTACGAGATAAGCCTGAGTTTCGTTGCCCGCCGCCGCTTCGTTGACAAATCCGACGAAGCGCTTATGTTCGTGGTTCCGAAGGATGATGAGACCCTGGATTCCCTCAGTTATCACATAGCCGGAGAGGTCAGGGAGACGAGAAAAAGCGAAAGTTCGACCGGCGGCATCGATGCCACTCTGGATGCATTTGCAAAGGTCCCCCGAGTTTTTCTGATGCTGATTATTAGAATTGTACGCTGGCTTGACTTCTGGGGTCTTGCACCCAAAGCTCTCACTGCCGGTGACCCCAATTTCTCCACCGCATTCTTCAGTAATCTGGGTTCCGTGAAATGCCCCTCTGTATACCATCATCTGAACAACTACGGAACGAACTCCTTCTTTGTGACCCTGGGCATAATACGCAAAGAAGAGCGTGTAATGCCCGACGGCTCGAAGCAGGTCAGAGATATTGTTGATTTCGGAGCGATAGTAGACGAGCGCATAGCAGACGGCTTCTACTTTGCCCGCAGTCTGAAACTTGTGAAGCATCTTTTCCTTAACCCCGAAATGATGGACCAGACACTTGTAACGCCCAGCGGCTTCGAGTACTGATAAACCTGATTAAGCAGAAAAATTCCGCCTTATTAATCAAACAAGGCGGAATTTTTATGCTATTCAATTGTTTAAGCCTCTTCTCCTTCTGTTACTTCCACAGTTTTGAATGCGAGTGTAACGGGGTCGGAGTACTTTGCTGTGTTGTAGCTGTCTGTCAGCTTAGCCCTATAGGTTCCCTCCGCCTTCTCTGTCAGACCGACGGCATAGAGCACCGATTCGCCCTTATAGTGGTTGTCGTAAAGCTGAAGGCCGAATTCATCGTTGATTGAGGTATTGAAGTCAAAGACCAGATCAACCCATTCGCCCGAAGCATTGTCCTTCTTCTGCCAGGTGATGGCTTCCACATTACCGGTTGCCTCTATCGAGAATACACGGGCGTATTCGGCTCTGCCGACTGTGGTGTTAACGGATGTGGGCTGAGTGTCAATCACAATGAGGGCACTTTCCTTGCTCTCGTTAACGGTCTGTCCAACACCGACAACCGATGAATCGATAGCCTGAAGCTGGTTTGCCAGCTGTGAATTTGAGCTCTGCAGCTGGTAGAACTGGCTGAGCATATCCTGATACATATCCTTGACCTGGCTTTTTACACCGGCAACGGATATAAGGCATATAAGACTTAAAAGCGCGCATATGCCTGCGGCTCCTAGGAGAAGAATATTTCCCTTGCCCGAACCGCCGGAAGATGAACGCTGTACCGGTGCAGAATAAGACTCCTGCGCCGGACGACTTTTACTTAATGAGGGACGGCTTATCTTCTTTGCCCTGCTTCTTATTGGCTGCTCATCGTAATCGTCGTCATCATCGAATTCCTGGCGTGCGGCAAACTTCCTAGCCATATCGTCATTCATTGAATCAGCGGAATTACCTACTTTATGTCCGCAGTAGGGGCATTCTCTTTCGTTATCTTCGAGGGTGCTTCCGCAAAAACTGCATACCATAACAAATAACCTTCTTTCAGTATTTGTAATCGCATTGTAACCGATTTACTTAATTATGTCAACACTTTTTTATTATTATTTATAAAAATTCTGAAAATATCCCCCACCGGAGGCCAAAAAGCATAGAAAAAAATCCCGTGTCGTATAGAACACGGGATTTTTTCGTCCGTTCTATGAGAGAATCAGAGACCCTTGAGGAAGCATGCAAGTGCAAGAACAATTGCACCGACAGCGAGTACCCAGAATCCGATAGCCGGCTTTACGAAGTTGAGGATGATACCAACAACGATAAGTGCGCAGCAAACATAGAAAGTTACATTTTTCGGGGCGTTGAGCTTCATTATACAGTTCCTCCTTTCTCTGAAGATGTGGGTCGCTCTGCCTTAAAGGCATATGAATAGAGGCTTCTGCAGCAGCCATATTTTTAAGTATTGCAATTAGTATAGCACTTATGCCACATTTAGTCAATTATTTGTTTAACAAAATGGGATTATACAATATGTTGATAATGTCTGAATACAAGTTGGAATTATGCCATACTTTCCTCTGATTCCGCTTCCTTTTCCTGCTTTTTCTTTGCAATGTCATTGGTATCTATACTTTTTCCGAAAACGACGAAGCGGTCAAAGAAGTATTCGGTGACGAAATTCAATAACATGTTTATACCCGTGACAAGGTATTCGTTCCAAAGAAGATCCTCAGCAAGGTAACCTCCGAGCATAGTTGAAAGAGGCGTGAACACTGCATAGTATGCAAAGACAAGAAGCATGGCTTTAGGCACATTGTTTGCCGACCGGAAGGTAAATCTTCTGTTGAAGGTGAAATTCCAAATAACGGATGCAACAAGTGCAACCAGATAGCACGGCCAATAGGGCAGGCCGGCAAACTCGTTCATAAGTGTGAACACCAGCAGCTCAATAATGCCTGCCGAAGCTGAAAACAACGCAAATTTAATTGTTCTTGCAAGTTCCTGATTCTTCATATACTATGCTCTCTTTCTCACTTTTTAATTTCTTTGTAGAGTTTTTTGTTTGCACTGTAGATTCTCTTAAAGGTATTGAAATACGGCTCGTATGCGGCGTGCTTTTCCGGGTCAGGCTCATAAGTGCTAAGCACCGGTATGAAATCTCGCACGCATTCCAGATTGGGAATAATACCCAAACCGACTGCTGTAATCGCGCAGGCTCCCACTGAACCCACGTTTTGGGGGGAGGCAACGGTTTCTATGCGTCTGCCCAATATATCCGCAAGCATCTGACAGGACACACCCGAAAGGGCTCCACCGCCTACGAAGCGTATTGGGTCGGAGGTCTTAAGTTTTTTATCCTGACATTCAAGCATCCATCTGAGGTGGTAGAAGACGCCCTCAAGCACCGCTCTGATAAGCTCCGTCTTGCCGGTTTCAAGTTTTATGCCGAAGAACATCCCGGTGGAATCGGGATCCTCGAAAGGACAGCGGTTGCCGTGCAGCCACGGAGTGAATATCACGCCGCCTGAGCCGGGAGGCACATCCTTTATGGTTTCGGTGAGATATTCGTAAAGGCTTGTGTATGTGGACTCATAGCCCTCCGCCACATGCTTCTTATCAAGATAAATGCCGATTTCGTCAAGCGCGAGGTGGTCCTTGACCCATTCAAGGCACTTCCCGGCAGTCTCCATCTCGGCAAAATAATTAAACTTTCCGCTCTGGGCCCCGGTTATTGCCGCAATCATTGCAGTTACATCTACCATCTGCCTGTCCGTGACGGTGATTACCCAGCCCGATGTACCTGAATAGATATGGGTATCCCCCACATTCACACAGCCCGCACCTACACCGATAAGACTGCTGTCCCCGCCTCCGCCGAAAACGGGCGTGCCTGCATTCAGGCCGAGTTCGGAAGCCGCTCTTACTGTAAGTCCGCCAACCATGTCGGTTGACTTTATTATCCTTGGCAGATGTTCCATGTTTACATCGAACATAGAGCACATCTTTTTACTCCAGCAGTTTCTGCCCTTGCGGGTATCGTATATGAGTGTGGCAAAGGCACTGTCCTCGGTCATGGTGAACTCACCTGTGCAGCGGCATATCAGATAATCCTTCACATCAAGCCATTTGTATGCGCGGCTGAAGTTCTCCGGTTCATGCGCCTCAACCCACTTGTATTTCCATACAGGGTCCTTGACGCTGCTGCTGACCGCACCCGTTATTATAAGGCTGGGAATTAGCTTGAATATATTGGCACCCGCGATTTGGATTCCGTTTGCAATCCCCTTCCTGATCTCAGCCTTTGCCCGCTGGTCCATGTAACTCAGGGGTCTGTGTACGGGAACGCCATCCCTGTCAACAAGAGCAAGACCCTGCATCTGTGAGCAGAACGATATTCCGGAGACCATATCCGGTTCAACATCTGTTTTGCCGAAAAGTTCCCTTGTGGACTCGCACATAGCATTCCACCAATCGTCTCCGCTCTGCTCTGCCCCACCGTCTTCCAGAATATACAGAGGGTAGCCCCTGTTTGCGCTGCAGAGCAGCTCAATCCTGTCTTCAACGGCAAAGAGGCAGGTCTTTACGCCGGTAGTACCGATATCATAAGCAAGAATATACTTTTTCATCTCTGCTCCCCTAACGGAAAGTATTATTTCTGCCTGGAGTATTTTTTCAGATAAACAACTCTCTGGATTCTGGAATCTATGGCACCGAGAGGCTTTGTGTTCTCAACATACAGGGCAGCGGCGCAGTTCTTTGAAAGTATCATGGAAACAGCCTCAACATCATCCTGCGTGCCGCCGACGCAGATGCCACCCTGTTTATGTATGAGAGCGGCATTTCTGTCCTTCAGCGCAAAGCAGACTAGTCTGTTTGGTGGAAGGCTGCAGCGGGCGTTCGGCCCTACAATCTGGGCATAATCATCAATATAGGCGGGCACTGATCTGAACTTCATGCTGCATTCGAGGGTGAATCTGTCCTTATTGTGGATTACGTATGGAAAGTAATTTTTGAAATATTCCTCATCTATGGCCTCGCAGACACCGTCGCTTATTTTTACCCTGCTTTCGAACAGCATCCTGCTTTTTTCCTCAAGTTCTGAAGCAACAGAGAAGGACTCGTCAAAGTCTGAACCGAGACAGAGGGCACCGTGCTTTGCCATAAGGAAAGCCCTGCTGTCCGGATTGAGCTTTATTGACTCTGATACATTCATTTTGAGCTTCTTTGTTCCGGGAAGCCCATATGCTGCGCAGGGGGCAAAGTCCGTATCCTTTTCCTCCGCGCATACAGCTGAGGCATAGAACTGGTGGGTATGAATCACGAAATTCACATTCGGCCTCAACGCATATACGGAGGCGTGAATACCTTTCTCACTGCTGGGCTTTATATCCCCATCGTATTTAAGGTCCGAAATATTCACCTTTACCAGCTCCGATGGCTTAAGGGTATCATATGCCCTTCCGCTAGGGGTGATTATAAACTGGGTATCCGATATGCGGGCGCTTATGTTGCCCCAGGTTCTGGCGATGAGCTTATTTTCCAGGAGTCTGTGACCGGCCTCAATGACCAGTGCACGGGCTTCATTTTCTGTATATGCCATTACTTCCTGCCTTTTCCGACCTTGCCGCAGTTGGCAAACACTCTCTCAAAGCGTCTGAGAACATCGTCTATATCATCCTCTGTGTATGCCGCGGATGTATAGAGACGTGAGCCTGCAAGAGTGACAATGCCCTCCGCCATGTATGCCGCGCCTATGTGCTGCATCTCTGCCTTGCGGGCGCTGGTCTCACTTAGGACGTTTGGTATAGTCCAAGGCTTACCCCAGTCTATCTTGAAATGCATTGTTCCAACACTGTCGAGGTGGCAGATTGAACCCTGATTGAATGCCACGAATGGCAGGTCGTACTTTTTAATGAGCTCCTGCAACCCTTTTGTTAGCCTGTCACCCATACGTCCTGCAAGCTCGCAGGCATTTCTCTTTTCTATCTCGCTGATAACGGTATAACCTGCCACACAGGAAATCGGAGTTGCAGCCATAGTTCCGCCGCACATTGCCTTTGTGACCTTCTTGCCACCTGCGTCAAGACCTGCTCCTAGATGTGCCATGCAGTCTTCATGACCGCCTATTCCACCTGCTCCGGGATATCCGCCGGCAATAATCTTGCCGAATACGGTTATATCAGGGTCAATGCCGTAGAAGCCCTGCGCTCCGCTCAGACCGATACGGAAGCCTGACACAACCTCATCGCATACAAGCAGAGCTCCGTACTTATGCGCAAGCTCCTCACATCCCTTTACAAATTCTTTGGATACGGGTCGTGTTCCACTTTCAGGACCAACGGGCTCAATGTACACTGCTGCAGTGCCGCCGTTCATTTCATTCTTCTTGAGCTTGCGCTCCAGATCCTCCAGGTCGTTGGGGAAGAACTCATCCGTGTGCTTGAACACGAAATTAGGAACCCCGGGGCTCTGAAGTCCCTTTGTACCCGGAATTCTCATGCCGTACGCCAGCTGATCTGACCATCCGTGGTAGGCTCCGCCCATCTTAAGGACATTCTTTTTTTTCGTTTTTAGCCTTGCTACACGCAGTGCACACATACATGCCTCGGTGCCTGAACCCAGCATCCTGAACTTGTCCACACTGGGTACGCAGTCACTGATCTTTTTAGCCAGTTTGTACTCGTACTCGTGGAAAAGGCCTGTTGAAGGTCCGCAAGTGTTAAGCAGATCAATAACAGCTTTTCTTACGACGGGGTCATTGCTGCCTATTATCGTTGGACCGCCCGCCTGAAGGAGGTCATAGTACCAGTTGCCGTCTATATCATAGAGTTTGTTACCTTCCGCCTTTGTTATTACTATCGGGAACGGGTAGTTGAAGGCAAGATTGTGCTGAACTCCACCCGGAATGTAGTTCTGGGCTTCGGTAATCATTTCCTTTGACTTTGCACATTTTGCATTGAAATACTCGTTCTCGTATTTCTCGAGCGCTTCTTTGGTTACAGAGTACATGGGCTTTTTAATAAGAGCATCAAGCTGCTTTGTAACCGCCTCCGCGTCAAGGTATTCGTCAATTGCAAATCCGTTATATGCCATAATAATTCCTCCTGAATTATTTGTATATCATCTCTAAGTCAAGTATATCCGTGTGCCAGGGATTTGTAAAGCCACAAAAGCGGCTAAATGTCGGATAATGGCATAGAAAAAAGCCCCTCAAAAATGAAGGGCTTTGTTTTCGTTAATCAGTAATAACGCTTATTCTTATTTTTGCGGGCTGCTTCGCTCTTTTTACGGCGCTTAACGCTGGGGCTCTGGTAATACTCCTTTTTACGGAGATCTGCGAGAACACCCGACTTAGCGCAGCTGCGCTTGAAACGCTTCAGTGCGTTATCCAAGGATTCGCCTTCCTTGACATATATCTCTGCCATCTATTTCCCTCCCCTCAAATAACACAAGAGTGTTAACTGAGCTATACTGTTCGGCTCGATTAACGGATGAATTATATAAGAGAAACTCACTCTTGTCAATATCTAAATTGTTAATTCTGCGGCTTTAATATGAGGTTCACAAGCCTACCCTTTACAACAATTGTCTTAACAATCTGCATACCCTCAAGATACTTCTGAATCTTTGCATCTGCACAGGCTGCGGATACGAGGGCATCGTCATCGGAATCTGCGGGAACAATCACTGATGACCTGAGTTTTCCGTTAACCTGAACGGCTATCTCCTTCTCAGCATCCTGCATCTTTGACTCATCGTATGAAGGCCAGTCCATCTGCATGGCCATCTTGCCGTACTTGGCGGCAAAGCCCTCAAGCTCCCACATCTCCTCAACCATATGAGGCGCGAAGGGACTGAGGAGCTTCAACAGCTGCTCAAGGTCTCCCTTTGAAAGGCCCTTCTCATAGAAGTCGTTGACCATTGTCATCAGAGCTGCAATTGCTGTGTTCATCTTGAGGTTGTCTATATCGCTGCCGACCTTCTTGATGGTCTTGTTCACAATGGCGGCATTCTTCTCAGAGATGTCCGCCTCGTCGGAGACTCTGTCCATAAGATTCCAGCAGCGGTCAAGGAAACGTTTTGAACCCTTAACTGCATCATCGGACCATGTTGCGGTCTTTTCGAAGTCGCCTATGAACATGATGTAAAGACGCATGGTATCCGCACCGTAGTCTCTGACAACATCATCCGGGTTTACAACATTACCCAGGGATTTTGACATCTTGACTGAAGAACGCAGAGCCTGGTTTCCATATCTGGCTATCATCTCCTGCTTTTCCTCTTCAGTGCTGCAGTTACCAACATAATGTGGGTTCTGGCCAAGAATCATTCCGTGAGAGGTGCGCTTCTGATAAGGTTCCTTCGTGTGAACAACACCGATATCATAGAGGAACTTGTGCCAGAATCTGGAATAGAGCAGGTGCAGAGTGGTGTGCTCCATACCGCCGTTATACCAGTCAACAGGACCCCAGTACTGCTCAGCCTCGGGAGAGCAGAATTCCTTATCATTGTGGGGATCCATATAGCGCAGCCAGTACCATGAACTGCCTGCCCAGTTAGGCATAGTGTCAGTTTCACGCTTTGCGGGGCCTCCGCACTTCGGACATGTGGTATTAACCCAGTCCGTCATCTTTGCCAGCGGTGATTCCCCGTCGTCTGTGGGTTCATAGGACTCCACCTCGGGTAGCACCAGAGGAAGCTCCTCTTCGGGAATGGGAACCCAACCGCACTTTTCACAGTTAACCATAGGGATAGGCTCGCCCCAGTATCTCTGACGGGAGAATACCCAGTCACGGAGTTTATAATTAACCTTCTGCTCACCGATTCCGTTCTCCGCAAGCCAGTTTATCATGGCCGGGATTGCCTGCTTGACTGTCATACCATTGAGGAAACCGGAGTTCACCATAATTCCGGTGTCATCCTTGAGAGTGAACGCCTCCTCCTGGACATTTCCGCCTTCAACAACTTCAACTATGGGGAGGTTAAACTCCTTTGCAAACTCCCAGTCACGGGTATCATGGGCGGGTACTGCCATGATGGCACCAGTGCCATAGGTTATAAGAACATAATCCGCGATAAAGATAGGAATCTCTTCTCCGGTTACGGGGTTTATCGCCATAATTCCGTCAAGCTTGACGCCGGTCTTGCCCTTGTTGAGCTCACCGCGTTCAAAATCGGACTTGCGGCCCGCTTCTTCTACGTATGCTGCAACGTCATCACGGTTACCTATTCTGTCCATCCACTTCTTAACATATGGGTGCTCGGGAGCCATGACCATGTAGGTGGCTCCAAAGAGAGTATCCGGACGGGTTGTGAATACAACGATGTCATCACCTTCAATAGTTGTCTTAAAGGTGACCTGTGCACCGGTTGAACGGCCAATCCAGTTCCTCTGCTGAATCTTTACGCGCTCGATGTAATCTACATCGTCAAGATCGTCAATGAGACGCTGGGCATACTTGGTGATTCTGAGCATCCACTGGCTCTTTTCTTTGCGTATTACGGGTGCGCCGCAGCGCTCGCATACACCTTCCACAACCTCTTCGTTTGCCAGAACGACCTTGCAGGAGGTACACCAGTTGACGGACATAGTTGCCTTGTAAGCCAGGTCGTGCTTATACATCTGAAGGAATATCCACTGGGTCCACTTGTAGTAGTCTGGGTCCGAGGTGTTGACGGCACGGTCCCAGTCAAAGCTGTAACCCAGCATCTTGAGCTGGCGTGTGAAGTTTGCCACATTGTCCCTTGTAACTATTGCGGGATGAATGTGGTTTTTAATAGCATAGTTTTCCGTGGGAAGACCGAACGCGTCATATCCGATGGGGAAAAGCACATTATAGCCTTCCATTCTTCTTTTACGGGCAACAATATCAATTGCAGTGAAGGGACGTGGATGACCGACATGAAGTCCTGCACCGGAGGGGTATGGGAACTCAATCAGACCGTAGAACTTGGGTCTGGGGTCACCTGTGACAGCAGCATATGGCTTGCATTCCTCCCACCTATCCTGCCATTTCTTTTCTATAGCTGTAAAATCGTATTTCATGATTTTAATCCTCTCATTATTTGTTGTTATCGTTTCCGGATGCCCCGTAGCCGGGGCACGGAAGGGATGAGAGGGGCACCTCCTCCGAGTCACTCCAGAGACGCTCGAGGTTATAGAACTTTCTCGCCTCATCGGTGAAAACATGAACAATTACAGAACCGAAGTCCATAAGAACCCAGATATCCGACCTGAGCCCCTCACGGCGCACAGGTGGTTCACCCGCCTCGGATAGCTGCTTGTCAACCTCGTTAACCAACGCCTTGATATGGGTTGAGGATGTTCCGTTACAGATTACAAAGTAATCCGCAAGAACAGTCTGCTCCGCAGTCTTAAGTACCTTTATATCAACAGCCTTCTTGTCGTCAAGAGCCTTTGCTGCGATTCCCGCTATCTGTTCAGATGTAAGCATAATCTTTACCTCTCTTCCGTATTGTAATAGACGCATGCCTCAAGAGTATCCTTATAGGGTTCCCTGCCCTTTTCACGAATCTCTTCAATACTCATTTCAAGTCCCAAGGCCATGGCCGAATCTAAATTATTATAGGCAAGCTCCCTGAGCTTTTCAACCCCTTCGAAATCACGGCTGGGTTCTATATAATCCGCCATGTATATTATCTTTTCCAGCAAACTCATATCGGGTTTGCCGGTTGTATGCCAGCGAATGGCGTTGTAGACCTCATCGTTTATGCCGAAGAGCTCATGGGCAAATTCCGCTCCTGTCTTTGCGTGGAGCAGCTTTGGTGCCTCAAGTTCTTCCCCATCACAGGGTATATTGTATTTCTTTATCAGCTCCAGATGTTCCTCAAAGCTGAGCTTTTTTGTAATATCATGAAGAATGGCTGCTGTTGCAGCGGTCTCCTCATTTTCGCCCCAGAGTCTGGAAAGCCTTATCGCCTCGTCCTCACAGCCCATTACATGTGCAACACGTTTTGAAGCAAGATATTCATAAGCCCTGTCTCTGAGCCAGCTGAGCTCCGGTAAAGCATCGTAAAACCCCTCTTTGATAATGAGAGAATAAACCTCATCCTTCAGAAGGTCTGAACCTAGGCGTGAGCGGAGTTTTTCTCTTATCTCGGTTGAACTCATAACAAGAGGTGTGTGTGGTAGAATCTCTATCCTCGCCCCATACTCTACGGTAAATCGCTCTGTAGTCTCTCTAATCAGCTCCTGATCATCTTCCTCTCTGGAGAGAACTGCAAGAATGCACATTGAGAAGATATGCTCAAAACGATACCATTCCTCAAAGCTCGTAAGCATATCCGTGCCGATTACTAGATAGAAATCGTCGTCCGGATAGAGCTCGTGCAGTTTGTCCAAAGTATCTGATGTGTAGCTCTTCCCTTCTCGCTGAATCTCCATATCGGAAAACTCAACACCGGGAATATCGCCGAAGGCAAGGCGGCACATCTCCATACGCTGTTCTGCTGTCGGACTGTTTTCGGCAAGCTCCTTGTGGGGAGGGATATTGTCGGGGATTATGATAATCCTATCAGGCTTCAGGTACAAAGATACGGTTTTCACAACCTCAATATGCCCAAGATGTGGAGGATTGAAGCTTCCGCCATATATTGCAGTCTTCATTTCTTTTTTCTGCCCTTTTTCTCATCAACAAGCTCTATTTTAGGCTTATCAGGGTTCTTTTTATATATGACAAACTTGGTGCCTATCACCTGAACGGGATTGGCGCAGCATTTCATACAGAGCTCGTCGCATGCCTCTCTCGGACTGAGCATGCAGTTTTCAAGCACGCGGCATTTAACCAGCTCATGGGTTCGGAGCACATCCTCCGCCGCTTTTATAACGTTATCTGTTATTCCGTCTTTGCCTATCTGTAGCAGGGTATCTTCAGTGGAAGCCAGTCCTCTGAGCTGCGCTCTCTGCTTGCTTGTTAGTGCCATAAATACTCCTATACTCTGTTTTATGTTAACTGTATTATTACCCTTGTTTTATGTTTATAATAATACGTTTTCTAATATATTTTAACCTAATTATTTATACTTATTTATTTCTATCTAAATATTTAAACTGTATTATTTGAACAAGGCTTCGGTAAATGTCTTTGCGTCAAAGGGAATCAGGTCATCAATACCTTCTCCCACACCCACAAACTTTACCGGAAGCTTCAGCTCATTGGCGATAGCATATACTATTCCGCCCTTTGCCGTGCCGTCAAGCTTAGTAAGAACAATTCCAGTCAGTCCCGATGTTTCGAGAAACTGCTTAGCCTGAATAAGGCCGTTCTGACCTGTTGTTGCATCCAGAACCATAAGTGTTTCGACGTCTGCGTTGGGCAACTCACGGTCAATAACCTTACGGATTTTGGCAAGTTCGTTCATTAGATTCTGTTTGTTGTGCAGGCGGCCTGCTGTATCTATTATTACGGTGTCAATGTCCCTTGCCTTTGCAGCGCAGATACCGTCATAGACAACTGCTGCGGGGTCGCTCCCCTCTTCATGCCGCACAAAATCTGCTCCTGAGCGCTCCGCCCATATTCCAAGCTGTTCTGCTGCGGCTGCGCGGAAGGTATCGCCCGCACACAACAGGACTTTCTTTCCATCGGTAATCATTCTGTTTGCAAGCTTTCCAATTGTTGTGGTCTTCCCAACTCCGTTAACTCCCACCACAAGTACAACCGATGGCTTTGTTTCCAGCTTAAGAGATGAACTCTCCACAGCCAAAATATTAGAGAGAAGTTCCACAAGTCCCTCTCTAGCTTCGGAGCCCTTGCGGAAACGTCGCTCCCATGTTAGCTTGCGCATTCCTTTAATAACATCCTGAGCCGTGCTGACACCAACATCGGAGAGAACGAGCAGCTCTTCCAGTTCATCATAGAACTCTTCTCTGTCGGGAGCGTAATCCTGAAAAAGTTCCTCGAGTTCCTGCATGCTGCTCCTGGTCTTTGAAAGGCCCGAAAACATCTTATCAAATAAGCCCATGTATACTCCTTATTATAAAATTCAGTTCTCCGCGGTTTTTCTAGCTTCTTCCAAATCAAGCTCAAGTACGGTTGAAACTCCCTTTTCCTGCATGGTTACGCCATAGAGCATATCCGCTTCCTCCATGGTGCCGCGGCGGTGCGTAATGACAATGAACTGGGTTCTGTCGGACATGCGGCGCATGTATTCGGCAAAGCGCGAAACATTCGACTCATCAAGCGCCGCTTCGATTTCATCCATAACGCAGAAGGGCGTGGGACGCACCTTCAGGATGGCGAAATACAGTGCTATGGCCACGAAGGCCATCTCTCCGCCTGAAAGCAGAGACAGCACCGAAAGGGCTTTGCCTGGCGGCTGAACCTTTATTTCTATACCGCACTCGAGAACATTCTCCTCATCCTCGAGAACAAGAGCGGCTTTTCCGCCTCCAAAGAGCTCGGTGAATGTGAGTCTGAATGCCTCATCTATCTGCCTGAAGCTTTCTAGAAACGCAGATTTCATCTCTCCGGTAACATCACTGATGATTCCCAGCAACTCCTCCTTTGCCTTTTGGACATCGTCACGCTGGGATTTGAGGAAACCGTATCTTTCACTTACACGCTTATATTCCTCAATAGCCCCAATATTGGGTGTTCCTAGGGCACTTATTTCGCGGCGCAGTTCTGCTATCTCCCTGTTTGTGCGCTGCATGCTCTCAACCGGCTGGCGGATTGCCTGTGCAGCCGAATGACTCAGCTCATAGTTATCCCAAAGCTTCTCTATGATGGTCTTCTCTTCCATCTCAGATGCATTACGGCGCTGCTCTATTCTACTCTTGGTCCTCTCCAGTTCGATTATCCTGTCTGAACATGACTGCGCATCCTTGTCTGCACTGCTGCGCCTGCCTTCAAGCTCAATCTTCGCATCCGAAATGCCAGAGATTGCCTCACGTTGCTTTGAAATCTCCTCAGCCACAGCGGACAGTGACTTCTCTTTTTCGGCTATTTCAGCCAGATATGCGTCTATCTTAGCCTGGGCATCCGCATATGCAGCCCTGCGCTGTTCACTGTTATAAGAGATGCTCTCAAGCAGCTCATTGAACTTCCGGTTGGCATCCTCCAGAGCCTGAAGCTCAGCATTCAGCGAGGACATCTCTGCCGTAAGGCTGCTGCGGTCCTCAGACGCCATATCCATATCATAGCGGACCGCGGACAGCTTCAGCCTTGCCTGCTCAAGCTCATCACGGCAGGAGTTCTCGTCCTTTCTGATCTGTTCAAGCTTCCTGCGCAGTTCCTCAAGCTCATTTGCTCTTGAAAGAATTCCTGTACCTTTTGCGGCACTTCCTCCCGTCATTGAACCGCCCGCATGGATCATCTGGCCGTCAAGACTGACTATCCTGTATCTGTCGCCGCTGTTTTTGGAGATGCGCACGGCATCTGAAAGGCTCTCGGTCACTATGGTCTTTCCAAGAAGGCTTGCTATTATTTCATCATACTGTTTATCAAAGCTGACCAAGTCATATGCCAACCCTATGAAGCCCTCATCGTTAACGGGAACGTCCTTAAGCACGGAGCCTCTGATTGTGTCAACAGGTAAGAATGTTGCCCTTCCGCTGTCCGTTCTCTTGAGGTAGTCAATAGCACGGCGCGCATCGTCACGGCTGTCTATGACTATATTCTGCCCGGCTGCACCCAGTGCCGTCTCAACAGCCAGCGCATATTCCTTACCGGCCTTCACGAGCCCCGAAACAGGGCCGTGCACTCCTTTAAGGTTTCCTCTTGAGGATTCTTTCATAACTGACTTTACCGCTTTGGAGTAGCCCTCATATTCCTTTTCCATACCTGCAAGCATGTTTATTCTGGACTCGGTGCTCATTCTTTCGGCCGACAACGCATTCATCCTGTCATTAACGGAATTCAGCGCCTTCTCGCGGCTTTCTATCTTCATTTTGCAGCCGCTGAGCACATTGCTGTTCTCATCCAGCCTGGTTTTAAGCTGCTCTGCATCGGTATTTATGGATGAGATGCGGGAATTGTTCTGAGAGATGGTTGCTCTGAGGGTTTCCGTGCGTCCCTCCTGCTGGGTAATATCCTCAACCAGGCGCTCCTGCGTCTCCTTACAGCCTGAAATGCTGGTCTTCAGAACGGCAATGGACTGTTCAATTTCTGCCGCAGTGCTTTCCTTTTCGGAAAGAACTGTCCGGGCATCCTCAATTTCCTCGTCCTTGCGGTGCATACGGTCCGAGAGAGAGTCAATTGAGGTGTACAATGCCTCGCGTTCATTCTGAACCTTCAGCAGTTCGTCGCAGGCCTGGTTGTACTCGGCATTGACGCTGTCCGCCTTTTCGTGGATTCTGTCCAGAGTCGTCAGCCAGGAGGATACTTCTAAAACCCGCAGATTATCACGGAGGCCCAGGTACTTCTTTGCCACCTCTGACTGCTTCTGAAGCGGCTCCACCTGGTATTCCAGTTCCTCTATCTTATCGTTTATACGGACAAGGTTGGCATCCGTCCTTTCAAGGCGGCGCTCTGCCTCCTCCTTACGGTAACGGTAACGGGAAATACCTGCAGCTTCATCAAATACTTCTCGTCTGTCGGTGCTTTTTGTTGAAACTATGTCGGCGATCTTACCCTGTCCTATTATTGAATAGCCGTCCCTTCCAAGTCCGGTATCCATCAGCAGGCTGTTCAGGTCCTTCAGGCGGACCTCTTCACGGTTTATATAGTATTCACTGTCCCCACTGCGGAAATAACGCCTTGTAAGAACGATCTCCTCATAATCACTGTCTATAATGCGTGAGGAATTGTCAATAATCAGAGAAACCTCCGCAAAACCCATGGGGCTCCTCAAAGATGTTCCTCCGAAAATAACATCCTCCATTCTGGAGCCGCGGAGGGTCTTTGTCTTCTGCTCTCCCATAACCCAGAGGATAGCATCCGCTATGTTTGACTTTCCGGAACCGTTCGGTCCAACAACGGCAGTTATATTCTTTTCAAATGTCAGTCTTGTTCTTTCAGGGAATGACTTGAATCCCTGAATTTCCAGCGCCTTTAGATACAAAATTAAAACCTCGCTGTAAAATCTACAGAATAATTTATTATAATAAAAAATACACTATTTTTCAAGTGATAGCAGTATGACTCCATTGTCTAAAACATCCGCTGCTTTTATCTTCAAACTGTGCATATTAAACATATCAATGAGATAGTCCACATTGCAGCGGTGCTGCCCCGTCAACTGGGAAATGTTCGCTTTGCCGACTCCCAGCACGCAGTCCGCCCCCTCAGCTCTTTCCGCAAGCGGTCTTAAGAGCTCTTCTGCCTTGTTTCTCATAATGCGGCTTTTTACCAGCTCGCCCAGTGCAGGATGATACGCACCTGCCACAGCAGTTCCGCAAGAGAGCTCATCCGTTGGATTGAGCCCCAGTCTGATAACCGGTATTAACGCCTGCTCAAACATTGGTAGAAGCACGGAACAGTAATTAACCGCTTCCTCAACGCTGTGCTCCGTATAACGCCCTGCCTTCCACTGATCACAAAGAACCGTATCTTTTACTATAACTGTGGGGTATATTCTCACGCCGTCCGGCTTCAGAGAAATAATCCTCTCCGCGGTTAGAACGGAACGCTCAAGGCTGTCACCCGGAAGACCTGTCATCATCTGGAGTATGAGTCTGAAGCCCTCGGTCTTTATCATCCGGGAGGCTTCTGAAACATCATCAGCCGTATGTCCCCTGCCCGAAAGAGCCAGTACCTCATCGCACATGCTCTGGGCACCGATTTCAACCGTCTCAACCCCGTAGTATTTCAGACGCCTGAGCACCTCGCCGTCAATTGCATCCGGACGGGTGGACAGTCTTATTGAGCTGAGATATCCTTCATCCAGATAGGTCTTCGCGCGCTCAAGAAGCGCAGTCTGTTCATCCTTTGGGATAGCCGTGAAGCTACCACCGTAGAAAGCAAGCTGAGGTCTTACCGCTTCCGGCAGGACAAGCTTTGCCTGCTCCACCGCATCGGTCACCGTCTGCGGTGTTGCCGGCCTCTCAGCCCCGGAAATTCTGTTCTGGTTACAGAAAACGCAGTTGTTCGGGCAGCCCAGGTGCGGCACAAAAACCGGGATTATGCTTTCTCTCGGTCTCTTCATTTCCGGAGCTCCTCCAGAGCCCTGCTCGCCGCAGCCTCTTCAGATTCTTTCTTTGTCTTCCCGCTGCCTCTGCCGATTTCCCTTCCGTCTAAAGAAACAGCGGATATAAATGTCTTGTTATGGTCTGGGCCGGATTCGGAGATTTCATAATAGCATATCTCAACTGCTCCATTCTTCTGAAGCATCTCCTGCAGCTCCGATTTGCAATCAACAGCCTTATTTACTTCACTCAGGTCGGCATTGTTCAGCAGCATTTCATATATGAAGCGTTTCGCCTCATCAAGCCCGGCATCAAGATAGAGCGCGGCAATGATTGATTCAACCATATCGGCAAGAACAGACACTCTTTTCCTGCCGCCGTTCTTTTCCTCTCCTCTGCCCACGAGCATATACTTACCTATTTCCAGCTGTTTGGCAATATTATGTAAACTTGTCTCGCAAACGAGCTCGGAACGCAACCTTGTCATTCTGCCCTCCGGCAGTTCCGGGTCATGTGAGTATAAAAACTCCGCCGTAACAAAGCCTAGGATGGAATCTCCAAGAAATTCAAGCCTCTCATAGGATTCAGTGTGCTTTTCATTTGCGTACGAGCTGTGCGTCAGGGCTGTTTCAAGCAACTCCCTGTTTTTAAAGCTGTATTTGATTCGTTCTTCAAGCTTCTCCATTTTCTGCCTTAATCTTCATATATTCCACATTATTTGATATCTCTTCAATTATTCCGCTCTCAGTAAAGCTGACCGCCTGTCGCACTGCAGCAAAAATTGAACTTGCATTTGATGAACCGTGAGCCTTAATGACAGGCTTCGAGATTCCAAGCAGAGCCGTGCCGCCAACCTCGTTGACATCCATTGATTTTTTCATATCCGCAAGGTCACTCTTCAAAACAGCGGCCGCGAGCTTGTTCACGGTGCTCTTATAGAAAACTCCCTTAAGAGAGCCCATCAGGAATTTTATTACACCTTCAGTAGTCTTAAGAAGAACATTGCCCGTAAAACCGTCGGTCACAACGACATCCACATTTCCGCTGAATACGGTTGTTCCTTCAACGTTACCGATAAAATTTATTCTTCCCTCGTCTCCCGCTTCCTTCAGAAGCTCAAAGGCTCTGTGCTGAAGTTCGCCGCCCTTTGTGTCCTCGGTACCCACATTGAGCAGTCCGACTCTGGGGTTTTCACATCCCATGACTCTGCTCGCGTAAAAGCTGCCCATGTACGCAAACTGAAGCAGATACTCCGCTGTACACTCAACGTTTGCGCCGCAGTCAATTAGCATAACACCATGCTCACCCGCCGGCAGCACAGGCGAAAGCGCAGCCCTTCTGATTCCCTTTATTCTCTTAACCGTAAGTGTAGCACCCGTAAGCAGGGCTCCGGTGGAACCTGCGGAAACAACGGCGTCACCTTGGTTTTCGCTCAGCATCTTCAGGGCAACTGCCATCGAGGAATTCTTTTTCCGCCTCGTAGCTGTGCTGGGGTCATCCTCCATCGTAATAATCTCATCTGCATTTACCACTTCAATGTCCTGCACATCCCCAAGGCATTCTCTTATCTCTTTCTCGCGTCCAACAAGCACTATGTCAACGCCCAGTTCGTTCTTTGAACGGACAGCTCCCTTTATGATTTCCTCTGGGGCATTGTCTCCACCCATTGCGTCTATGATTATTTTCATTGAAAGATTTCTCCTTTCATAAGTTCATCAATTATTTCAAGTGAGCGCTTCGATATCTCCGCGTTCTTGTTTCTCTTGCCTTTAACCCTGTAGCCTAGGGGTGTAATAATGCCGAAATTCACATTCATCGGTTGGAAATCGCCCACACTGCCACCTGAGATATAATGCGCAAGAGCACCTATTGCTGTCTCTTGTGGGAAATTAACAGGGCTCATTTCAAGCATGCGCGCAGCTGTCTCAATGCCTACCAGCATACCGGATGCCGCTGACTCAACGTAGCCTTCTACGCCTGTCATCTGCCCGGCAAAGCTGATACGCGGATCCGATTTCAGTCTGTAATACCTGTCAAGAAGCTGAGGGCTGTTAAGATAGGTATTCCTGTGCATAACCCCATAACGAACGAAGTCCGCATTTCTGAGGGCAGGAATCATAGAAAACACGCGTTTCTGCTCTCCCCAGGTGAGATGCGTCTGAAACCCCACTATATTGTAAAGGCTTCCCTCCGCATTGTCCTTGCGAAGCTGAACCACCGCATAGTTTTCTTTTCCGTTACGCGGATCCACAAGGCCAACCGGCTTCAGAGGTCCGAAACGGAGCGTATCTACGCCTCGCCTTGCCATGACCTCAACCGGCATGCAACCCTCAAACACCGATGCATCATCAAAGCCGTGAATTTCTGCCTCCTTAGCCGAAACCAGCTCAGATACAAACTCAAGGTACTGGTCCCTGTCCATAGGGCAGTTGATATAATCAGGAGTACCTTTATCATATCTGGACGCAAAGAACGCAGAATCCATATCAATACTTTCAAAGCTTACAATCGGCGCTACAGCATCATAAAAATGTAACCCATCGCCACACAGATTCTGAATTGTGTCTGAAATGGCATCACTGCTCAATGGACCTGAAGCAATGACGAGCTCACCTTCCGGCAGTTCGGAAACATCCTGCTCAATAACCACAATATTCGGATGCGAACAAATCTTTTCCGTAATATACTGTGAGAAGCCTTCCCTGTCTACGGCAAGTGCTCCGCCCGCGGGAACTCTGTTGACATCTGCACTTTCAAGGAATAGAGAACCCATTATTCTCATTTCCGCCTTGAGAAGTCCAACTGCGTTGGACAGTTCATCTGAACGGAGAGAGTTTGAACATACCAGTTCTCCAAACAGTGGGCTCTTATGTGCCGGAGTGTATCTTGCCGGCTTCATCTCATACAATCTGACCTTGATTCCCCTTTTAGCCAGCTGCCAGGCACATTCAGAACCTGCAGGTCCCGCTCCTATCACACTTACGTGCGGAATATTCTCTTCTTTGTTTTTGTTAGTTGACATAAGTTTTTTTACCTAATAAATTTAACGTATTATTATTTTCATATTATAATAATCATATTTTTATTAACACATTTTGATTATCATAAATTATAATACATATTAT
>R21__coassemble_775_pt1 | contig 24834 bp, 18 predicted proteins | sample R21__metabat2_low_PE_003 | metagenome-assembled genome bin R21 | reverse complement strand
TGTAAGTTAAGAAGATATAACAAAACCGCTTTGAGAAACTCAAAGCGGTTTTTGGTGCGAGAGATGAGACTTGAACTCACACGTCGCTTGACACACGCCCCTCAAACGTGCCTGTCTACCTGTTCCAGCACTCTCGCAAACGCATGAATGATTATAGCAGATATGAGTATTTTGTCAAGTCTGATTTTTAATATTTTTTCGATTATCAGTTAACGTTGACAGAAAACAGATTATGCATATCAGCATTGAAAAAATCAGGGCAATTGCCCCCTTATCCGTTGTTAAAAGTGTTCTTCCAATTCTGAGATAATAGGTTTTTAAATATGCAAGATAGCAGATTAAAGAGGCAAATTGGGTGAATACTGCACATGGGACAGCCAAAGAGATCATAACCGCCAGTATTGCACTTAAAACATCAGAGGAATAGAAATACCGGTCGTGCATATGTGGAAGAAGGAATGGGATAATGCATACCATCAGAAGTGAGAGACATAGAATTGACCGGGAACTGAGTTTGCCTTTTAAAAGAATTGCTACCAGAATAATAAACACCATTGCAGCAAAGGCTGCAATTATCCCATATCGTGCAGCAGTCTCAGGATTGGTTACATCGCCAATCAGCGCGAATACTGACGGGGCGTTATAGTTTAGAGATGAACCCACAGTATCTGCTTGGTCTATATAGAGCGTTAAACAATCTGAAAGCGGTCTGCCTAGGAAAACGGCCGGTAGGATGATGATAAAGTATGTAATGGGGAAAATCAGAAAGTGATACCATTTGAAACGGCAGTTTAGCCAAAGAATAATAAATATGGGCATAATAAAGACTGCCTGCAGCTTAAAGCCAAATGATACGGCTATGCATATCATCGAAAGAACTGGCTTTCCCACAGTTCCGTTAGAATCCGGGAGAGCCAGAGCAATGCCGAGAATTGCAAGCGAGATATAAATACTGTCACACTGTGCCCATACCGAACTGTTGATAATTACCGTAGGTAGAAACAGAATCAAGAAGAAACAAACTGTGGAACGGAGGGCGGAGGCACCGCATTTTTTCACAAACAACAGGCCACTGTAAGCCAGGAGGACGTCAAAAAAACAGCTGAGGAGTTTTATGAGATAAAGGTCTCTAACCGATGAATATGAAAACAAGGCCAAAAAATACAGATATGGGATATTATAATTACCATTGGAATATTTCATCCCTTGGAAGCCGGCGTGTTCCCTGTAGAAATCGACCCATTTAGTAAGGAACCACTGGTAGTCTGTGGTTTCATAATCAAAAAAGCAGAGCCTTAAGGAAAAAGCGGCAACAATCAATAATGTGCATACAATAAATGAACGTATGTCTTTAATAATATTTTCTTTTTTAAGTAAGAATAGCGCGAAAAGCTCTTCTAAAAAAATAATAATTAGTACACGGTAGTCCATAGCAAAAAAATATGCAGGAGCGACGTCCTGCGAATCTAAAATTTAACAAAAATTTTCTTGACTTTATAGTTGCGTAATGGTAAAATTACTTGCTTTATGTGTATGAGAAATGAAGACATTCTCCCACCTTTAGCTTTTAAAGTATATCATGTTTGTGCAGTTAATTCAACGGGATAATGGCTTATTTTGACAACGCACATGGGCGTTCCAACAACATCTATCATAAGGAGAGTATGCCGATGCCTAAAGATGTTTTATACGGCAAGACCTTGAGAAAGAGTTTTGCCAGAACACAGGAGATTATGGATATGCCTAATCTTCTGGAAATCCAGAAGAGCTCCTACAAATGGTTTCTTGATACCGGTCTGAGAGAAGTTTTCAAGGATGTAGAGGCAATAAAGGATTATTCGGGTAACCTTGAACTCAGGTTCATTGACTATTCCATGAACCCTGAGGACGCTAAGTATTCTGAAGAGGAATGCAAGGCAAGAGATGCCACATATGCAGCGCCTCTTAAAGTTCGGGTTCAGCTTAACAACAGAGAAACGGGAGAGATTAAGGAACAGGAAATCTTTATGGGCGATTTCCCGCTTATGACTCCTGGTGGAACTTTTGTTATTAACGGAGCAGAACGAGTAATCGTTTCACAGATAGTCCGTTCACCGGGTGCCTATTTTGGTAAGGAATATGACAAGTCTATGACGGCTCTCTACAGTTCACAGATTATCCCTTATCATGGTGCATGGCTGGAGTATGAGACGGACGCAACAGACATCTTTAATGTCCGCATAGATAAAAACCGTAAACTCCCGATAACATGGTTCCTTAAGGCTATGGGAGCCTATAAAGAGGATGTGCCCGCCACATGGCTTAGCTGTATTGAAGATACGGCCGCAGGCGCGGTTACCAATGCGCGTATCAGGGAAATCTTTGGAGAAGATGAACGCATTGTGGCTACTCTTGATAGGGATACGGCAGAAAGCCGCGAGGAATGCCTGCTTGAAATTTACCGCAAACTGCGTCCCGGTGATCCTCCTACCGTAGAGTCTGCTGAGAGTCTGCTCGAGGGACTGTTCTATGACCGCCGCCGTTACGAGATAGCTAATGTAGGAAGATATAAGTTCAATAAGAAACTCGGACTTTATCCGCGTATTAGCGGATGCCAGCTCGCTGAGAATGTAGTTGATCCATTTACCGGTGAGATTATCGCAGAAGAAGGACAGATACTTTCTCGTACAGACGCGCAGAGAATATCAGATTCCGGTGTCATTTCAGTTCAGCTTATACTTGATGGCAAAAAAGTAAAAGTGTTCTCAAACGGCATGGTGGATATTACCCTGTTTATAGGTGAAGAGCTGAAAAACAAGCTTGGAATAAAAGAAAAGGTACATGGCATATACATGAAACAGCTCGTTGAGCAGTTTGGAGACAATGCCGAAGCCCTTGAAAATGCCATCGTGGAAAACATAGACATTCTCGTTCCCAAGCATATTACTGCTGATGATATTTTCGCATCCGTCAACTACTTAAACTGTCTCGCTCACGGCATAGGAGAACACGGTGGAGACGGAGACGACATAGACCATCTTGGCAACCGTAGAGTAAGACGTGTTGGAGAGCTGCTTCAGAACCAGTTCCGTATAGGATTCAGCCGTATGGAGCGTGTTATCCGCGAGCGTATGACGCTTCAGGATCTTGATATTGTTACTCCTCAGAGCCTTATCAACATCCGTCCTGTTACTGCGGCGATTAAGGAATTTTTCGGGTCATCACCGCTTTCGCAGTTTATGGATCAGACAAATCCGCTGGCAGAGCTGACTCATAAGCGCCGTATGTCTGCACTCGGACCCGGTGGCCTTTCAAGAGAACGTGCCTCATTCGATGTTCGAGATGTTCATTACAGCCACTACGGAAGACTTTGCCCGATTGAAACTCCTGAAGGACCAAACATCGGACTTATTTCCTACCTTGCATCATATGCACGTGCAAATGAATACGGTTTCCTGGTAGCTCCTTACCGCAGAGTAGACAAGGAGACTGGTCGTCTTACAGATGAGGTCGTGTATATGACAGCCGATATGGAAGACGAATTTAAGGTGGCACAGGCATCAGAACCTCTTGACGATAACGGATGCTTTGTCAATAAACGTATAACCTGCCGTCATAGAAACGATACTATAGAAGTTAATAGAGAAGATGTTGACTATGTTGACGTTTCACCGAAGATGATGGTTTCAATTGCAACTGCAATGATTCCGTTCCTCGAAAACGACGACGCAAACCGTGCGCTCATGGGTGCGAACATGCAGCGTCAGGCAGTTCCTCTGCTCACTACTCAGGCTCCTATAGTTGCAACGGGAATCGAGCATAAATGTGCAGTTGACTCAGGTGTCTGTGTTCTCGCAGAAGGAGACGGTACTGTAACAAAGGTTGATGCCAATTACATCAATGTAAAATATGATGAGGGCGGAAATAAGAGCTATAAGCTGATTAAGTTCTCACGCTCCAACCAGGGAACATGTATCAATCAGCGCCCGATTGTCAGTGCCGGTGACAGAGTCTCTGAGGGAGATGTGCTTGCTGATGGCCCTTCAACATCCGAAGGAGAGCTTTCACTAGGTAAGAACATTCTTGTCGGATACATGAACTGGGAAGGATACAACTATGAGGATGCTATTCTTCTCAATGAACGTCTCGTTATGGAAGATGTGTTCACATCTATCCATATTGAAGAATATGAATGTGATTCCCGTGACACTAAGCTTGGACCGGAAGAGATAACCAGAGATATTCCCGGCGTTGGCGAAGATGCGCTGAAATATCTCGATGAACGTGGAATCATTATGATTGGTGCTGAGGTTACCTCTGGAGATATCCTCGTGGGTAAGGTCACACCAAAGGGAGAAACCGACCTGACTGCTGAAGAGCGTCTGCTGCGTGCAATTTTCGGAGAAAAGGCACGCGAAGTAAGAGACACTTCGCTCAAGGTTCCTCACGGTGAATCCGGAATTATTGTTGATGTTAAGGTGTTCACCCGTGACAACGGAGATGAAATGAATCCCGGCGTTAATCAGGTTGTAAGAGTTTATATTGCTCAGAAGCGTAAGATTTCCGTTGGTGATAAGATGGCGGGACGTCATGGTAACAAGGGTGTTGTTTCCCGTATTCTTCCGCGTGAGGATATGCCTTATCTGCCGGATGGCACTCCTCTTGATATTGTTCTTAACCCTCTTGGAGTTCCTTCCCGAATGAATATCGGACAGGTACTTGAAGTTCACCTGGGCTATGCCGCACAGGCACTAGGCTGGAAGGTAGCCACTCCGGTGTTCAATGGAGCAAACGAGGAAACCATAAGAAACACACTCCGTCAGGCAGGGCTTCGTGAAGACGGAAAGAGTGAAATGTATGATGGCCGTACAGGAGAGCGTTTTGACAACGATGTTACTGTAGGCTGGGTATACTTCCTTAAGCTTCACCATCTGGTTGACGATAAGATTCACGCTCGTTCCACCGGTCCCTACAGCCTTGTAACACAGCAGCCTCTGGGCGGTAAGGCGCAGTTTGGCGGACAGCGTTTCGGAGAAATGGAAGTTTGGGCTCTTGAAGCATACGGTGCAGCCTATACGCTTCAGGAAATCCTTACGGTTAAGTCCGACGATGTAACAGGTCGTGTAAAGACCTATGAAGCAATCGTTAAAGGTAACAATATTCCACATCCGGGAATTCCGGAGGCTTTCAAGGTTCTTGTTAAGGAACTCCAGTCACTGTGCCTGAATGTCACACTTCTTGATAAGGAAGGAAATGAAGTTGAACTCAGAGATGATGAGGATGACGATCTGCTTCCGGTATATCAGGATGAAACATTTGAAGGCAGCGACGAAGAAATTGAAGCGGAAGGCTTTACAATAGAGGATGTGCCGGAGGATGAATTCGGTGCGGATATGGAAAGTGATTTTGACGATTATAATGATGAGGAGGATATGTAAATGAGTTATGCACCTTTTGATGCCATTCAGATTGGTTTAGCATCTCCGGAGCAAATCCTCAGCTGGTCGTATGGCGAAGTAAAAAAGCCGGAGACAATTAACTACAGAACACTTAAACCCGAACGTGACGGCCTTTTCTGCGAAAAGATTTTTGGACCTACAAAGGATTGGGAATGTCACTGCGGTAAGTACAAGAAAATACGCTACAAGGGTAAAATATGTGACCGCTGCGGTGTTGAGGTTACTAAGGCTAAAGTCCGCCGTGAAAGAATGGGACATATTGAGCTTGCAACTCCGGTATCTCACATATGGTATTTTAAGGGTATTCCGAGCCGTATGGGTCTCATGCTGGACCTTACACCGCGCCAGCTCGAAAAGGTTCTCTATTTTGCAAACTATATAGTTGTTGACCCAGGTGATACACCTCTTGAAAAGTGCCAGCTTCTTACGGAACGTGAATACAGAGATATGCGCGAAAAGTATGAGGATGATTTCGAGGCGGGAATCGGAGCGGAGGCAATTCAGAAACTTCTGGAACGTATTGATGTTGAACAGCTTGCAGTGGATTTGAAGGAGCAGCTTGACAATGCCAACGGACAGAAAAAGGCAAAGCTTGTAAAGCGCCTTGAATGTGTTGAGGCATTCCGTCAGAGTGGCAACAGGCCTGAGTGGATGATAATTACGGTTCTTCCTGTAATTCCTCCGGAGATCCGTCCTATGGTTCAGCTTGATGGCGGAAGATTTGCTACGTCGGACCTGAACGACCTTTATCGTCGCGTTATTAACAGAAATAACCGCCTGAAGAGACTTCAGCAGCTTAATGCCCCTGACATTATTGTTCGTAATGAGAAGCGTATGCTTCAGGAGGCAGTAGATGCGCTTATTGACAACGGCCGTCGAGGAAGGGCTGTCACAGGCGCAAACTCCAGAGCACTTAAATCCCTTTCCGATATGCTTAAAGGTAAACAGGGACGTTTCCGTCAGAACCTTCTTGGTAAACGTGTTGACTATTCTGGACGTTCTGTTATTGTTGTCGGGCCTGATCTTAAGATATATCAGTGCGGTGTCCCGAAGGAAATGGCAATTGAACTCTTCCGTCCATTTGTTATGAAAAAACTTGTTGAAGACGGAATTGCAAACAACATTAAATCCGCAAAAAAGATGGTGGACAAGCAGCGCACAGAGGTTTGGGATGCACTGGAGACAGTTATAAAAGAGCATCCCGTGCTTCTTAACCGTGCGCCTACTCTTCATAGGCTTGGTATTCAGGCTTTTGAACCTATTCTTGTTGAAGGACGCGCACTTCGCCTGCATCCTCTGGTATGTACGGCATATAATGCCGACTTTGATGGAGACCAGATGGCTATTCACGTGCCACTGTCAGCTGAAGCGCAGGCAGAAGCAAGAATACTAATGCTTTCCGCTAACAATCTGCTCCGGCCACAGGATGGTCACCCTGTAACTGTTCCTACCCAGGACATGATTCTTGGCTCATACTATCTCACTATGATTCGTATAGGCAGCGCAGAAAAAGGTGCTGAGAAGCTTCTTGTTACAAATCCGGGAGATACTGGATTTGAAGCAAACAGTATAGTGGATGGCGATGAGATATATGCAGCGAACCTCAAGGCAAAGAATGAAGGGACAGCCCCTTGCGAGTACAAGTCACTTCTTTGTTATCGTGATTCCTCAGAGGCAATTATGGCCTACAATGAAGGTTATGTTGGACTACATGCTCCTATACGGCTCCGCGTTGTAAAGACGTTAAACGGAACCGAGGTTCAGAAGATTATTGATACCACGGTTGGTCGTATTATATACAATGAGCCTATTCCACAGGATCTTGGATATGTTGACAGGACAGATCCCGAACACATGTTCGATCCGGAAATCGGATTCCAGGTTGGTAAGAAACAGCTTGGAGATATCATTGATAAATGCATCAACAAGCACGGTTTTACAATTTCTGCTGAGGTGCTGGACAGTATCAAGGCAATGGGCTACAAGTATTCAACAAAGGGTGCAATAACGATTTCTGTTGCAGATATGACAGTGCCTTCATCCAAAGCTGAATACATCCATGAGACCGAGCAGGAAGTTGTTAATATTGAAAAGCAGTACAAGCGTGGCTTCATAACCGACGACGAACGTTACCGTCTCGTTGTTTCGGAGTGGGAGAAAACCACAAAGAAGGTTACGGATGCTCTTTCCGACTGCCTTGATGAGTATAACCCAATTTACATGATGGCAAACTCCGGTGCCCGTGGTTCAATGAATCAGATTCGTCAGCTCGCAGGTATGCGAGGCCTGATGGCCAACACTTCCGGTAAAACAATTGAGATTCCTATTAAGTCGAACTTCCGTGAAGGACTTTCAGTTCTGGAATACTTCATATCAACAAGAGGTGCCCGAAAGGGTATGGCAGATACCGCACTACGAACTGCAGACTCCGGTTACCTGACCCGCCGAATGGTTGATGTATGTCAGGATGTTATTATCAGAGTGCCGGATTGTGGTACAACCGATGGCGTGTGGGCATCTGAGGTTAAGGACAGGGGACAGGTTGTTGAATCCTTCGGAACAGCAATACACGGCAGATTCCCGGCTGCTCCGGTAACAGATCCGGCAACAGGCGAACTTCTGTTCGATACGGATCATATGCTTATGCCCGAAGACGCTGAAGTTCTTGAAGCTCACGGCATCAAAAAGGTATATATCCGTTCGGTTCTTACATGTGAGGCACGTACCGGCGTGTGTGCAAAGTGCTACGGAATAAATCTTGCAATAGGCAGACCGGTAAACGCAGGAGAAGCTGTAGGCGTTATTGCTGCTCAGTCAATCGGTGAGCCTGGTACTCAGCTCACGATGCGTACCTTCCATACGGGCGGTGTTGCAGGTGACGATATTACTCAGGGTCTTCCTAGAGTTGAAGAACTTTTTGAGGCACGTAAACCTAAAAAGATGGCAATACTCGCTGAAATCTCCGGCAATATCTCTATCGAGGAAGCAAAGAAGGGAGTTATGTACTCCATTACCGTCAACGGTACAGAAGAAGGTCAGACCTGTGTTTATACGGTTCCCCACTCTGCCGGCATACTTGTTCATAATGGTGATCATGTTGACAAGGGGCAGGAGCTTACATCTGGAGCACTTAACCCGCACGATGTTCTGCGTATACGCGGCATAAATGATGATGAGTACGGCCGTCAGGGTGTTCGTTCATACATTACTTCTGAAGTCCAGAAGGTTTACCGTCAGCAGGGTGTTGATATTAACGACAAGCATATAGAAGTAATCGTAAGACAGATGATGCGCAAAGTAAAAATTGACGATGCAGGAGATACCGAACTCCTCTCTGGAGCAACTGTTGATATTTCAGCGGCCAAGGATGCCAATGCAAAAATCAGATCCCGCATTGCAGACGGCGAAGAAGGTCTTCGTTATGCAACATGGACACAGCTACTTATGGGTATCACAAAAGCGTCTCTGGCAACAGACAGCTGGATGTCAGCTGCATCGTTCCAGGAGACAACAAAGGTTCTCACAGAAGCGGCTATTAAAGGGAAGGTTGATCACCTCGTTGGTTTGAAGGAAAACGTCATTATAGGAAAGCTTATTCCGGCAGGTTCAGGACTGTCCATGTATAGAGACTTCGAAGAAGAGACAGATGAAACAAAGGCTGGAGAAGCCGAATATGTTGATTTGAGTGCTCTTGTTACAAAGACAAACGCTCTCTGATACTTCTAAAAGATGGAAGCTGCTGGGTTCGGCAGCTTCCATATTGCTTTTTATGACCATAAATAGTAAAATACCCTCATTGATTAATAATCTGAAATTACAAGGTAGGTTTTACACATGAAGGGAATAATACTTGCAGGTGGTGCAGGAACGAGATTATATCCGCTTACGATGGTTACATCAAAGCAGCTGCTGCCGGTATACGACAAACCGATGATTTATTATCCGCTGTCTACACTTATGCTTGCAGGGATAAAAGATATTTTGATAATATCAACTCCGGTGGATACTCCCAGGTTTGAGAGTCTTCTTGGAGACGGAAGCCAGTTCGGAATAAGTTTGAGTTATGTTGTTCAGCCGTCCCCGGATGGACTTGCGCAGGCCTTTATTCTCGGAAAAGATTTTATTGGGAATGAAGCATGCGCAATGGTTCTTGGAGATAATATTTTCTATGGAAACGGATTCGGTACGATTCTGAGAAATGCAGTAAAGAATTCAACTGAGAACAGCAGAGCGACCATTTTTGGATACTATGTAACAGATCCGGAACGCTTCGGTATAGTGGAATTTGATGAAAACAGAAAGGTCATCTCCGTAGAGGAAAAGCCTGAACATCCCAAAAGCAATTATTGTATAACCGGACTATATTTTTATCCGGCAGGGGTAAGCTCTCTGGCTGAAAATGTTAAGCCATCGGCAAGGGGCGAACTTGAGATTACAACGCTCAACGAAATGTACCTGAACTCAGATCTGCTCGATGTGCAGTTGCTTGGAAGAGGTTTTGCGTGGCTGGATACAGGCACGATGGACAGCCTCGTTGATGCTGCGGACTTTGTGAGAACCCTTGAGAAAAGACAGAGTGTTACAATCTCGGCACCGGAAGAAATTGCATATGTAAACAAGTGGATATCAAGAGATGAACTGCTTATATCTGCTGAACGGTACGGAAAATCACCATACGGTGCACATCTGAAATCCGTAGCTGATGGCAAAATATTATACTGAGGAGAATCAATAAATGACAGTAATAGTTACAGGTGGAGCGGGATTTATTGGAAGTAATTTCATATACTATATGTTGAAGGAACATCCGGAGTACAGAATAATATGTCTGGACAAGCTTACATATGCAGGTAATCTTTCAACTCTTGCCCCAATTATGGAAAAATCAAATTTCAGATTTGTCAAGGAAGATATTTGCAACCGTGAGGCGGTATACGATCTTTTTGAACAGGAGCACCCGGATGTCGTTGTAAATTTTGCAGCGGAATCCCATGTTGACAGGTCCATTGAGAACCCTGAAATATTTTTGCAGACCAACATAATTGGCACTTCGGTCCTGATGGATGCCTGTCGCAAGTACGGTATTACAAGATATCACCAGGTTTCAACGGATGAAGTCTATGGAGACCTGCCGCTGGACAGACCGGATTTATTCTTCACGGAAGAAACCCCGATTCATACATCCAGTCCTTATTCCAGTTCAAAGGCGGCGGCAGACCTGCTGGCAATGGCATACAGAAGAACCTATGAACTTCCTGTAACCATATCTCGCTGCTCAAACAACTACGGACCGTACCATTTTCCGGAGAAGCTGATTCCTTTGATGATTATCAATGCACTGCATGATAAATCCCTTCCCGTTTACGGAAAGGGGGAAAATGTTAGAGACTGGCTTTTCGTAGAAGACCACTGCAAGGCAATAGACCTAATACTTCAAAGCGGTACCGTTGGCGAAGTGTATAATATAGGCGGACATAACGAAATGCGCAACATAGACATAGTCAAGCTCATATGTAGAGAACTTGACAAACCCGAGTCATTAATCACTTATGTAACTGACCGTAAGGGTCATGATATGCGCTATGCAATAGATCCAACTAAGATTCATAATGAACTCGGATGGTTACCTGAGACAAAGTTTGCCGACGGTATTAAGAAAACAATCAGGTGGTATCTGGATAATGAAGAATGGTGGTCAGATATTATTTCCGGAGACTATCAGACTTATTATGAGAGAATGTATAAGAACAGATGATAGCAAAAAGCTGCCGTTCGGCAGCTTTTTGCTTTATACATCATATCCGATTTTAATACTTTCACATTTTTGCGAAATTGATTTTAGAGCCTCATCCATCTTCTTTTCATTTTCACTTATGTAATCGGCAAATTCCTTGCCGTCGTGTACAAATACAAGACGAAAGTACTGAAAGACTGTGCTTCCACAGCATAGTTTGCCATTAACTTCATGGATTCTTATAAAAGCTTGTTGAATGTATTCGTACGGAATATATTTTGTTATAAGCCCATCAGGGAAAAACACACCATTTTTTCCAATTCTGAGTTTATCAAAGCGTTCTGCACCGTCATATTCACTATTCAGCTCAGGGCTGTCGAGTTTGCCTGTTGGCGAATGAAATTTCATATAAACACTTCCTTTCTGGTGATATAATAATATGGAAAAAGGAATCTGTCAATATAAAAATAATAATTATTATTAATATTATTTATTGGATTTTGACAAATCAAAATTTTCGTTTTTTTGAACAAAAATTGTTGACTATTTTTGTTGATTATGCTAAAATTTCAATCCGCGTGGGATAGCTATGCCTAAAAATACATTCCATGCAGATTATCTAGGAAAGGAGGAAAAAAATGCCGACTTTTAACCAGCTGGTGAGAAAAGGCAGAGAAAAGGTTACCTATAAGTCAACTTCTCCTGCAATGCAGAAGGGATTGAATACCATAAAAAATAGAGAAACCAATCAGAGTTCGCCTCAGAAGCGTGGTGTATGTACAGCTGTACGTACTTCAACACCTAAAAAGCCTAACTCAGCTCTGCGTAAAATCGCCCGTGTCCGTCTGACCAATGGTTATGAAGTAACTGCTTATATTCCAGGAATCGGACATAACCTTCAGGAGCACTCCGTAGTTATGATTCGTGGCGGTCGTGTAAAGGACCTCCCTGGTGTGCGTTACCACATTATTCGTGGAACTCTCGATGCTCAAGGCGTTGATGGCCGTAAACAGGGTCGTTCAAAGTATGGTGCAAAGAGACCTAAAGCAGCTAAGAAGTAATTTCAACAGCAGCGGCAATTTTGCCCTGTCGTTTACATATAAGTAAACCTCGGGGCGCAAACGGCCTATATTGAACAGGCCGAGTACCTATGATTCCATTATTTAATGAAGGAGGGAAGCAACGTGCCCAGAAGAGGAAACGTTCCAAAAAGAGAAATCTTGCCGGATCCTATGTATAATTCCGTTCTCGTAACAAAGCTGATAAACGGTGTTATGCTCGATGGCAAGAAGGGTGTTGCTCAGAAGGTTGTTTACGGCGCATTTGATATTATCAAAGAGAAGACCGGAAAAGAGCCTCTTGATGCTTTTAACGAAGCAATGAACAACATCATGCCTGCTTTGGAGGTTAAGGCCCGTCGTGTTGGTGGTGCAACCTATCAGGTTCCTATTGAAGTCCGCCCCGCACGCCGCCAGACATTGGCACTTCGCTGGCTTGTAGATTATTCACGCAAGCGCAGTGAGAAGACAATGAAAGAACGTCTTGCAGGTGAGATTATGGATGCATGTAATAATACCGGCGCTGCAGTTAAAAAGCGTGAAGACATGCATAAGAATGCAGAAGCAAACAAAGCTTTTGCACATTTCAGATGGTAATCATCTTTTCGGGAGTTATAGATGCCGAGAAAGTATCCGCTTGAAAAAACAAGAAATATCGGAATTATGGCTCACATTGATGCGGGAAAGACTACAACAACAGAGCGTATTCTTTTCTACACAGGTGTTAATTACAAGCTGGGAGAAACCCACGAGGGTACTGCCACGATGGACTGGATGGAGCAGGAGCAGGAGAGAGGAATCACTATTACTTCTGCAGCTACAACTTGTTTCTGGCGGGACACCCGTATTAACATCATCGACACTCCGGGTCATGTGGACTTTACAGCAGAGGTTGAGCGCTCGCTTAGAGTACTTGACGGTTGCGTAACTGTGCTATGTGCTAAAGGCGGTGTTGAGCCGCAGTCGGAGACGGTATGGAGACAGGCAGATCACTATAATGTTCCAAGAATGATATATGTCAATAAAATGGACATTATGGGTGCAGATTTCTATCATGTTCTTGATATGATACATGACAGACTTAAGTGCAATGCGGTTCCTATTCAGCTTCCAATTGGCGCTGAAGACAATTTCCGAGGAATTGTTGATCTGGTGGATATGAATTCCCGAATCTACTACGATGACCTGGGTAAGGATATGCGTACGGAAGAGATTCCGGAAGACATGCTTGGCCTTGCTCAGGAATATAGGGAGAAACTCCTTGAAGCAGTTTCTGATTTTGACGATGATATAATGGAGCTTTACCTTGAAGGTGAGGATGTACCGTCAGACAAAATCAGAGAGGCAATCCGTAAGGCAACAGTTTCTGTACAGATGGTACCGGTTACCTGCGGAACATCATATAAGAATAAAGGCGTGCAGAAGCTTCTTGATGCAATTGTCGATTATATGCCGTCACCGCTTGACGTGCCTGCAATAGAAGGTACAAATCCAAAGACGGGAAATATCGAAAAGAGAGAAGCTGACGACGATGCCCCGTTCTCAGCGCTTGCGTTCAAGATTATGACAGATCCCTATGTAGGCAGATTGTCATTCTTCCGAGTGTATTCCGGAACATTTGAGACCGGCAGCACTTGTATGAATTCAACTAAAGGGCAACGCGAAAGAATTGGCAGAATTCTGCAAATGCACGCAAATCACAGAGAGGATATCGAACAGGTATGGTCCGGAGATATTGCAGCAGCAGTTGGACTGAAAAATACCACAACAGGTGATACACTCTGTGATGATAAGCATCAGATTATCCTTGAGTCAATGGAATTTCCTGAACCGGTTATTAGGGTTGCAATTGAACCTAAGACTAAAGCCGGACAGGAAAAAATGGCGATTGCCCTCCAGAAACTTGCAGAGGAAGACCCCACTTTCAGAACCTATACGGATGAAGAAACGGGCCAGACTATTATTGCAGGTATGGGTGAGCTTCATTTGGAAATAATTGTTGACAGACTTCTCAGGGAATTCAAGGTTGAAGCCAATGTCGGCAAACCGCAAGTTTCGTATAAGGAAACAATTAAGAAAGCGGCAACTGTCGATACCAGGTATGTCCGCCAGACAGGCGGAAAGGGTCAGTTTGCTCATGTTAAACTGATGATCGAACCTAATGAGTCCGGAAAGGGCTATGAGTTTATTAACAAGATTACCGGTGGAGCAATTCCAAAGGAATACATCCCATGTGTTGATCAGGGTATACAGGGAGCAATGCTCTCAGGTGTGCTGGGTGGTTATGAGGTCGTTGATATAAAAGCTACTCTCCTGGACGGGTCTTTCCACGAGGTTGATTCATCAGAGCTGGCATTTAAAATCTGCGGCAGTATGGCGTTTAAGGAAGCATGCCAAAAGGCTGAAGCGACGTTGCTTGAGCCCATTATGAAGGTTGTTGTAACAGCTCCTGAAGATTATATGGGAGACGTAATGGGAGATATTAATGCGCGCAGAGGCCAGATTTCGGGTTCTGAAGTGCGTAACGGTTCGGCTGTTATTGAAGCCAACGTCCCGCTGAGCACTATGTTCGGTTACGCAACAGACCTTCGCAGCAAAACACAAGGTAGGGCGACATATGTTATGGAACCCAGCCACTTTGTTGAGTTGCCAAAATCTTTACAGGAATCTCTTGTTAACCGCAATGGATTCGATTTTAGCAAGTTCAGAAATTAATAATATTATTAACAGTCTTTATTAGGAGGATTTTTAAAATGGCAAAACAGATGTACAACAGAACTAAACCCCATGTAAACATCGGAACCATCGGTCATATTGACCACGGCAAGACCACTCTTACCGCTGCTATCACAAAGTATCTCGCACTTGGTGGCCAGGCAGAGTACACCGACTATTCTTCAATTGATAAGGCTCCTGAAGAGAGAGAACGTGGTATCACCATCAACACAGCACACGTTGAGTATGAGACAGATAACCGTCACTACGCACACGTCGACTGCCCGGGCCACGCTGACTATATCAAGAACATGATCACCGGCGCTGCTCAGATGGACGGCGCAATTCTCGTTATCGCTGCATCTGATGGTCCTATGGCCCAGACACGTGAGCACCTTCTTCTTGCACGTCAGGTTAACGTTCCTTCCGTCCTTGTTTTCCTTAACAAGTGCGATCAGGTTGACGATGAAGAGCTTCTTGAGCTCGTTGAGATGGAAGTTCGCGAACTTCTTGACTTCTATGGCTTCCCTGGAGATGACACCCCGATTATCCGCGGATCTGCTCTTAATGCACTCGTATGCGAGTCCGACGACAGAAACGCTCCTGAGTATGCCTGCATAAAGGAACTCATGGACGCTGTTGATACCTGGATTCCCACTCCTGAGCGCAAGTCTGACCTTCCCTTCCTTATGCCTATCGAGGACGTTTTCACAATCTCCGGACGTGGCACTGTTGTTACCGGCCGTGTTGAGCGTGGTACAGTTAAAGTTGGCGATAAAGTTGAAATCGTTGGACTTAAAGACGAGACAACCGAGACCGTTGTTACCGGTACAGAGATGTTCCACAAGACTCTCGAGTACGCAGAAGCAGGCGACAACGTTGGATGCCTCCTCCGTGGTATCGATAAGAAGGCTGTTGAGCGTGGTCAGGTTCTGGCTGCTCCCAAGTCCATAAAGCCCCACACCAAGTTCAAGGGTCAGGTTTACGTTCTGTCCAAAGAAGAAGGCGGTCGTCATACTCCTTTCTTTAACAACTACCGTCCTCAGTTCTACTTCCGTACAACTGACGTTACCGGCGTTATCTCCCTTCCTGAAGGTGTAGAAATGTGCATGCCTGGTGACAATGTTGACATGGACGTTGAACTCATCACTCCTATCGCAATTGAGAACGGACTCCGTTTTGCAATTCGTGAAGGTGGACGTACTGTTGGTTCCGGTGTTGTTATCGGAATTAACGAGTAATTTTCAGCTAAATATTCAACTAAAGGGCCATCTGAGGATGGTCCTTTTTGTTAACATAAAATTCTTGTAATACCCCGATTCTTGTGTTATAGTACACTATGTATTCATGTGTGAAACAGGAGCATAATAGTGAAAAAAGAGAAAGTTAACAATAAAAAAACTATTTTTGACGATATTCCTGAAGATGATTTATCCAAAGAGTTAAGCTCGGAAGAAATTGAAAAGGAAAAGAGACGCAAAAAAGTTGCTTTCAAAAAGGCGAACCGGGTGATGGATAGAATTTTTGGCTTCATGCTCGCGATTGTTTTTGCCGTTGGAATCGGTGGATTAAGTCTGGTTTATATGCTCGAAAAAGGTCCGTCTCCGGCGCTTAATGACAAATTTATCCACTCCATGCTTGAGACTAGAAGATTTGATTTCATAGCAGATTTGTTTTTAACGAGTGAAGAAGTAATGAAGTATTCAGACACTTCTGAAGCTGAGGAGCAACTTGTTAGTTCTGTTATAGATACTTCTCTTTTTCAAACAGATACAGAGCTTGTTGTCGATTCAAATGGAGCAGATAAGTATGGTCTTGTTGATGATGATGGTGATGGGATCATCTACAATGTCTTTACATATCACGGTTCAACCTGCTATATGATTGTGGTACTTGATCCGTCAAGAGTCTTTGTCGGTGTTACAAATCCCAATAGTGGCGGAGGTCTTGTGCTTGATGACCTTGTAGCAAAATATGGTGCCCGTGGAGGAATCAACGCCGGAATCTTTGAAGATACAAACGGATCGGGTAACGGTTGGCCTCCTATTGGTATTACAATCAGTCAGGGTGAAACCTTTAACGATAATGAAAGCGGTTGCCTTGCTGGCATCTCAGAAGATGGGATTCTATATGTCGGGTATCTTTCTTATGCGGATTGTGTAAATACTGGTATTAGAGATGCTGTAAGTTTTGACCCAATTTTAATACTGAACGGTGAAATAGTTGACGCTTCATTACTTGAAGGAGGTATCAGCTCCAGAACATGTATTGGGCAGCGTGCTGATAAAGCCATTGTAATGCTTGTAGTTGATGGTAGACAGGCTTACAGTATTGGTATTTCACAGTTAGATGCGGCGGAGATTATGTTTAACTATGGGTGTATCAATGCTCTTAATATGGATGGAGGAAACTCAAGTAGCATGTATCTTGATGGCGAACTGAAGAATCATCCTTCAAATCCGGCTGGCGGAACTCGTTATCTCCCTGATGCGTGGCTGTTTAAATAAGGAGACCGTGCTATGAGTAAGAGTGCAAAAAGAAGAAGACGTGGAACCATTTTTTACTGGACATGCCTTATAATATTTATAGCAGCGTTGTTTGTAGCGGTATTCATGGCATTGGGTATAGTTAAGGAATTTGCGCTGGATTATGAAGCGTCTATGCCTGATTATGCGATTAATGAGTACATGGACAATCTTAATAAAAGTGGATGGAATAATTCAATGGATTTGGCCGCCGGAAATCTGGCAAATGATTTTCAGTCGGCAGATGAATGTGTTGAAATTGTTAAGGCCGGTTTGAATTCTGAATTCACAAAGATCAAGGCACCCGGAGGAGATGACAACACTACGTACTACAATGTTGTCAACAACGGGCGGAATATAGGGACTTTCTCAATTGTGAAAGATGTTTTTGCAAAGACGTCCTTCGATGTTCTGGAGAAATATGTTGACTTACATCCATGGAAATTCAATTCGGATTCCTATGACTTTTCGTATCTAAATAAATCCGTTGAAGAAACAGTTCCGTCGACCTATACGGTAAAAATCAATGATATTGATATCGGCGAAGCGTACATTGCTGAATCCGGTATTCATTACGATGTGCTGGAAGATTATTACAAGGATTATCCTGATCTTCCGACGAAAGTTACATATAGAGTAGAGAATCTGGTCGGTGATGTGGACTTAAAGGTTTATAACGAAAATGGGGAAGAGTATGTAATAGACTGGACGCAGGACGATTCGCAGTTTATGACTCCGTGCTCCCAGGAAGAGCTTGCACAGTTTCAGGCTTTTGCGGATGAGTTTGTTGAGGCATATCAGTATTTCTTCGGTACGAGAAATATCGATTATACGTATCCCAACCTGCTGAAGTTTGTTAAGCAACCAAGCACTATGTTTGACCTGATGAGAGCCCAAGTAGACAGCGGTACATCATATATTCATTATGACAACATAGTTTTTAATAATAAGACGTTTAATGGGGCTTTCACATTGGGCGGCGGTTTCTACGTTCTAAGCGAAACGGTTGAATCCACCACGACTGGAGCTACAACATATAAGACAGTTCACGAAACAACTACAATCAAAATTATAGTAGTTAAAGAAGGAGATCAGATTCTGGCAGTTAATGTTGCCTAATCTGGATTGTTATGAATAAATCTGATATAAATTGCGTAAAAGAGACGGCGATTGTACTGCCGTCTCTTGACCCTGATAAGAAATTTAGCGCTGTAGTAAAGAAACTGATTGAAAACGGTTTTGAGAATATAATAATTGTTGATGACGGTAGTGATGAGGAGCATCAATGTTTCTTTGCTGATGCAGAAGCATATCCGCAGTGTCATGTGATTCATCATGGCGTAAATAAGGGAAAAGGCAGGGCGTTAAAAACTGCTTTCTCCTATGCATTGAATCATTATGAGGAGTTATCCGGAGTGATAACGATAGACGGCGACGGGCAGCATCTTACTGAAGATATTATTAAATGTGGAAATCTGATGCTTGAAAAGAATGATAAAGTAATACTTGGAAGCCGTGATTTCAATCAGGAGGATGTTCCACCCAGAAGTGTTGCGGGAAATAAGTCAATGTCACGCATGTTCAAACTTTTCTTCGATATAGATATTAATGACACACAGACAGGTCTTCGAGCAATTCCAATGCAGTATTTGAAAAGTTTTATAAATATCGACGGGGAGCGCTTTGAATATGAGACAAACATGCTGCTTATGATGAAACGTTGGGGAATAGATTTTATCGAATGTCCAATTGCAACCGTTTATGATTCTGAGGATTACAGCTCACATTATCATGCGCTTAAAGATACGGCAAGGGTCGGGAAAATAATGGCGCGATTTCTGTTTTCTCGTATAGTATAATGAAAAAAAATCTAAATAATGGCGGTAATTCTGGGGTGAAATATATCATCACTTCAGTAATTGCCTTTATTGTTGATAATGGAATTTATAACCTCCTGTTCTTTGTGTTGGGAAAGGAAAAGACGGTTTTAGCTCAGCTGACTGCGAGGGTAATATCATCCACATGCCAGTGCAACCTTAATTATTTTTGGGTTTTTGGAAAGAATGGCGAGTACGTTAAATCAGTGATTAAGTATTATTGCCTATGTATTCCACAGACCTTTGTATCCACTGTTCTTTTGACAATGCTGATAAACAGACTGAGCGTGTCCACACCAATTCTTGCAACTGCGATTAAAATTGTAATTGAAGCTGTACTTTTTGCAATAAGCTTTTTTATACAAAAATATTGGGTATTCAAAAAAAAGAGTTGATTTTGCCGGTATTTAATATACCGGTTTAATTTTATCTACCAAACAATATTATGTAAACAAAAATTTGGATAATCACAATATATTGGGATGGTATGAACCATGATATACAAAGAATAGAAGAAAAAGAACGGATAAACTATAGAAACTAACATATATCTGAGTGTTATTTGGATGAGCAATAAAAAGTTACAAAAAAAGACATTGAAATTGGTTAACATAAATGGTATAAATAAATCATAAATTATGTAAATCAATTTCCGCCGCTCCATTAGAAAATGTTGGAAGGAAGTGATACGGCATGAAGTATAGAGATTATCTGATTGTTCCGGCTCTCATTATGTATTTACTGTATACTTCCTGTGCGTATATAGCAAATAAAGGACAGTCGAAAGAAGCCGGGAACGTTGAGATACCGGTTGCAAGCGTATGCCCGACAAAAATTAGCTGGGGAAATGAAGCGGAATCCTCGGGAGACAACTGGTATGCGGGCGGAGCAAGAGGCGCGGATTATTTTACAGTTACAACATCAGATGCCGGAACTGACGCAATAAGCTTCTATGACAGCCGGACAGCAATTAAAGGTGTGAGCTGTGCATACACTGTTTCTGATATGCATTTAAAGTGCAACAATGACGGTCAGAAATATGATCTGATTTTTGTGGATGAACTTACTGCATATGACTGCAACAGCGGTACATATTACCAACGGGGTGACTATGCATCAATTGTAGATAAATTGACATCCGGGAAATTTGTAAATTCCGAAAATCCTAGGGATTACTACATATTCAAACCAGACGGAAAATCAGCTGAATATTTTGGAGAAAAAGTGTTCAAAGGAAAATGGAATTTGAATACAACTGATTCCATATATGTATATGATAATCAGTGCCGCGAGTATTTCCACTTTACACTTCTTACTGATGGTTGTGGAGAAGTGAGTGGTTTCAGCTTTAATAATACAAATTACTATTTGGCAGCATAAAAGGTTTTAAATACGAGTACTATATTAATCCGGAATTATTTTCCGGATTTTTTTATTCACCTGACAAATACAGAGATATGTTTAAACGCAAATACAATATTGATAGTTCGTTTTTGGCTGAGAATTCAAAAAAGGTATATTTCATTATCAAATTATGTGCAATCACTTGCTTTATATATGTGATTTATGTTAAAATGAGACAAATCTATGGCATGATTATTATTTGAAGGGGGGACATTTATGGACGAAAAAGCCAAGATTATTACGGTGGCCGGCAAAGGCGGAGTTGGTAAGACTTCAATATGTGCTTGTATTGTTAGACATCTTGTTGAAGCTTATCCCGAAAAGAAAATTCTTGCTATCGATGCGGATCCCGCAGTCGGATTATCCGTTGCTCTTGGCGTCGACGTAAAGCTGACTCTTGATGATATCCGGATGAGTATTGTTGACAGTGTTGAAAACGGGGAAACCAGAGAAGCTTTGGAACTGCTCAGCGAGGCACGTTTCAGAATATTTGACGCTCTGGTTGAAATGCCCGGCTACGCATTTTTGGCCATAGGAAGGCCGGAAAGTTCAGGCTGCTACTGCAAAGTGAACTCCTATTTGAAGGAAGTAATCAGTTTGCTTGCAAATAGCTTTGATTATGTAGTGATTGATGGTGAAGCTGGGATAGAACAGATTCAGCGCAGAGTTATGGAGAAAGTCTCACACCTTCTCCTTATAACAGACCAAAGCAAAAAAGGCGGTCAGGTGATTTCTACGATAAAAGGAGTTGCCGATGACCTCATAGCCTATGATAGAATAGGCTTCATTGTAAACCGGATGACAAACCCCGAGCTTGCAGAATTGATTTCTGTCCCGGGGGTTGAAGCACTGGCTTACATCCCGTCGGATACAACCTTTGCCGCAAACGATATAAAGGGCAAAAGCGTTATGGATTTGACGGAAGATTCTCCTATGCTCAAGGGAGTGAAGGAAGCACTCCAAAAAATAGAAATTCTTTAAAGAAGAGGTGTAACATTTGAAAGATCTTAAGCATCTGATTTACTTCGAAAGTCTGCTTGAGAACGCCGACAATGAGCTGGTGAAACAGGCTCAGGACGAAGGCCAGCTGGCAATCGGATATACCTGTTTCCACATCCCGGAGGTTATTCTGAACTGTGATAAATGCTTCTCAGTTCGTCTCCGTGCTCCTAACACAGGCTCGATAGATATTGCTACATACTACATGAGCAACTATACCTGTGAGTTTGCAAGAGCTCTTGTTGAACGCGGAATCGAAGGCGGATACCAGTTCCTCGACGCACTTATCGGCGTTGACGCATGCTCGATGATGAACCGCGCCATGGAGCATTTTGAAATTCTCAAAGTGAATGAGAAACCACATTTCTTTGTAACCCACACAGACATGCCTTACAAAATCACAGATTATACTGTTGACAGCTATGTAAAGCAGATGCGTCTGCGTGTGCTTGACAGGCTTACCGAGGAATACGGCGTAGACACCTCTGATGCCGCAATCCGTAAAGCGGTCAAGGAGCACAATGAAGTCTGCAAGATTATCCAGGAAATTTCCGAGATGCGTAAAGCAGACAATCCTGTTATAACAGGATATGAGTTCCATGTTCTTAATCTTGTCACCTACTGCTGCCCGAAGGCACTTATCCTTCCGAAGCTCAAGGAGACGCTTAAGGAGCTCAAAAAGCGTGAGCCGGATGAGAAGAGCCCGTTCCGTGCACGTGTTGCAATTGTCGGCTCTGAAATCGATGATCCCAGTCTGACAAAGCTTATTGAAGGCTGTGGAGCTCTGGTTGTCTCCGACCGTTACTGCTTTGGCAGCACTCCGGGCCGTGAGATTATCGAACTCAAGGATGATGAGGATGCACTTACTCAGATTTGCCGCCATTACATGGAGGTATCCGAGTGCGCACGTTACATTGCAGATGAAAAGGTTCTGCAGCGTCGTGAGACATCTGACCGCCTCGCAAAGGAATTCAAGGCTGACGGTATTATCTATGAACAGATGAAATACTGTGATTACTGGGGCTTTGAACGTGCTCTTGTATCCCACATTATGAAGGAAGAGTATGGCTGGCCTGTTCTGTCTATTGACCGTCTGTACAACAACGGTAATTCCGGACAGCTTAGAACCCGTTGCCAGGCATTTGTTGAATCCCTCGAGATTAAACGTATCCACAAAGAGGAGGGTGAAAAATAATGGCTAATAAAGAAAAGATAGTATTTCCGGGTCCGTGGATTTGGAAAACCAAGGACAATATGGATCTTAAGCTCCAGGGCGAGAACCTCAAAGAGGTTGGCGGAATTATCTGGGATATGCTTAAGGAGACAGATTGGGAAAAGTTTGCAAAGGACAGACTTGCTGAAATTGCAAATGATGGTGAACGTATAGCCGAGGAGTATAAGGCATTCATGGCTCAGACAACAGGTGAGAAAGTTGACTCCATACTCTACGGTGAAAAGCATCTCGGCCGTCTGTACCGTAAGGGTGCAATGGCAACAGTACGCCGTGAGTGGCGTGGAATTAAAGACACTGCGTATGACTTCTATGAGTGGGGCCGTATGTGGGGCATGCTGCTTATGACCTTCTCTAAGGATCTCGTTCCTGCTCTTAACACCACCCTCTGGTACCGCTGGATGATTTCATATGTCTGCTGTGTAAACTTCGCTGACAAGAACATGCTGGGTCTTCGTGGAAGCAACCTGAGAATGAGCCATATGCTTCTTTATGATGTGTTCCGTTATGTTGCAGAGAACCTGGTCATTATGGCAAAGTGCGATGCTAAAAACGGTAACAGCGCTGAGCTGAACAAGAAAGTTGTTCTGATAGACGAAATGACGATGGGTCAGATTATGTGCGGATTCCCCGATCTGGTCGGTGTACCGTATCAGCTGTTCCCTGTGTTCCTGGTATCTGAGATTGACCAGCTCACATGTGTACCTTACATCGATGCAGTTGAGTCCTTTGGACTTCCTGCAGACACCTGCCCTGTTCCGTCATCTGAGTGCGGTGCTCTAGTAACAGACGCTCTACCCCATATGGGTTCCTGCTTTATCTCAAGCTCCATGCCCTGCGACGGTTCAACAATGGCTTCTTCGTACTTCGGACGCCGCTTCCCCGATATGCCCGTATTCCACCTCTGCTTCCCTGTACGTTATCTTGATGAAGAGACAGTTCAGTGCGGTGCTGATGATATCAAGGCATGCATTAAGTTCATAGAAGATGTAACAGGCGCAAAGTGGTCTTGGGATAATTACTTCACATGCATGAAGCGCTTCAATGCTGAAACCGATTTCGAGCTCCAGAAGTGGGAGGTAAACAAGAGCGCATATCCTCAGCTCCTCGGTCCTTGCTACGAGCTGTTCCGTAAGTGGAATTACGAGATGGACGGCGGTGCTGATCCTCGTGTTATTGAAACCTGCAAGAAGGTCAACGATATCCTTATGAAGGCTTATGAGAACAAGGAAGAGCCTTATCCCGGAAAGATGAAGTACCGTGCACTGGTATGGTCCTGCCCGGCACACTACTATGCAAACTTCTCCAACTGGGCTGCAAACTGCTGGGGAATCAATGTTCTTGTTGAGATGGAATCTCTTAACTACACAAAGCATCTTGAGACTGAAGACAAGGAAGAGGCACTCCGCGATCTTGCACGTCTCTATGAGCGTATGGTTATGCGTCGTCATACCAACGGCGGTTATGATAACGTTGTTACAGAGCTCTGGAAGCAGTGTGAAGAGTGGAATGCAAAGCTTGTCATTATGTATCAGAATGTTGCCTGCAAGAACATGGCTACAGTTCAGGGTATTTTTGATGACCAGGCACGTGAGCGCGGTGTTGACCTTATTTGGGTTGAGCACGACCTCATGGATCCTCGTACAGTTTCACGTCGTACAATGCGTGATAAGGTTTCCGAGTTTATGCGTACAGTTTACCGTGCAGAACCGGTTGATCCTTCTCTCGTTGAGTTTGACGATGAAGTCTGCATGTAATTCTTAAATAACAAAACTTATTAAGGAGATATAAAATGAAGTATTTTGGCGGCTGCGACGTAGGTTCAACCTTCACAAAAGCAGTTATATTAGATG
>R21__coassemble_636_pt1 | contig 27931 bp, 21 predicted proteins | sample R21__metabat2_low_PE_003 | metagenome-assembled genome bin R21 | reverse complement strand
TATGCAATTCCCGGCAGTTCTTATATTCCTTTGTATTTCTCAGGGGATGATCCCTGTATTTTTCCGGAATCGTTTCTCCATTTACGAGGTATTCAAGCACTGCAGTAAACTCAGTAATATCAAGCCCGCGTTTTCTTATTGCTTCGAAATCTTTCTTAAACTGCGAGGTTCTTCTAATCTCGTACTTCATCCCATGAGGTCCTCCATCAGCTCATCAATACTGGAAAACGACTTGTAATTCTCCGGGTGGAGCTCCATCTCTTCCGCTTCTTTTATTGCATTCACAGTGGTTTCATTTGGTCTGTCGTAGCCTAACGAAAACGGAATACAGCCTTCACGCAGGACAGCCTTAATAAACATATTAATAGCGGTTGAAGAATTCAGCCCCATATCTTTACAGAAAGTATCAAATTTCGCTTTATCAGAAGCATCCACTCTGCTGGTTATTGTAGCTAAAGCCATATAGAATTCCTCCTTTTGTAATACATTTGCATATATTATATATCTATCGTATTACTTTTGCAATGGTTATTACGAGTAATATATAAAAATACCGCCACGCAGAGCGCTATGTTGATTATAAACACCGAAGCCAGGCACTCGTTTGGACGTTGTACATTGCGTATGCCGACGACATTGTACGTCGAACTTACGTGAGAGAGGGCATACTTTGTCTTGGGAGGTGGAAGTGTCGCTTTCTGCACCTAACCAACTGCCCATCTCATGGCCCCCTCGCCTAGATGGGGCTGTCAGCGAAGCTGACTGGGGGATACAGCCTGCGTCCGCAGACGCACGTACGACAAGCAGAGCAGTATGTATCCTGCTGCCAAGCAGAACCTACCACCAGACAAAGCACGCCTCGGAAATGCTAGTACGAGGAAAGCAGTGGTCGCGTGCGTTATGAATGCAGTCAGTACGAGGTATATAGCGTAAAAATACCGCCCCGGGTGGGACGGTATGAATGTCTTACAGATACTTCGCCAGGGTTTCTTTCAGCTTCTGGATATCTATCGGCTTGCTTATGTGGTCGTCCATGCCGGCGGAGAGGGATTTCTGCTTGTCCTCCTCGAAGGCGTTGGCGCTCAATGCAATAATCGGAAGATGCGTGTGGTTCGGGTCGGACAGGTTGCGGATGGCCTTCGTGGCCTCGTAGCCGTTCATTCTGGGCATCTGGATGTCCATGAGCACGGCGTCGAAGTGATAGGGCTCCCCTTCTGCGATGTATTCGCTGACCTTCTCCACCGCGATGTCGCCGTCCTCGGCAGACTCAACAACGAAGCCCGCCTCCTCGAGGATATCTATTGCAATCTCGCGGTTCATCTCGTTGTCCTCCACAAGGAGGAGCTTTTTGCCCTCGAAGCAGATATCCGCGGGGGTGTGTTCCTCTGCCGCGCGGTCATCGGCGCTCTCGTCAAGCTTCAGCGGCATCGTGACGGAAATCGTGGTGCCTACGCCCTTTTTCGACTCCACGTCAATTGTGCCGCCCATGAGATCTACGAGCTTTTTGACTATGGACATGCCAAGGCCTGTGCCCTGAATCTGGCTGACCGTGGAGTTCTTCTCGCGGGTAAACTCGTCGAATAGATGCTCCAGGTACTCCTCGCTCATTCCGATTCCAGTATCGGCAACCGTGAAGCGGTACAGTCCGTAGCCCTCCCTGTCGCAGGGCAGCTCTTCAACCGTGTAGTCTATCCTGCCACCCTCGGGGGTGTACTTGATGGCGTTGCCCACGATATTCGTGATAATCTGGGCCATTCTGCTATCGTCGGCCAGTATGTGCCTGTGGCGGATGTTCTTCACATTTGTTGTGAATTCCAGACCCTTATGCGTGAGGTCGGCGCCCGCCACGGTCTGCATTAAATAGGCCTTCTCAACTATGTCCTGGGGCTCCTCATCGAGCATCACCTTGCCGGATTCGATTCTGGACATCTCAAGGACCTGGTTTATCAGAGCCAGCAGCTGCTGCCCCGAAACGTCAATCTTGTCGAGATACTGCTCAACCGCGGCCGTGTCGTGTATGTTCTTCTTCGCCATTCTGGTGTAGCCCGAGATGGCGTTCATCGGTGTGCGGATATCATGGCTCATGTTGAAGAGGAACGAGGTCTTTGCCCTGTTTGCGGAGTCCGCCTCCGCCTTTGCCTCCTCCATGTTTTTGGAGTAGGTCTTCTCCAGCTCGTTCTTTCGCCTGAGGTTGTGGAAAATCACAGCGCCGACGATAAGAAGCAGTGCCAGCAGCCCCGTCAGTATTACGGTCATGTTCTGCTTCAGAGCCTTCTTTAAGCTGACGGCGGTGCTCAAATCGTTTATCGCATAGCGGTTCTCAATCTCGTTGAGGTCCTCGTTCGTCACATAGGGCGCCGCCTTGTTGATGACAGAGATAAGGCCGGCATTCTCAGGCAGGGTTGCAAAGCAGACGTGGCATTTGCTGCTCAGGGACCTGATTACGAAATTCGCATCGTAGCTCTCCGCGGCGGTGCGCAGGGCGCCCGAGTTCGCGATAACGCAGGTGGCCTCAGCGCTGAGGAGCTTATCAATGCACTCCGGGATGTTGGCACAGCCGATAATCGTTGATTTTGGGTGGTTCTCACGGTTATATATCTCGCCCAGCCTGGTATTCGGCGTTGCAATGACGCCGATGGTTTCGTCGGTGTAGATGCCCCTGTAGAGCATGCTCATATCCACGTCCATAACCTCGTTGGATATGATTACGCCGTCGCTCTCGGCCAGGGAATAGTTGTGGTAATAGGGGTTGATGGCGTCGATTTCGCCTGATTTCAGCGCTTCAAGCGCCTCAGCCTTACCGTCGTAGAACTTCCATTCAACCGTAAGGTCGATACCCAGGGCATCGAACATGATGCGGGTGTAATCCGGCGCCGTGCCCAGAAATTCTCCGTCCTCCTCGTAGGCGAAGGGCTTGTCCCTATTGTAGGCTCCGATGCAGATTGAATCGTGGTTTGCAAGCCAGTTCCTCCCCTGCTCGGGGATTGTTTTGAACCAGGGGTTGGTTTTGAAGTACTTCGTCTCCAGCTGGCTCAGGAATGCCGGGTTTTCGGAAATGATCTCCGAATGCGCGGTGTTTATCTTTTCAAGCAAGTCCTCCCTGCCCATGGCCACGGATATGTAGAAGGGCTGGAGCTCGTCAAAGGTGTAGACATTCTTGATGTCACAGTCCGGGAAGACCAGGTCCGACTCTATGGTGAAATCAACATCGCCGTTGTCCAGGGCCGCCCATCTCTCCTCGGGCGTGGTGAAATTTACCCACTCGAATGTGACGCCCTTTTCCTCAGTTATTCTGTTGAAGACCTTTACATGGAGGGCGTCTTTGTTTGTTCCTACCCTCTTGCCCTCGAATTCAGAGAGGTCCGGGGATATTTTGATGTCGTCCTTGGCGGCGACGAAAAATGCCTCGAAGCCCATTTCGTGCTCGGGATAGAGAATCTCCTTCTCCCTTTCGGCATCCCTTGAGACGTAGGACAGCGCATCGATTTCGCCGTTGACGAGCTTGTGGTACAGCTCCGAGAAGCTGCCATACACATACTCGTAGCGGAAGCCTGCGTGGGAGGCTATCTCCTGGATATAATCGTAGCAGTAACCGGACTTCAGCTCGCCGTCGGCAGCACCGTCCATCAGGTTGGGCTCGGAGTAATAGCCGATGACAACGGTTTCCGATATATCGCTCCCCGCCGCCTCTGCGCTCAGCGGAGTTGAGGCAAATGAGGACAGCAATATGACGAAGGCCGCAAGGAATGCCGCCTTTCTTTTAAATTCCTCCCACTTGCTCATAAACCGCCCTCCAAAAAATGCTTACATTCTCCCAATATAACATTAATACTATTGTTTGATTGTACTATAAATCCCGCGGTTTGAAAAGAAAAAAATTGACGCACGCCGTCGGAAGTTACGTATCGTTCGCTCCACTCCTCCTCCTCTTCAAATCAGACCTACGCCCACTTCGTTGGGCTCTGATTTGAGTTAATAAGCCTACCTCGTACTAGCATTTCCGAGGCGTGCTTTGTCTGGTGGAGGATTTGCAGAGTAGCTCGTACCAACATAGTGCAGTACGCAGTTATGTATATTACCTCGTTCTACCATTGTGCATAGCGCACGCGACAGCTGCTTACCTCGTTCTATCGTTTCCGAGGCGTGCTTTGTAGGTGTGTGGGTTCAGCTTAGCAGCGGGATACCAGCTGCCATGCAAATCTCAGGCATCTCATGCCTCCCTCGCCTAGAGGAATTGCGGAATTGCGCTGCCGGGGGCAGATTCAGCAATTTCGGAATTTCTCGCCGCTCCCCATTTTTTAAGCCGATGCTTGTCAGCGGCGCAGAAAAATGGCTGGAGCAAGAGTGGATAGGCGGGACCGCGTAAGCGGTGGAGGGATAGCAGATAAATGCAGGAAAAGCTCTGCAGTTGGGCGAATCCGAAAAGACTGAAGACCACAACCAACCCATAAAGTATGCCCTCTCTCACGTAAGAACGACGTACAATGCTGTCGGCATACGCTACAGTATGCAGTCAGTACGAGGTACCCGGATATAAAAATGCAGCCTTGCGGCTGCATCAGCATCGAAATCAAGATATAAGGCAATGATTCAATATTCTGAGACATTGTTTTACGGCTCGTAGTTACTCCAAGCTGAATTTTGAAGCAGCTTTACCTGCAGCCGCTTTAAACTCTCACATGCGGCTTCAAACGCAATGCGGTCTGTTTCTCGTAATACATACTGCCGTTGCATAATCTCATAGGCGTCTCGAACAGCTGCACAATTCACCGCATCGTCAAATAATGTGAACATATTAGGAAGAATACCAGGAATTCCATCCAGTCGATTCTTTTCTTCTGACATACGAATATCCAAAAGTTGCTTCACCTTTTCAACATCAGAGAGAAGAGAAACAACCTTTGGATGCTGTTCCATGATAGCAATATCGTAGATGTGCTTGGCAGCTTCAAATGCCCGATGTGGGTTATCTGACTTCCGCATATAGCTCTCCGCAGCAAACAGCTTGTCGATGAAGATACGCTCCATTGAAATTGTCAGGATTGAAAACGGTCTGACATCGTAACGCGTTTCCAGAATTGCTTTCTGTTCGTTCGCAGCAAGGTCATAGAGCATAGGTGCAATTTCCATACTCTCCACCGGCTCGCTTATGGTGAAAGATGTTGCTTCAATCTTCAAAAGCCCAAAACGCTGCAAAGCATCGTCTGCATCATAGGCAGTCATCGGGTCATAGCGATATACAGAAATGACCTCGCTTCGGTTTGTCTTCCCCAGATTGATATCCCGCTGCAGTGTAATGTACTTTTTTGTTGCAGCTTCCAGCCTTTTATCGTTCTGCGTTCTACTGCATTCGCGCGTATCCACCGAAAGGTCAATATCCTCCGAAAAACGGTTTGTTGTTTTTAGTGCCTTATACAATGCCGTACCGCCCTTGAAATAGGCCGGAAGACCGGAGGCCTGTTTTTCTGACAGTTCCTTCAAAATGAGTACCACGTAATAATCTTTTTCGATTACATCACTGCGGTATCCTGTTTTGTTGTGGATATCCTCTATCAGCACGCTAAAAGCGTCATCATCCAAATGCAGATTCATTTCAGTCCCTTTCTCCGGCAATCTGCGCCAGTGTAAATACGGTGTTTCTGTTATAATATTTTCCGGCAATGGACAGAAGTTCGCCGTAATCCAGTCTCCTATTCTTAATATGATTCGCAATCAGATTGTAGGGACGTTCTGCGTCCACGGGAGCCTTTTCCATCGCGTCAATTGCATCAAGCACCTGTAAATACGGCTTATTCTCCGCATTGATTTTTACCTTTGGAGGACAAATGAAGATACCCAGAGCTTCGTCCGCCCGAATACAGCTAGCCGCCCTATTACTAGCGAAAACTCTCTGTGCCGGAATTTGTGTAGTCAGACCCATATGATGCAGGAGTGAAAGCCCTGTTTCATAGCCGTTATCCCCGGCAAGATACTTATCTGAGATAAGCTTATCCTTATTTATGCCGGTTTCACCGAAAGGTGTCATCTTTGCACGGTAATAGATACCCTTTTGAAAAAATCGAAGATCCTCAATCTCTTTGCTGTCCATCAGTCGTTTCACGGCTACGGAAACAGCGGCAGCAGCTTCCTTTACGGGAATCCGGAATTCTTCTTCCATGCTCTGCGTCAGCTTGCTTGTATATATAGGAACACAGTATTCATAACCCAATATAATGCTTTTTATGAAATCCTTATAAGTCATATTTTCGCCTTTTGATATATTTATCACGTATTATTTGTTTGTTTTACGTTGTTATTATATCTTCTCTAATCGTTATTGTCAAGGATTAGTACATAGCGCATACTTTGAGGGTAAAAGAAAAAAGCCACCGGGGTGGCTTTGAATCTTTCTTATTAATTTCGTCTTACGTCTTACGACTTACGCCCTTATGACGTCGACTGCTTCCTTGGTTTTTGCATCGTAGATTACAATCTTGTTGAAGAACATGTATTTGTACCGGAGGTCACCGATGACCTCATCCAGCTTATCGCCATAGGCGACTGTTTCAAAGGGTGACTCACCGCGCTGATAATGCACATGAACGATATAGACCCTGTCGCTGTCCGGTGTGAACATAAAAACCTCCAATTCCCGCAAAAAACCACATCACACAGTATATATATATATATATATATATATTGTCAAGACAAATATAAACTTACTTTATATGCTATGTCAAGTTAAATATAAACTTTTTTTATAAGAAAAGGCAGATTTCAGCATATATTAAGTCAGCACATGTTATTTTTTTCGACACTTGCCCTAATTCTGCAAATGTGTTATTATATAAGCCCAAGTAGCGGCACGGCAGCAGCCGGACAGGCCGCGGTTGGTCAATAATAAAGAGGGTGGCAGTATGAGAAAAACGGACATAAGGGTTATCTACACCAAAAAAGTAATTCGCGAGGCGCTCTTCGATTGCCTTAAGAGAACGGGTTCCATCAAGGACGTGACCGTAAAGGAGGTCTGCCAGCTTGCGAATCTGAACCGCACCACATTCTACAAGCACTACAAGGACTGCTTTGATGTGATTGACCAGCTTGAGAATGAGGAGATAAAGGAGTTCCGTGAGATACTCGGGAATTCTGAGGATCTGTTCAGCCGGGAGGTTGCGGAGAAGATAATAGACCTGTTCGACAGGTATTCCGACCTCACCGAGGCCTATGCGAACGGGAGCACGGGTGGCCGTCTGAAGGAGAAGATGATTGAAGTCTCCCATGAGCTGTTCATAGACTCCTGGAAGGCGAAGTATCCCAGGACAAAGAAAAAGGAAGTGGAGATGCTGTTTTCCTCAGTGTCCGCCGTATTCTTCCAGCTTGTGATTACCGAGCGCGACAAATACACGATGGAGGAGTCCCTCGGATTCCTGTACAGGCTCATCTCCCCTCTGACCGAAAAGAAGTCCAAATGAATATAACTGAGACCGGTGGTAAACACCGGTCTCAAAGTTTATGCGGGTCTGCCTTATTATCCGTTGATGATGTTTATTCTTCCGCTGCCGTAGGGGTTGGAGTACTCTTCGCCTATCACTCCGTTCAGATGGTCTGTTAAATAGTCTATGGTGATCTCAATATCCAGAGGGCCGTTTTTGGAAATCACTTTAGCCCCGTCGAAGCAGGTAAAGCCGTCTCCGTTGTTCAGGAGCAGGAACTCTATGGAGGCGACTGTGTAGGTCCGCTCGGGGTCCAGGGCTCGTCCCCTATCATTATATCCTTTACGCGGCGGGTCTCTCCGATGGATTTTAGCATGTTGTTATCATCGTACTCAATGCTTGGCTCAACACTGACGTCAACCGTGCAGCTCAGGCCCGAGACCTGCAGGAAATAGCCCTCAGCCGGCAGATTGCAGTAGCTGTACTCAAGCGCGTCCGCAATCTGCTGTCCGGTCGCCTCAATCACACAGCTGGGGTTCTGGAAGGGCTGCACCTTTAGCAGGTCACCGTAACTTATATCGCCGGCCTTGAGATCCACGCGGATGGCGCCGCCGCCCATCAGGCATATATCGGTATCAGAAACGGTTCTGAATGCGTCTGTAATCAGGTCTCCCAGATTGGTCTCGCCGCTTCTTACCAGACGCTTGCCCGTTGCCGGGTCGGTTATCACGAGGTCATTATCCGTGTGGGCCACAACCTTGCTCAGCTCATCCTCAAAGCTCTTGCGGATATCCGCGATGAAGGAATTGATTCCGTTATCTGAAATCAGCTTTGTGGAGATGCTTCCGTCTGAGCCGATGGTGCACATGCCTATGTATTTGAGCTTAGTGCCTGTCTGGGTGACGGGAACGGGAACTCCGTCCTTGTTCCGCACATTCTCCCTCTCCATCACCACGTGGGAGTGGCCGTCAAGCAGGAGGTCAATTCCGCTGGTGTTCTCTATCAGGTCCGCGCTCATGAAGGGCTTCGAAAATTCCTCGTTGCCCAGGTGCCCGAGAACTATGACATAATCCGCACCCTGCTGCCTGACCTCGTCAACATACTTCTGCACGCAGTCGTAGAAGGCCTTTCCGTCCTCCCCCTGCTTGAAGTCGTATTTGAAGTTCCCGTCCTCGTCCTTGAAGTGGATGGGATTCGTTGTCGTAAGCGCTGTCGGGGTCACGACGCCGATGAACGCCAGCTTCACCCCGTTTACCTCAATGATCTCGTAAGGGTCAAAGAGGAGATTGCCGTCCTCGTCCGTAAAGTTGCAGCAGATAACCGGGAATTTTGCCTGTTCCTTTAACATAAGGAGATTCTCCACACCGTAGTCGAACTCGTGGTTTCCTATCGTGGCGAGCGTGTAGCCGCATTCGTTCATGATATCCACGAGGTAACTGCCGCTGTTGATGATACCTATGGTGTCACCCTGGATGTAATCCCCGGAGTCCACCATAAGCACACGCCTGCCGGCGGCCTCCAGCGCATTCTTAACCTCCACAAGCCCGGTATAGCCGATATTGTCCGAAACTCCGCAGTGCACGTCGTTGGTGTAGAGTATAACGATTTCATCCGAAGGCGCTTTCGCCGTTGCACTCTGCCCCGCCTCCGCGGACGCGGGTTTCTGGGATGCCGCCTCCTGGGATGCCGCCTCCTGGGATGCCGTTTCCTTAGATGCAGCAGCCGGCGCGGCCATTTTTCCGCAAACCGCTATTGCAAATATCAAAACTACGGCAAGCAGCAGCGCCGCAAACTTCTTCACACTGTTATTTCTCATACGCTTCATGTCCTTATACTTATTATTTTTCGTTTTATCAATTTTACTAACAACAAGGCAAATTTGCAAGCCAATTCTCTCCCCGCCGGCGGTAAAAAGTATAGCCCCTCCAGTGGAGGGGCAGAACATTAGAAATTATAGTTCAGTATCCATATTCCTTGCTCCGTAAATAATACGGCGCACTTCCATCACATCATTAATCAGAACATAGAATATAAGGTAATTACCAACAGGAATATAATAATATGGGTTTATCCTCTTTTTCTTTGACGGATACGGTGCAAATGCTGAAGCACAGGTCTGCCGCTCCAATATAGCCTGCTCAACCGAATCAACAAAAGCGGAAGCCGCTATCGGATTGCCGAGCACTTCAGAAATATAATCAGCAATCTGGTTCAGGTCATCAGCAAAGGAACTGAGATAAGTAACTTTGTATATATCATTTAGCATTTATGCGCTCCCTAACTGCAGAAAACACCTCGTCGTGAGTGTATCTGACGGGGTTATTTGCAGCGAGATAATCTGCTTCATCAAGCTTTGCCTCAATATCATCCGTTAATGCGGAGTACTGCTGCAGACTCAGCAGAACCATGGTGCCATATCCGTTTTTTGTCAGGTATACGGGCTTATTACTTTCGATTACAAGGCTTTCAATTTCGGAATACTTGTTTCTTAAATCCGATACCGGTCTGATATTAATCATCCTATACACACCTCCTGTATCATTCTATCAGAATATTATCATAATTTGTCATTAAATGCAATGTAAAACTCTTCTTCCGTAGATGTAGTGTGCAATCCGGAACAAACTACAAAACAATTTATTGTACCCTAGTTTGCGCATAATAATCACATACCCTCGTACCAACACATTGCAGTACGCAGTTATGTATTTTACCTCGTTCCACCATTGTGCATAGCGCACGCGACAGCTGCTTACCTCGTACTGTCATTTCCGTGGCGTGCTTTGTCTGGTGGTGGGGTTAGCACAGCAGCTCGACTGCAGCTGCCATGCGCCAACTACATCTTTCAATAAAGTATGCCCTCTCTCACGTAGGTACGACGTACAATGTCATTGGCATACGCTATGGACAATATACGTAACGAGGTCTGTATCCCCCAGTCAGCTTCGCTGACAGCCCCCTCTAGGCGAGGGGGCCATGAGATAGGCAGTTGGTTAGGCGCAGAAAGCAAAACCTACCTCCCAAAAAATCAAATCAGAGCCCAGCACAACGGAGTGGCGAAGTTGTCGACGAGCCACGGAGTGCCCGTGCGGGTCTGATTTGAAAGAGGAGTCGTAGTGTAGCGAATGAGCTCTCGAGCCTGCGAGGGAGCGAACGATACGGAACTTACGACGACGACAAAGTATGCCCTCTCTCACGTAGGTACGAGGTACAATGTCATCGGCATACGCTATGCAGGCACACTGTACGAGGAATAATGCGGTTTTTCCATTAGTTTTTGACACTTATTTTGACACTTTGAAAAATACGCAAATTGACATATAACGAAAAATTCCCAAATATGGCGATTATCAATAAAATTCGTCAAATTTGGGAACTTTCTTTGGAGCTAGTGAGGTGACTCGAACACCCGACCTGCTGATTACGAATCAGCTGCTCTACCGGCTGAGCTACACTAGCAATTCACAGCTTTGGTAGTTTAGCACACGGCTGATGATTAGTCAAGCTCTGAGAAGTTTATATTTTCATAACATTCGGGATATGACTCCATATCCCAGCGGTAGGCACCCCACATGGAGCTGTCCGAGCGGAGGAAGATGCCCTCCATGCCCGATGAGATGATTGACGACATATCAACATGATAGCTTCTGTTGTCGATGGTGACGATATTCCAGTAATAGTCTGCGCGGTTGTACTGCCCGCTTACAAGCCTGCAGTCAACGCCCAGATTACTGCAAAGCGCCACAAAGGCCAGGGATATGCCTTTGCTGTCGGCCTCGTGCTGTACGAGTGCGGAGTAGACTGAGCCGCTGCCCTCCGGATTGTAGCTGCAGTTGTCACTTAGATATCTGCAGGCCTGGAGGCAGCTGTACATCTTCTGAGGGTGGACGGGCGCCTTTTCCGCTCCCGGACCCGGATCATGCCCCGGTTCGGGTTTAGTGTCAGCATCTGCTTCCTCTTCCGCTCCGGCTTCGGGTCCGGCGGTGCTCAGGCCATCAGCTGAAGGCTCCGCTTCAGTCTCAGCAGCTTCCTGCTCTGCAGAAGCTTCAGGCTTCTCGGAAGCTTTCGGCTCTTCAGCAGCTTCGGGCGCCTCCGCCTCTCCCGCTTCGGGCTCCTCCGCCTCCTGAACATCCTGATAATCCGCATCACCCGGCAGCACAAGGGCACTGAGCTCTTCCCTCTCCGCGCTGAGCTGGTCGTCTGACACGCCATAGTTATAGTCTATCTCGTAAAGGCGCTGGAGGTTCGTGCCGCTGAATACGCTGACGCTCACAGCGGGCTCCTCCGGCGACACCAGGGGGTTGCTCCTGTAGGTGTTCATGCAGAGGCTCTCCACGTCCTGTGCCCCGTATGAGGAGTAGTTGACCAGAATGACGCTTCTGTGCATACCCTGACTCATGGCTTCGCTCACCTGCTCGCCGATGTCCACTGTGTACTGGCTTCTCGTGATATCGGCGAAATCGATACCCAGATCCAGGTAGCTGATGCTTATCTCCGCCTCGTCGTACGAGACTATGTGGCTTATCTCATAGGATATGTTCTCCACGCAGTAGGCACACAATGCGTCCTGGGTGCGCACATCCCAGCAGGCGGACGAAAGGTCGGAGCTTGGGTCTCCCTCGTAGTCGTCGGCAAAGACAAGGCTGCCTCCGCTTCTGCCTTCGGAGACGAGATTCCGTATCGTTCTTTTGAGCGCGGCGTAATTTCCCACGCTTATCGTATCGCCGGAGCCGGCGCTGTCCTGCTGCGGCGGCACATAGTCGTTCACAACGACGTATTCCCTGTCGTACAGGCTGCCGCAGGCGCATAGCGTCAGGCACATGGCGAGAACCATGCAGACGGATACTATTCGCTTTTTCACAACGCAGCCCTCCTTCCGGCCCGGTATTTCAAATTATTCCAGCGTGAGCTGGATGTCGCCCATGTCCTCGGGCTTGAGCACTGCGCCCGCGGCGGGGATGTTCTTTGAGCGGTATCTTGCCTTGTTCACCACGGGGGACTCATCCGCAAAGCATGCGTCCGTGAGTGTCCTGCCCTTCTTTGTGGAGAGGCAGTACACGCCCTGCGCGGTTCTGCTCTCCTTGTGGGGTACCATGGACGAGTTGATTATCAGAGCTCTGCCGTCGCTCGAGTAGCAGACGATGTCCTTCTCCGTACCGTCAATCACAAGCAGCCTTACCAGCGGGCTTCTGTCCGAATAGGCGCCGGTTATCTTGCGGCGCTTCTGCTTGGTCTCGTAGGAGCCGATTCCGAAGCGGGCGACCTTTCCGTTCTGGAAGAACAGCAGCACCGTGCGCCGGAAGTCCTTCGCGTCAACGATGGAAACCACCTTTTCGCCCTCATCCATTGCAAGCTTGGTCGGCAGGTACACGCCTAACGACGAGGCCTTCGAATCCTCAAAATCTGAGACGCGGCACTTGTACACCTGCTGCATGTTAGTGAAGACCAGAAGCTCGTTGGCATTGGAGGAGTCGAAGCTCACATCCAGGGAATCGCCCTCCTTGAACTTCTGCTCACCGTTCATTCTCATGCTCTGGTTCAGGGACTGCTCGGTTATCTTCTTGAAATAGCCCTCCTTGGAGAGGAACAGCAGAACGGGATAGTCCTCAACGTGCTCCTCGTAGGCAGGCTCGTCCATCTCATCCGCATAAACTATATCCGTTCTGCGGGGAGAGGGGTATTTGTCCATTATGTGCTTCAGCTCATCGATGATGATGCCCTTGATTCTGCGCCTGCTGTTGAGTGTGGCGTTCAGGTCGTCAATCTCCTTCTGGAGCTCGGATATCTCCTCGGTGCGCTTGAGTATGTATTCCCTGTTGATGTTTCTGAGCTTTATCTCGGCCACGAAGTTCGCCTGGACCTCATCTATGCCGAAGCCCATCATCAGGTTGGGCACAACGTCCGATTCAAGCTCGGTGTTGCGGATTATCGCTATGGCCTTGTCTATGTCCAGAAGTATCTTCTCAAGGCCCTGCAGGAGGTGCAGCTTGTCGCTCTTTTTCTGCAGGTCGAAGAAGACCCTGCGCCTGACGGACTCTATGCGCCAGGCCGTCCACTCGTCAAGTATTTCCCTGATGCCCATGACCTTCGGGTAGCCCGCCACTAGGATGTTGAAGTTGCACGGGAAGGGGTCCTGCAGGGTGGTGAGCCTGAAGAGCTTCTGCATGAGCTTCTCCGGGTCGGTTCCGCGCTTGAGGTCTATGGCGATGCGCAGACCGTTCAGGTCCGTCTCGTCACGGATGTCGGTTATCTCCTTGAGCTTGCTCTCCTTCTCCTTTGTGAGGGATATGACCTTGTCGATTATTATATCCGTGCTGGTGGTGTAGGGTATCTCGTATATCTCAATGAGGTTGCCCTCCTGCACGTATCTCCACTTTGCCCTCACCTTGAAGCTGCCGCGCCCCGTTGCGTAAATGCGCGCCATCTCGTCACGGTCGTATATCAGCTCGCCACCCGTGGAGAAATCAGGGGCAGGGAGCGTGCTCATGATGTCGAACTCCGGGTCCTTCAGATAGTTGATGGTGGTCTCGCAGACCTCCTTCAGATTGAAGCCGCAGATGTTGCTCGCCATACCTACAGCGATGCCCATGTTCGCTGAGACAAGCACATTCGGGAAGGCCGTCGGCAGAAGCGTGGGCTCCTGCTGCGTGCCGTCGTAGGAATCGACAAAATCAACGGTGTCCTTGTCTATGTCCTTGAACACCTCAGCACATATCGGTGTGAGCTTTGCCTCGGTGTAACGGGAGGCGGCGTATGCCAGGTCCCTGGAATAGAACTTTCCGAAGTTGCCCTTGGAGTCCACGAAGGGCATGAGCAGCGCCTCGTGACCTGCGGAGAGACGCACCATGGTGTCATATATGGCGGCGTCGCCGTGGGGGTTGAGCTGCATCGTTCTACCCACGATGTTCGCGCTCTTCTGCCTTGCCCCGTTCAGCAGCCCCATCTTGTACATGGTGTAGAGGAGCTTTCTGTGGGAGGGCTTGAAGCCGTCTATCTCCGGGATTGCCCTGGAGATGATCACGCTCATCGCATAGGGCATGTAGTTGGATTCAAGAACCTCGGTTATGGGCTGCTCAACAAGCTCGGAGCGCAGCCCCATCGCGGCGGCATCTATATTGCTGTTCTTTTTTTCAGATACTTTTTTTCTCTTTGCCATAGCTCACCTCAGGAAATATCCAGCATGTCTCTGTAGAGATTGCCGTACTCGGCTATATGCTGCTTTCTTCCTTCAAGATTGTCTCCCAGCAGCAGGTCGAAGGCCTCCGCCATCTTCTCCACATCCTCGGGCACCACACGGATGAGCCGTCTGGTCTCCGGGCACATGGTGGTCTGCCACATCATCTCCGGGTCGTTCTCACCAAGTCCCTTGCTGCGGTTTATGCTGCACTTCTCACCGTTCAGGCTCTCAACGAAATCGGATTTCTCCTTGTCCGTGTATGCGAAGTAGGTCTTCTCATCTCTGCCGTAGTGTATCTCGTACAGCGGGGACTCTGCGATGTATACGTAGCCCTCCCTGATGAGTGTGGGCACGAGCCGGTAGAGCATCGTGAGAATCAGGGTGCGTATCTGATAGCCGTCCACGTCAGCATCGGTGCAGATGATGACCTTGTTCCATCTGAGGTTGTCCAGATTGAACATATTCAGGTCCTTCGTGTGCCTGTCGTTCACCTCAACGCCGCAGCCCAGCACGCGCAGAAGGTCGGTTATTATCTCCGACTTGAATATCTGGGTGTAGTTCGCCTTTATACAGTTGAGTATCTTGCCCCTGACGGGCATTACGCCCTGGAACTCGGCGTTTCTGCTCTGGCGGCAGGCTCCCGCAGCGGAATCGCCCTCCACTATGTATATCTCGCGGATGCTCTTATCCTTCGAGCGGCAGTCGGTGAACTTCTGCACGCGGTTTGCCATGTCTATCTTCTCTGTGAGGGTCTTCTTGATTCCCGCGCGGGCTTTCTCCGCCCCTTCGCGTGCGCGCTTGTTTATGAGAATCTGGTCGACTATCTTGTCGGCATCCGTACGGTTCTCTATGAAATAGATCTCCAGACGGGATTTGAAGAACTCCGTCATGGCGGTCTGTATGAACTTGTTTGTTATCGATTTCTTGGTCTGGTTCTCGTAGGAGGTCTGGGTCGAGAAGCAGTTGGTGACCAGCACGAGACAGTCCTGCACATCCTGGAACTTGATTGCCGCCTCGTTCTTGTTGTACTTTCCCTGCTGCTTGATGTAGTTGTCTATCGCCGATATGAAGGCGCTCCGTGCAGCCTTATCGGGTGAGCCGCCGTTTTCCAGCCACGATGAGTTGTGGTAGTACTCCAGCATCTGAACGGTATTGCTGAAGCAGAAGCAGGCGCTCATCTTAAGGCTGTAGTCCGTAAGGTCCTCCCTGTCTCTGCCTTTTCTCTCCGCCGTTATGAATACGGGTGCGGTGATGGACTTCTCCCCCACCGCCTCCTTCACATAGTCAACTATGCCGTCAGCATAGTAGAATTCCTCTGTTTCAAACCTGTCCTTCGCAGTCTCAAGCCTGAGGCGGAATGTAATCCCCGCGTTCACAACAGCCTGCTTATGCATGATGTCCCTAAAGTACGAGGCGGGTATGTCTATCTCCGTGAACACGTCAAGGTCCGGGCGCCATTTTATCGTGCTGCCGGTCTTTTTTCTGTCTGTCGGCTCTATGGTCAGCTCCTGACCCTTTTTGCCGCAGACCTTTCCCTTTTTGAAATGGAGGCTGTATTTGTTTCCGTCCCTCCAGACGTTTACATCCATATACTCCGAGGCGTACTGTGTCGCGCAGGCGCCCAAACCGTTTGTTCCCAGGGAATAACCGTAGTCTCCTCCGGTGTTGTTCTTATACTTTCCGCCCGCATACAGCTCACAGAAAACCAGCTCCCAGTTCCAGCGCTTCTCATTGGGGTTCCAGTCAAGCGGGCAGCCTCTTCCGAAGTCCTCCACCTCTATGGAGTGGTCCATGTAATAAGTAAGAGTTATACAATTACCATGGCCCTCTCTAGCCTCATCTATTGAATTTGACAGTATTTCGAAGGCCGCATGCTCGCATCCGTCCAGCCCGTCGGAGCCGAATATAACTGCGGGTTTCTGCCTTACCCTCTGTTCATCCTTAAGCAGCTCTATACTTTCATTTCCGTAATCACGGGATGTTTTCGCCATAAATTACCTCATCAATAATAACTGTTTTAATTTCTATAACATTTGTTAATATATTATACCACATTTTGTGGATTTATCAAGACTTGCCTTCTAAATGCGGATTTATCAGCATTAATAACAAAAAACTATGATGTCATAAGATTTAGTGATTATAGTGATTTTTCACATAATTGGAAGTTAAATTTTGTGCGATATTATATGTTGTGAATTTTGTACAAATATAATATAATGTCTCCAGTTTTGTGTGGCAAAAATTTGTTTGATATAACAAAACATTTTTTATGAGGAGGCATTTTTAGAATGACCAACGAGTACCTTTTAAGAGTTTATGAGCAGATTAAAAAGCGTGACCCCAATGAGCCCGAGTTTCTGCAGGCTGTTGCAGAGGTTTTCGAATCCCTCGAGCTTGTTATCGACAAGCACCCCGAGTGGGAAGAGAAGGGCCTTATCGAGCGTTTCGTAGAGCCTGAAAGAGTTGTTGAATTCCGTGTTCCCTGGGTTGACGACAATGGCAAGACTCATGTAAACCGCGGCTTCCGCGTACAGTTCAACTCCGCAATCGGCCCCTATAAGGGCGGTCTTCGTTTCCACCCCTCTGTAAACCTTTCCGTTATTAAGTTCCTCGGCTTCGAGCAGATTCTTAAGAACTCCCTCACCTCTCTGCCCATGGGCGGCGGTAAGGGCGGCTCCGACTTTGACCCGAAGGGCAAGTCCGATGGAGAAATCATGCGTTTCTGCCAGAGCTTCATGACAGAGCTCTACCGTCACATCGGTCAGTTCACAGACACGCCAGCTGGTGACATTGGTGTCGGCGCACGTGAGGTCGGTTACATGTTCGGCCAGTATAAGAAGATTGTTGACCGTTTTGAAGGCGGCGTCATCACAGGTAAGGGCATCCCCTACGGCGGTTCTCTTGCACGTACAGAAGCAACAGGTTACGGCATCTGCTACTTCTCCGACGAAGTTCTCAAGTACAACGGCAAGTCCTTTGAAGGCCAGGATGTCATCGTTTCCGGTTCCGGTAACGTTGCACAGTACTGCGCACAGAAGTGCACAACTCTCGGCGGCAAAGTCATCGCAATGTCTGACTCCGCAGGTTACATCTACGATCCCAACGGAATCAACCTCGACGTTCTGTTTGACATCAAGCAGAAGAGAAGAGCAAGAATCTCCGTTTATGCAGACGAAGTTCCCGGCTCACAGTATGTTGAAGGCTGCAAGAACATCTGGAACGTAAAGTGCGACATCGCAATGCCCTGCGCATCCCAGAACGAGATGGATCTCGAGGGCGCAAAGGCTGTTATCAAGAACGGCGCATTCGCAGTATTCGAGGGTGCTAACATGCCTCTGACTCCGGAAGCAATTAATGCTGTCCGCGAGGCAGGCCTCCTCTACACTCCGGGCAAGGCTTCCAACGCTGGCGGCGTTGCAACCTCCGGTCTTGAGATGTCCCAGAACTCCATGCGTTACAGCTGGACCTTCGAAGAGGTCGATGAGAAGCTCCACGGCATCATGCAGAACATCTTCAAGTCCTGCCTGAACGCATCTATCGAGTGCGGCTGCCCGGGCGACATGATGGTTGGTGCAAACGTTGCCGGCTTCCTGAAGGTTGCTGAAGCAATGATGGCACAGGGCATCGTTTAATAGTAAGTCTTTAGTTCATAATATTTCTCTCCATTTGATAGCGTTTCCCTCCCCGCAAGGGGAGGGATTCTTATTTCCTAAATAAGTTTAGCTACAGTTTCATTTATGTGGTATAATAGCTGTAAAGAAATTTACATCTACTATCCGGAGATGCTGCATGCGTACTTTTTACAAGGCGTTCTACGCTTTCATTCGTTTTTTAATCAAACCATATTTCTTTCTAAAGGGCTTCACCCACTCCAACTACAGACCTAAGAGCAAGACATATATCTGCCTCACAAACCACACCACCAACTGGGACTTCTTCCTTGCGGGGCTGGTGCTGAAACGGCACATGTATTTTGTGGCCAGCGACCATATTTTCAGAAATCCCGTTACGGGTTCCATAATCATGGCTCTGGCAAATCCCATCCCCAGAAAGAAGGGCGGCTCCTCTGACGAGACCTCCAATGAGATTAAGAAAAGGCTTTCCGAGGGCTTCAACGTCTGTATGATGGCTGAGGGCAACCGCACCTTCAACGGAAGAACGGGCTTCATCTCTCCCAAGACCGCAAAGATTGTAAAAGAATCCGGAGCCGGGCTTGTAAATGTGGTGGTGCGCGGAGGTTACTTTATTAATCCCCGCTGGGGCACCAAGAAACGCAAAGGGCCATACAGCGCAGAGGCAGTGAATGAATACACCCCGGAGCGCCTTGCCGAAATGAGTGAGGAGGAGATTTACCGCTGCATCTGTGATGACCTTATGGTGGACGCATACGAGGACCAGGCAAAGCTCCAGGCGGACTACCGCTGCAAGAATCCTGCCGAATGCCTCGAGACCGCGCTTTTCATCTGCCCCGAATGCGGAGGTATCTCGACTCTGAAAAGCTCAAAGGACAGGCTGGTATGCAGCAGCTGCTCCAAGGAGCTGATATTCACCCGGAAGGGCTATCTGAAATCCTCGGACGGCTCACCTAACAGATTCTCAACTGTTTATGACTGGAGCCTCTGGCAGGAGGACGAGCTCAAGGAACGGCTAAAGGCCTACAGTGGCAAACCCGATGAGCTTATCTTCACGGACAGCGGACTGAGGCTCTGCAGCCTGAATGTAAAAAACAGCAGGACAGTGCTTGCCACCGGTTCTCTGAGCCTTTACTGTGACAGGCTTGTGTTCTCGGACGGGGACAACTCTTTGGTCTTCCCTCTTGATGAGATAGATAAGATATCCCTTGCCCTGAGAGGAAAGTTTTTCTTCACAACCCACGGCAACTACTATGAGATAAACAGCGGACACGAATACTGTGCACTCAAATACCTGATATCCGCCAGGCTTCTAAAAGGAAAAGAATACCGCCAGTGATGGCGGTATTCTTAGTTTTATAAGAAATATTATATTATCTTGATACGTATACTGTGTTAAATGCAGAGACGCTGTCAATAGATTTTCCGCTGTAGGTACCGTTGAAGAGCCACGAGACACCCATATTTATACTGCTGGACTGCCCCTGCGCAAGGTTCAGTGTGAATGTCTTGCTTCCCAGATTCGTAGTGCCCGAGCCCTGGATTGACGGAGCTGTTACGGAACCGCTCTGCCCACCGCATGTGAATGTCACGGGATTCGCCTTAGATGAAAGACTGGGGCTGTAAAGAGAGGCGCTCATGGTAACCTGAATGGTATTGGGTCCTGCCGATACAACATAATATGAGCAGGTAATTGTGATTCCGCTGTTTGAGCCCGAGAATGAGCCGGACCTGAGGGTTGTTCCGCTCGCGCTTCCGCCTGAGTTTCCGCCCGAACCGCTTCCGTCAGGAGGGTCAACAATTGTGATTCCGTTATACCCGCTGTTACCGCTTCCGCTTGGCGGGTCCACTATTGTTATTCCATTGTATCCGCTGTTCCCGCTTCCTGAGCTGCCTGAGGCATCATTTGGAGCATCGACTATCGTGATTCCGTCCGGTACATTTACATCGCTGTTGTCCGAATTGGAAGAGCTTGTTGCAGCAGGCTCTTCAGGTGCCTCCACAACAGTTATGCCTTCAGGCACATCAATGCCCTCGTAGGCCGTAACTGCAGTCGGCTTTGGGCCTGCTATTTCTTCTGCGGATTCAGTTGTCTTAGAATCTCCAGTCCCCGCCTTGCTGCCGCAGGCATTAAGAAGGAACAGAGACAGAAGCATCATCATAACAAGCACTATGGCGACAACGGGTCTTGCCTTGAGACTGAGTGATTTCATGAGGAAGCCCTCCTTATGAAGTTTATTTAATAAATAATCCCAGGATATATGCTGCGATTCCGCCGAGAACCATTGTGGTCGGCAGGGTTACAATCCATGCTGTGAAGATATTGCCGGCCTTCCCCCACTTAACTGCCGATTTTCTCTTGACCGCGCCTACGCCCATGATGGACGTGGTGATTACCTGCGTTGTGCTTACAGGCGCACCGAGGAAGGTCATCAGTTCAATTATGATTGCCGAGGAGGTCTGTGCCGCGAAGCCCAATGAGGGGCTCAGCTTAGTAACTCCGCTGCCCATGGTCTTCATAACCTTCCAGCCTCCAAGAGATGTTCCCAGAGCCATCATTCCCGCGCATGCGAGCTTTGCCCAGAAAGGCACGCCTGCGTCTGCGCTGAGGAGTCCGCCGGTTACAAGAGACAGTGTGATAATTCCCATGGTTTTCTGTGCGTCATTGTTTCCGTGACTGAATGCCACGAATGCAGAGGAGAATACCTGCAGCTTTCTGAACACACCGTTCACTCTGGAATACGGTCTTTTGGCAAACAGTGAGTTAATAAGCTTAGTGCTCAGGTATCCGACTATCAGTCCAAGCAGCGGCGAGGTGAAAAGCGGAACGATGACCTTCAGCAGGACAGCCTTCCAGATGACATGCTTCAGGCTGAAGGTGTACACGATGACAGCCCCTACCAGACTGCCTATCAGCGCGTGGGATGAGCTGCTGGGAATACCCTTCCACCATGTGAAGAGGTTCCATATAATGGCACCAATCAGCGCGGCGAGAATTACATACTGCTCCAGCGTTACATCCACAAGTCCCTTGGAGATTGTGGCGGCAACCTTTTCGCTCACCATAGCCCCCACAAGGTTCATCGCAGCCGCCAGCAGAATCGCCGACTTTGCCGAAAGTGCCTTTGTATAGACGGATGTGGCTATTGCGTTTGCCGTATCGTGGAAGCCGTTGATAAATTCAAATATCAGGGCGAAGGCGATAACGGCAATAATTATCGGACTAAGCATTTTTCGTCAGGATCCCTTCAACAGTATCGGCCAGATTCTCTCCGGAGTCAAGCGTGGCTTCCAGAAGCTCATAGAGGTCCTTCCACTTTATGATTTCAACCGGGTCCGTGTCGTTGTGGAAGAGCTTTGATATTGCGTTACGGAATATCACATCTCCCATATCCTCGGTATTGTTGATGCTAATGATTGCGTCCTTAACCTCCATGTTCTTCTTGAACTCGGGAAGGGCGTTGAAAAGCACTGCGGTCTGCCTCACCTCGTCTGAGATAAGCCTTGCAAGCTCCTTCGCGTCATCACGGATAACACTCAGATTATAAGCACAGAACTTGCTTACTATATCCTCCATAAAGTCTGCCAGATCATCCAGCTGGTCGGCCATAGCAAAGATATCCTCCCTGTCAAAGGGTGTTACAAAGGAGTCGTTCAGTTCGTTAATGATGGTATGCTTTTTGCTGTCTCCTTTTGATTCATACTCCTTCATGGTTACAGGCAGATTGCCCACATCAGGAAAAATCTCAAAGAATCTGTCAAATTCAGTACTCATTTCGAGCAGCAGGTTGGCGTAATCCTTGAACAGTGTGAAAAACACGTCCTCTTTTTTCTTTGCTAATGACATCGCAGTTATCCTTTCAAGTTTATTCGAATAATTATAACATCAAAGCCAAGCTTTGTGAAGCTTGTTAAGTATATTTAACAACTGCCGTTGCTCTATTCTTTCTGTTCAGGCCCAGTCGAGCTCAAATTCGTCGTCGGGTCTCGTGGCACCGCCGTTCCTGTTTCTGTATTCCATAAGCAGTATCTTGACCTCCGATGAGGAATCGGCGAGCTCAAGATAGTTATCCCTGTCCTCCGCAGGAAGAGTCTCAGTAAGAGAATCCAGAAGCTTACCCAGCCGCAGGGAGTTATTGTTAGTAATCTGTTCCCTGATAAGCTGCTCACGGACACCGTTCATGTTCACATATGATGCCACCGCCACCCTCATGCTGTCGCTCTGGGTTTCATCGCAGTCGAGAAAGGCGTCCACGGAGTTCTTCCTTATAAGCTGGCGTCTGACCTGCAGGCGGACCTTGTCCCATTCCTCCGGAGTGATTTCGATGTCACAGATATTCGTACAGTCCTTGAAGGCGCTCTCGGCAATGGAGTCGAGTTTCCCTTCAAATTTCAGGCTTTTAAGCGCCGTACAGCTTGCAAAGCAGTCATCCCCTATGGAAACCACATCCTCAGGAATTACCGCCTCCTCAAGCGACATTCTGGCATTTACGAGAACCCCGTCATCGATAAGAAGCCGTGGCTCCTCAACGTACTCGATATTCCCCTCTACGTCTCTGCGGATTCTGCCATCGAACACTGAAGAGTCCAGATTCACTCTCATCATCGGTCTGACCCAGCCGAACACATTATCCACAGTACTACCCATGGGGCGTATCGTGCCAAAGTGGTCGACCCCTATAGCAAATCTGTTGCCGTGCCCCGGGGACCTGAGCCACCACATGTCCTTTGCGGCTCTCTCGGCATCATTTTCAAACAGGCGTTCCACCTCGTCGGTGTCGGGGATAAATACTCTGTCACGGGTGTCATTGCCACCCTTCGTACCGTATCTCGGATTGTTTGCGGTGTGTATATCGGTGTAGAGTATCGCCTCACGTTCCGCCTCGGAAAACTCTGTGTTGAGGAAGTCCCCGTTCAGCCATGCTCTAAGGCTGCACTCCTCCCAGGTTATAAGCCTTAGCGTATCGTTGTATGCCATCTGTCGCACCGGCTTGTCAGCGATGAGAAGGGCCGTGTGCCCCGCGGCATCGTATTCAAGCACACGCCAGAATATATCCGAGCCTCCCACCAGCAGGCATACTCCCCTCTCAAACTTCTTATTTTCAGTTGTTATACGCTTTTCGGACATCAGAATATCTCCATTCATCAGAGCCCGATGTCGTCGAGCTCCTCTATTATCTCCTTGCTGCGCTCATAGAACAGCAGTTCCTTGTTATGGGCGAAATACTCACTGCAGCCATAGCGGTTAATAAATCTTGAGGCGTAGCGGTTTATGCTAAGCTCCGTTACCAGAATAAGCATCTCCTGGCCGTCCCCGAACACATCCTCACAGAAGCGGAACATGTTGGAAAGCTTCCTGCCCGCGGCTTCAGCCTTCTGCTTCAGTTCTCCCCTGCGCCTGTCGTAATCCGCCTTCAGGATTCCGAATTCAGCTGTGGAGTTAGTCGGCTTCTGCTCCTCAACAAGCTTCATCTCGCTCTCAAGTGCTAAAATCAGGCTGTTGAGAACATATCTGTCATCATCGGAGGCTGTTCCCGCCTTCTGCTGAAGCTCCAGCAGTTCTTTTCTGTCGGCGGTCTTTTCATCAAGACTGCAGAGACCGTCTCTTATATCCTTAAGGGCTTCGAGGAGAGCAGACTGGGTCATCTCGCTCAGATATACGCTCCGGAGCTCCTTTGCGATACCCTCAAGCAGAAGTCCGAGGATTGCAAGGCGCTCGTTGAATTTGGCACTCTTCGCTCTCTGCACCACATCATCCGGGCAGTCACCCTCAAGTATTCTGTCTGTTTTGTAATCCGCCCTGTATTTGTTGAACAGGTCATAGTAGACGGCAAAGTCCTCTGCGGTCTTTCTATCCTGTAAATACTGGCATATGAGCTTCTCGCTAACCTTCAGGCCGTTCTTTTCATACAGCCTTATCATATCGCTCAGATCTGTCCAGCCGCGGGCTGTGACGAAGCTCTTTCCGTCTGCTGTGGTCTCTACCTTGTAGAAATCACTTCTCCTGGAGTCGAGATATGTGAGGATTGAAGCGTGCACTCCTGTGTTGAAGGCGTATTCCTTCCACACCTCGTAATCCGGCTCTATATCTATTCTCTTAAGTCTGTCCCAGGTGACCATATCGAACTCGCGCACGGAACTGTTGTACTCCGGGGGATTGCCGGCGGTCACCAGAATCCAGCCGTCGGGAATCCTGTGTCTGCCGAAGACCTTATACTGCAGGAACTGCAGCATTGAGGGTGCAAGAGTCTCCGAAACACAGTTTATCTCATCGAGGAAGAGTATACCCTCCTTCAGCCCTGTGTCCTCCATAAGGTCGTACACGGAGGCAATAATCTCAGACATGGTGTATTCAGATACGCTGTATTCCCTGCCACCGTAGCTCTTCGTCTCAATGAACGGCAAACCGAGGGCTGACTGGCGGGTATGGTGGGTCATGGAGTATGACACCAGACCAACCCCCAGCTCCTGGGCTATCTGCTCCATTATTGCCGTTTTTCCAATCCCCGGAGGTCCCATGAGAATAACGGGTCTCTGCCGCATTATGGGTATCTCATAGCCACCGAACTCATCCTTGGAAAAGTAGGCCTTCATGGAATTCATTATTTCTTCTTTTGCTTCTTTTATATTCACGTCAGTCACCCTTTATTATATTTCATTTCTCTGCAGAACAAGCTTGATTGCCCAGGGAGGCACATCGGGGTTGCGGTAGTCATCGTCTATAAATACAAATGCCGTGCTGTAGGCAGGCTTCTTCTTTGGGAAAATCCCCCAGCCGTCGGTGAAGTAGATAAGCCCCTTCAGATTGCTGAATTCGCCCTGTTCAATCAGTGAGTCCACATATCTGAATGCGGGACGGTAATCCGTGCCGCCCAGACCGTATATCTTCAGCTCCTTCATATAACGCTCAAGTTCATCCCTATTGCTTATCTTTATATCCTGCTGAATCTGTTCATCGCACTGAATGATGTGCAGATTAATCCTTCTGAAGAAGCTCTCGGTTGAAAGCAGGATATTGTATGTCTTCTCAACAAATTTCTGAACCAGTGTTCCGCTTGTGGAGGCCGAAGTGTCTATCACAATAACGAACTCCCGGATACTCATTATATCCCTGTATTCCAGGGGCTCAACCAGCGGCAGCTTCTTATAGAGCTTCAGCCCGTATGTGTAATATATGTAGTCGAATTCGTCGTCGTTTATTTTCATGGCCTCGCCCGCCACGGCGAACTTTTTCAGAAAAGAACTGTAATCGTATTTCTCGCGGTTGAACTCACGCAGATTCTGAACCAGTGCTCCCCCGCCACTTCCGCGGGTCTTTGAGAAATGCTCAAGGTCCATGAGTATGCGCCTTGATATGTCCCGCCAGACTTTCTCAGGCTCAGCCGCGTGACTCTCACGGAGTTCATCCATACTGCGGAGAATGCTTTCCTCCGCATCCGGCTCTTCCTCATCCTCAACACTACCGGCAATGCCGTACAGCTCCGATTTCTCCTCCGGATGCATGTACCAGACGGAGTGAAAGTCCGCAAAGAAGAGTCTTCTGTATTCCTCAAGAGTCTCAGGCTCTAAGTTCTTTTCGCAGAAATATGCATAGAGTTTTTCAGCCGTGAGCATTATCCCCGCATCTTCCAGACCTCTGAAGACAGGCTGCTGTTGTTCAGCCCCCTTTTTGCTCAGTGTCTGTAGCTCGAGTCCTGAGATTGCGTATTCAACTGCTATGTCACAGGCAATGTCCCAGTAATCCCGGTTGAGAGCCGCAGAACAGAACATGTGTCCGAATATACAGTGAAAGACGGAATGCAGATAGTCGTGAGCGGTGGAGTATCTGTCCTCTCTGTAGCATCTTAATATATAACGAGGATAATAGAAGAAATACTTTCCGTCGCAGGCCATATCTGCGGCAGTACAGGGCTTCATTTTAAGCATTCCCAGCGCCTCGTCCATAAAACGCAGATTAACCGTGAGACTGCTGCGTGCAAGCTGCAGCACCTCGCGGGCTATGCTCTCAAGCCTATCTTCCTTTTCCCCGGTTATCTCATGATTCATGGCTGAATTATATCATAAGTTTTTCAATAAACAAATAGGTAAAATAATACCGCGGGCTGCCCCGCGGCTGTAATACAGTTCAGTCTCCGATATAGGTGAATCTGCGGTAGACCTTACCGTCACGCTCAACGTCCTCGTTCCACATACAGGCGGGACGCACCCATATTCCGCGCTCTCCGTACAGTGCCTGATATACCACCATTGGCTCCATTGTCTCGCTGTGCCGGGCAATGTAGAGCACCTGATACTCGTTCCCCTTAAAATGCCTGTACCGCCCAATCTTTATCTCTTCCATAACCACTTTCCTTACTTTCTCCGCTTATATACGAATCTTGCGAATCAGCCCCGCGGCTTAAGCTCTGCAGGGCTGATTTCATGTGAATTTTACTCAATCGATTTCATTGTCGGGAACAGGAGCACATCGCGGATTGCTGGGCTGTCCGTCAGGAGCATTACCAGACGGTCAATGCCATATCCTATTCCACCTGTGGGAGGCATACCGATTTCAAGCGCATTCAGGAAGTCCTCATCCGTATGGTTGGCTTCCTCATCCCCTGCCGCTGCCGCGGCATCCTGGGCCTTAAAGCGCTCACGCTGGTCTATCGGGTCGTTCAGCTCGGAATAGGCATTTGCCATCTCCCAGCCGTTGATGAACAGCTCAAAGCGTTCAACATAGTCGGGCTTGTCCGGCTTTCTCTTTGTAAGCGGAGACACCTCAACCGGATGGTCTATGATGAAGGTCGGCTGAATAAGATTGTCCTCACAGTATTCCTCAAAGAACATGCTGAGAATATCGCCCTTCTTATGGCGTTCCTCATATTCAATGCCGCGCTCATCAGCGAGCTTCTTTGCCTCAGCGGTATCCTTGACCTGGTCGAAATCCACTCCAGAATACTGCTTGACAGCTTCAATCATTGAAAGGCGTGCAAACGGCTTTCCAAGGTCAATCTCTTTGTCTCCGTATTTAACCAGAGTGCTGCCGTTAACTTCCTGCGCCAGGTATCTGAAAAGGTTCTCCGTCAGGTCCATCATTCCGTTGTAATCGGTATATGCCTGATAGAGCTCCATAAGTGTGAACTCGGGGTTATGGCGTGTGTCAACGCCCTCATTACGGAAAACACGGCCTATCTCGTATACACGCTCAAGTCCGCCGACAATAAGACGCTTTAGATAGAGCTCAAGGGATATTCTCAGCTTAACATCCTCGTCAAGAGCATTGTAGTGGGTCTCAAAGGGACGCGCAGCTGCACCGCCTGCATTGCTGACAAGCATAGGTGTTTCAACCTCTATGAAGCCCTGACCGTCCAGATAACGGCGTATGGAGCTTATAATGCGGGAACGCTTTACAAAGGTCTCCTTCACCTCGGGATTCATTATGAGGTCAACATAGCGCTGACGGTAGCGCATATCTATGTTTGTAAGCCCGTGGTACTTTTCAGGGAGAATCTGAAGGCTCTTAGAAAGCAGTGTCAGTTCCTTGACATGAACCGTAGTCTCACCGGTCTTCGTAGCAAAAACAAAACCCGTAATTCCAACTATATCGCCAATATCAAGCTTCTTGAAAGCGGCATATTCCTCATCACCCAGATCATCTCTGGAAACGTAGCACTGAATGGTACCCTTCAGATCCTGAACATGGCAGAAGGATGCCTTTCCCATAA
>R21__coassemble_617_pt1 | contig 28390 bp, 24 predicted proteins | sample R21__metabat2_low_PE_003 | metagenome-assembled genome bin R21 | reverse complement strand
GCATTCTGCATTGCGGTAATAAAGGATAAGAGCAGACCGCTGCCGGATGAGTCCATCTCCCTTCGTATATATGAAAGGGCGGACAAGCTCCCGCCCATGTACAGACCGAAAAATGTGTATGTGCTCAAGGAGTTCCCGCTTTCCTCATCACATAAGGTTCAGCGCTTCCGCCTCACTGAAATGGCGCAGGCGGGTGCAACGTCCCCTGAAACGGAATCCGCAATGCAGATTGTGGACGAGGATTGTATAACCGCTGAGCTGCGGAATATGCTTGTGAATGCGGGAGGACCTCAGTGGAAGACCGCGGAGCTCACCGAGGGTATGCTCCTCAATCTTGACTCCCTTCAGGCCATAGACCTATATGTGGCAATTCAGGAGCGCTGGGGCATAGACATGTTCCAGCTCTCATCCCAGCCCGACACCTTCGGTGCCCTGCTTGACGCGGTGCGCAACTTTGAGGTTGTGGACAAGACGGTAAGGGACGAGATTGACCTCTCACAGTATCCAATGCCAGTAACGGCCACGGATAAGGCGATTTTCGGTAGCATAGAAAAGCTGGCAAAGGCAATCTGGCATGTGAAGGGGAGCGGACTTGAGAACATCCCCGAGGATACAAACTTCCTGATATGCACAAACCACCGCACGGTCCTTGACCCCAGCTTCATCTCATCCTGCCTGCCTTCAAAGGTGTCGGACAACACATGTATTGTTGGAAAGTCAGACCTTGTAAATGACGGACCGCTGAAGAAATTCGTCCTCACACACAATATAATCCCTGTGGACCGTTCTGGAAACTCCATGGCTACACTGGACCGCTGCCGCGAGCTCCTAGAGGAGGGCTGGAATGTGCTGGTCTTCCCCGAGGGCACGAACTTTGAAAACAACACAAGCATGTTCCCGTTCAAGGAAGGTCCCGTAAGGCTCTCAATTGCCACAGGGAAGCCCATTGTTCCGGGCCATATTTCCGGTATCGCCCATGTGGAGGCGGAGATGTCAGCCTTCAAGCTCCCGCCAACAGCCAGCAGAGTCAGGGTAAAATTCGGGCCTCCCATCTACCCGGAGGATATGAGCCCTGCAGAGCTTAACACCAAACTCCGCCAGGCAATCGAAGCCCTTGACGCAGAACCCGACCAGACTTTAACTCTTTCCACGGTACAAAGTATGCCCATCCTCAAGTGAACTGCAACCCGACCGGCTGATTTACGATGAGCAGAGCAGTGGAATAAAACTGCAAAACCCCGTCCCACATAAAGTATGCCCTCTCTTATGTAAGTGCGACGTACAATGCTGTCGGCATACGCTATGTATTATGTTGGAAAGGGCATCAATCAAAATTTATTGTTCACTTATTCGTAACACAAAAAAATAATTACGCATTATAATAGAACCACAAAACTAAAATTGGAGGAATAAACATGGGACTTTTAGGAAAACTCATTAAAACAGCAGTTGTCGCTGGTGGCGCAATTGCAGCAGTCAAGGTATCTGAGAAGTACACCGAGAATAACCCCGAGGGTGTTAAGGATCCTCAGGCAAGAGCAGACGCAATCAAGCAGGCAGCCAACGAGGTTTACAACAGCGCTGTCGCAGCAGCAAACGAAAAGGCACCCGGAATCGTGAACGCAGTTAACGATATTAAAGAGGGCAAGGTTCCCGATGTTGCAAAGATGGCCGCAGATAAGGCAAAGGAGAAGGCCCCCGATCTGCTCAACAAGGTTGAGAACATGGCTAAGGAAAAGGCCCCCGACCTCACTGCTAAGGTTCAGAATGCAGCAAACATTGTTGCCGGCAAGGTACAGCAGTTCGCAGACACTCTTGATTCAGAGGTTGTTGATGCCGATATCGTTGAGTTCGAAGACAAAAAAGACGAGTAATAAGAAAGCTCCCAAATGGGAGCTTTCTTAATTTCAAAACACAAAAGCTCCCTATTAGGGAGCCGCGTTTATTACGCACAAGCTCGCACCCGGGAGCTTATGCAGCCCTTAATACAAAAGCTCCCTGTCAGGGAGCCTTTGCATTTAAGGAGAAAGAGAGTAGTTTATGATTAAGAGAGGTGTTATGATTACTTGTTCATGTGAATAAATTGCACGCCGGCGGTTGTGCTCCAGTTCCTCGCATAGCTTCCGTCATAGAGGCTTGAGAACTTTACCGCTTTGTTTGCGTAGGTCGGGTTGTGCTGGCAGTAGTAAATAACCTGGTTGTAGTAGTCAACGCCTGTGACGATCATGCAGTGCAGTCCGTAATGTCCGAAATTGCCGTCAAACTGCATCGGGTCATGCACAAGGATTACATCGCCGGGTTCAATCCAGGGCACCGTGTAGGAATTGGCATCAAAAAGAGTGCCATAACCCAAACCGATAATCGTAAGAGCCATCTCTCCCACATGGTCATAAAAGGGCATATAGGGAAGACCGCCGCCATAATACAGAGCTTTGCACACATATGCGGAGCATGTATCCCACTGGTTCTCAAAGCAGTTGGATAGTGCCCAGTTAACGGAACCGGGATAGTTGAATGAATTGCCAATTGAAGAGGAGGCACTTCCAGCTGTTCCGCTCTGTGCTGTGCTTTTCTGCGTGGTGCTGCTCTGTGCTGTGGTGTCCACCTGTACTATGCTGCCCTCAGGAAGGCTCTGAACATCTGTGCTTCCGGGTTTCCTAAGGCTTTCTTCAGAAACCACGGTTGCACCGTCGGACGTGAGGACAATACAGGCTCCGCAGAGTGTGCATTTGAAGTGGGAGTACATCGTTGCAGTCTCTGAGACGATTCTGCACGAGTGCTCATGACACTCTGCCGAGGCGTTGATTGGTAATACGCTGAACACCATTACCGCGGCAAGTAATAATACAAGAAGTTTACGGAGTTTCATAACAAAATTCCTCATCCGTTAGATTAATTACATAATTTATCTTAGATAATCGAGTTTACATAAATTAATTTACGATGATTATACTATGCTTTTCTCCGTTTTGCAAGTATTATTTGCAATTTTAAACAAAAAATATGCCTGCCGCTTGACGGTGCCTGTTTAATCTAATACAATAAAGCTACTATATAGTATCAGGTGAATTATATGAGAGAATCTAAGAAGTATTTCAAAAGGCTGTTCACTAAACGCCGCTTTGACATTCAGACTTCTATCAACTCCTTCTATGTCAACAACGGTATTGTTGAGCTTGCCTGCAGGGCAGACTCGCTTAATGACATAATAAATCCCCTCAGCGTGCCCGGATATGACTATATATCCGATGCTCTGAAGGGCTATATCGATTATGCGTATGAGCTTCTCCCGGAGAATATGCCTGTGGCGCTGAACATCTCCGGCTGTGAATTCAGCGACCATGAAAAGAAGCGCATTAAGGACGCAATATGGAACTATTTTGAAATAGAGCTTGTAAAGGCACAGAAATCACTCTGGAAGCATTTCTTCCGAATAATCTGGTTTGCGCTGTTCTTTGCCGTCACGGTGGCGGTTTTCCTGATATCCAGAAGCCACGGACACGACCTAGCGATAGAGTTCATCTATGTTGTCTTCTACTTCCTCGGAGACCGGCTGGTGGAATACCTCTTCCTGGACGGAAAGGATTACCGTCTGGATAAGCGCCGCCTGGCACAGCTGTCCAGTATGGATGTGATATTCAGCCCCGGAGAGTTTAATGACAGGGACCTGACCGATGAGGAAGCCGACAGAATTACAGAAAACGTAATCGCAAATGCCGAATGCGACGAGGTATAAATAATACACCGACAATGAAACCACGTCCCGTTTTACAAAGCATGCCCTCTCTCACGTAAGTACGAGGCAGGCAGCTGTCGGCATACGTTATAATTAGCACCTGGTACGACGGTACCAGGTGCCTTTTATATCATATTCTTTTCACCATATACGCTCCAAGAAGACCCGTGACTATTCCTGCAATGATTCCGCGCCCCGTTTTTACTAAGCATGCCCTCTCTCGCATGAATATAAGGCAGGCAGATGTCGGCATGCGCTATAATCAGCACCTGGTACGACGTACATGGTGTATCAATTAAATGCGTTTTACCATATACGCTCCCAATAAACCAGTGACTATTCCTGCTATGATACCGCTGAGGAACAGGAAGGGGAGGTAGTAGATTATCACGTTGGTCTCCAGCAGTATGCAGGCCATGCCAATCTGCCCCAGGTTGTGCAGTATGCCGCCTACAACGGAAACCGCAATAACAGAGAATTTGTCCATCTTCTTCAGCAGGCACATTCCCACAAGGCTCAGCACCGCACCTGCAAGACTGTAGAACAGGCTCATAATCGAGCCGAACAGCAGGCTTATAAGCAGAACCCTTACCAGAGATACGAGGACGGCTTCTTTCCAGCCTAGCTTGTAGAGCGTGTATATCACGGCAATGTTTGCAAGCCCCACCTTGATTCCTGGTATTGCCACAAAGGCGGGAATTTGGCTTTCAACAAACGATAACACCATAGCCACGGCAATGCACATGGCAAGGCGGGTGAGTTTATTTGTATTCATGTCCGCCCCCTTATCCCGTAACGAAATCAACGCCCTGCGCTGCGCCGTATACGGTGACTGTTAAGCGGTTGGGCAGGCAGGTTATGCACTCGCCGCTGTTTTTCACTTTGCCCTGCTTCACGCAGAGCTTGTCGGGGCAGTCGGCTTCGGTAAGATATGCCGCACCGTTCTCAATCACAAGGATGTTGCTGCCGCCGTTCAGCTCGTATGTGCCATCCTGTGACAGGGAGTAACGCCCGGTCTCCTCACCGTTTACACGCACGATGACGTAGGCTCCGGCCTCCCTGTTCCCACATACAAACAGCAGTATCACCGCAAGCACCAGCAAAACCCCGATGAGTACTATGTCATTTTTCATTTTTCTGTTCTTCATAACCGGCACCTAACACCTGACCCTAAGTCCAAATCTTTCCTCAAACAGTCACAGGACATGTCCTCAGTATTACGTATCTATAACAGCTTTCCGCATTTCCTCGAGCTTGTTCTCCATCTCAACGGCAAATTCCTTCGAATCCGTTCTCAGCACGCCGGCGCGCAGTGCAGACAGTCTTATGAGAGAGTCGGATGTCACCACTCTCACGTTCTCGTTCTTGCCAATCTCGTCCGCCAGGCGCTCAATATACATGTCGGCAGTCTCACCCTCACAGGTGTAGGCCACGTGCAGCCCGGAGGTGTCGTATTTTTCGCCGAGTCCCTGAGGCACCTTGTACGCGTCAAACACAAGCACAGTCTCCGTCCCGGTGTATGCGGAGTAGTTTGCCATCATGTTGACAAGCTGTTCTCTTGCGGTGTCAATGGAGGTCTCCGAGAGTGCCTTCAGACCCTTGTGGGCAAAAATAAGATTATATCCGTCAACTATCAGCCTTTGCTTGCGCGGGGCTGTTTTTATATCCTTTGGGGCTTCAAACACAGTGGGCGTGGAGTAGCTTTTCCGCCTGATGGGACCGAACTCCCGTTCCATGATTCTTTCAAGCTCCTTCTCGTCAATGTCCCCGCCGCCTGCAGCTGAGGAAGCGGACGCGCTTGCCCGCTCTTTTCCGTCGTTTGAGAATGAACCGCTTGCTGCAGCAAGCCCGCCTTGCCCAACAGGAGAAGGGCTGCCCGTGGTGGTGGGATAGTGAATTTCACAGTGTGCGTATTCGTCAACCCTATCCCATTTTATCACAGTTCCCGCCCCGTGTGAACAGAAAATACTGTCGGGGGAGTTCACCAGATCCGCCTCAGGGTCATAGTCGAAGGCCTCGATGACCTTTTCGGGATCTCTGCAGGGATAATAACCGACGGGCACCAGAGAGATGCGCCCTCTGCCTCCGGTGTATGACATCAGCTCCACCTGATAGTCCGATAGAAGCGCTGCGGGAGCCTTTCCAGTGATAAGGGAATACGCCCCGTCAGAACTGCTCTGAACCTCAAATTCACTGTTTCCAAGGTCGCTGATAGCTCTGCCCACGCAGTCCGCAGGGAGCTCAAGCCTGAATCCGTAATAGGGCTCAAGCAGAACACTCTCGGCTTTCATCAGTCCCTGCCGCACTGCGCGGTATGTAGCCTGGCGGAAATCTCCACCCTCAGTGTGCTTCAGGTGTGCACGGCCGGCAATCAGTGTAATCTTAACATCAGTCAGGGGCGAGCCGGTCAAAACGCCGCGATGCTCCTTCTCCTCAAGATGCGTAAGGATAAGTCTCTGCCAGTTCAGGGCAAGCTCGTCCTCCCGCAGGGCGCTGTCGAGTATGATTCCGGTGCCTGAGTCCGCGGGTTCAATGAGAAGCCGCACCTCCGCATAGTGCTTCAGCGGCTCGTAATGCCCCGTGCCGGTAACAGGGGAGGCGATGGTTTCTCTGTACATGAGCTGCCCACGGCCGATGCTTACATCTATATCAAAGCGCTCCTTAATAAGCGACTTCAGAACTTCGGTCTGAACTGCCCCCATAAGCATAATCCGTATTTCACCGTTCTCCTGTCTGCCGATGTGGAGCTGTGGATCCTCGTCCTCAAGCTCCTTCAGCTTCGGCAGAATCTGAAGGGGGTCAGAACCGTCCGGAAGGCCTATGCTGTATGCGATAACAGGCTCCATCAGCGGCTTTTTGGACTCATACTCAAAGCCAAGCCCCATACCGGGCCGGGTTTCCGAAAAACCCAGGACTGCGCATATCTCTCCCGATTCCACACACTCCACAGCCTCAAATTTCTGTCCGGAATAAAGCCTTATTCCACTGACCTTCTCCCGAAGAGCATCTTTTCCGATATAGCAGAGCTCATCCCTCACGTGGAGAGAGCCACCCGTGATTTTCATAAAGCTCATCCGCTTCCCGGAGCTGTCCCTAGCTATCTTAAAGATACGGGCACCGAATTCTTCGGAATATTCAACAGCGGGGGAGAACCCGTCGAGTGCATCCAGCAGCGGCGCGATGCCCTCAAGCTTCAAACCTGAGCCTCGGAACACGGGGAAGAGCTTCCTCTCCCAAACAAGCTTTGAGATATCCTCACGTTTAATCTCAGACGTCTCCATGTATCGCTCCAGCACATCCTCGTCAAGCAGAGCTATATCTTCGGCGTGATTTTCTATGCCTTCATATTCATAGCAGTCAGGACTCAGGTGCCGGTGCAGGTCCACAAGCAGTTCTTCCCGGCTGAAATGGGAAACGTCCATTTTTGTAATAAAAATAAAGGTCGGGATACTGTAACGGGCGAGGAGATTCCATAAAGTGTCCGTGTGAGCCTGGGAACCGTCCGTGCCGCTGATTACAAGCACGGCGCAGTCCATCACCTGCAGTGTCCTTTCCATCTCCGCAGAAAAATCCGCGTGCCCCGGCGTGTCCAGCAGGGTAATCTCCGTGTCCTTCCAGCTCAGTCTCGCCTGCTTGGAGAATATGGTTATTCCGCGGGCACGCTCCTGGTCGTAGTTGTCCAGAAAGCAGTCCCGCCTGTCCACCCGCCCGAGCTTGCGTATCTGCCCCGAAGTATAAAGCAGCGCCTCGCTCAGCGTCGTTTTCCCCGCATCCACATGCGCAAGTATCCCAACCGTAAGCTTCTTCACAATCCACCTAACCTTGTGACAAATAATATGGTGGTAGTATAGCATATAATAATGAAAAAGAAAAATATTTCAAATTAATTACAAAATAGCTTGCAAATAGAAACTACAAATGTTAAAATTGACATGAAATATTATGCGCCTAAGGAGGGATATGATGGAAGATAACAAACCGAAGAGTATATTTAATGTTCTAAAGGTACTTGTTATTGTCTTGGGTTTTATAGCGTTGCTTATGGTTCTGGCATGTGTGTTTGTGTCAAAGTCAACGGAGACTACTCTTAACACCTACAATTACAATACCGGTCAGCCACCAATAAAACCTGATCTTCAAATTGATTCGGACGCTGGGGCGTATGATCCAAGTGCGGGTTCGGAATTATATGCAGACAGTGAGCCGGGTATCTCAATTCCCGGTTGGGGAGAGATAAGGATTTTAGCAAATGCTACCGATATTTCATCCGTTGATTTCTATAATCCCGAAGAGAATGAGCTGTATTATCTTACCTTTGAACTGAGACTGCCGGATTCAAGTGCGCAGGGATATGAGGTTCTGTATAAATCAGGACTAGTGGAACCTGGAAAGCACATACAGCATATCTCCTTGAGCAGGGGAATTCCCGAAGGCGAATATAATGTTGTTGTTTTTGTACAGCCGTACAGAATCAGTGATAAAAGCCCAACAAACTGTGCAGAAATACCAACTAAACTTTTGGTAATAGAAAAATAATATAACATTTATAGGGAGATTAAGAAATGAAAAGAGTTGTCACTTTGTTTTTAGTAATAGTACTTATGCTGGCTTTATCAGTTTTTGCATTTGCAGAGACGGTTACAGACACGAATGTTACCAGCAGTGGTGACGCATATGTTACTGCAATATATACAGCAAATGAATCGTTTACCGTTACTATACCGGCAAGAGTTACAATTGGCGGAGACTCTTTGTGTATAAGCGCAAACACTCAAAATATTATAGATGGCAGTACTGTAGATATTAAGGTCAATCCAATTAATTATACCTACGAGAATGGTTGGTTTGCCTATGATGAGGCGCAAAACAATAGTATTCAATACAATATTACGAAAAGCAATATAACGATTGTTGGTAATGGAACAATTGAATCCATTCCTTGGAGTGACATGCCAATTTCGATTTATCTAAGTTTTACTCCAGTAAGTCCTATTAATAGGCCAGGGACATATACAGATAATCTTAAGTTCACCATCACTTTAATTTCGGCACAACAATAATGCCGAAAACGCTTTTGCAAATTGTCATATCGCTGCTGATTATCGCCCTATGTTTAGGGGGGTATTTGTGGTGCTGTGATGCGGAGCTGGATATATACGTGGAGGTGCCGCCGACGGCGGAAGGCTACAGACTTGAGTTAGGGAATGAGAACATAGTTAAAGCAGCGGTGAATGATGCGGACGGGTCAGTCTGGCTCGGCTTAAGTCCAAACAGGCAGTTGGATGCCCGCTTTACCATTCACCTGACAGCGCTCGGCAAGGGTGAGACAAGTGTAAAGCTTAGCTGGGAGGGGATACCGGAGGATTCTCCCTATGCATCCGAGATAGAGATACCGGTGAGTGTGAACCGCTTCGGCATAATAACCGACGGCATGACGGGCAATTTCAGCGGATGGACTGGAGTATCTCTGGGCATATCTCTGGCGTTAATCACAATGTCCGTGATTCTGTTCCTGGCTTTCCGCAGGGGAATGAAGGAGGACATGTATTCCTACCGTACGGTGGCATATCTGGGCTTTTCGCTTTTCCTGCTGGTAATCGGTCTTCTGAGGGCCCGCTATCTGATTCACTGTCTGCTGGACCCCTCCTACGGAACCGTAATCTCCATGCTGATAGGCATTTCGGCCTCGACACGGAGCTTCATGCTCTACACAAGCCCCTTTGTGTTTCTTTTCGCTCTGGCACTATGCGTATCCAACATATCGCTCATGAAGCATGAGGGCGTACGCCTGGCGAACATGCTGGGAATAATCGTTGGTATCATTATGATTGCCGGAGCAGGAGCGGGCCTTCTGATGTTTTTTTCCCGCAGGATATACGGGCTGAAGAATCTGATTGTGAACATATACTCCGGTATATTCTGCTATTTTGAGTGCCTGCTGTTTGCCACGGTGTACTGCGGAATCGCGGCGGCAAAGCATGTGCCCGATTACGACAAGGATTATGTGCTTGTACTTGGCTGTGCCATTCGGCCTGACGGTTCTCTGATGCCCATTGTCAGAGGACGCGTGGAAAGGGCTATGGAGTTTGTGAGGAAACAGTTTGAGAGCACCGGGAAGCAGGCAGTGCTTCTGTCGAGCGGCGGAAAGGGCAGCGACGAGTGCATGGCCGAATCCGAGGCCATGGCCAGATACATGCTTGAGCACGGAGTGGATGAAAAGAACATTCTGATTGAAAACCAATCCACCACCACGAGGGAGAACATGCGCTTCTCCAGGGCGCTGGTGGATAAGATTAAGGAGAATGCCAAGGTGGCCTTCTCAACAACAAACTATCACGTGTTCCGCAGCGGAGTGTTGGCGAAGGAGATCGGCTGGAGGATTGACGGCATGGGCTGCCCAACAAAATGGTATTTCTGGCCAAATGCCTTCCTGCGTGAGTTTGTGGCGCTGCTGGTAAACGGCAAAGTGCAGCAGATAATAATGCTGCTGGTGATTACTGCCGCATCTGCGGCACTGACGGCAATTATGGGAATATAACGGGAAACTGAAAAGGAGAGACCCGCTTTGAATAAAAATGCGATTGAACTCTATACCGAAAAGGCGTTCGGAACAATACTGAAGCTGGCGCCGGGAGTGGCGCTTCTGGCAGGATTGTTCTTCAGCTTTGCTAAGTTGTTCGGCTGGTATCCGGATGTGAGCATGACTTGGCTGATAGTGTTTGACGCCAGCTGTGCTCTGTATCTCCTCTTAGGAATACACTATATAAACACATCTTTTGACGATAACGGGAATCTGATGCAGACCAAGCTGGATACAGCAAAGATGCTTCTGATAGTCCTGACGCTTGTGCAATGGAATTTCATTTCATATCTGATTCCGTCTGTTGACTTCTGGGGCTATGCACCTCTCTTTCTGCTGCTTTCCGCTTTCTTCCTTGATTCAAAGATGGTGGGGATTGAGGCCATCGGTCTTTTCGTGTCAATACTGGTTTCCTGGGTGCTGAAGGGGCACGCCCTTACATCACCTGATGACGGCTTCTATCTTCCCAATATGATGCTGCGTCTGCTCTGCCTTATACTTACGCTTGCTTCTGTGTATCTGATTACGCGTTTCAGCAGCGGGCTGCTTCTCCACCAGGCTGAGCTTCTTGCGGATTATGACCCGCTTACAAGACTTCTCAACCGGCGCCGCATGGACGAATACATAGCGAATGCTCATATGGAAGTCAAGCAGGGAAAGAGCTACACTCTGGCTCTGATGGATATTGACGATTTCAAGCCGGTTAACGACACCTACGGTCACGAATTCGGGGATATCGTGCTGATGAGGGTGGCGGCGATTATTAGCCGTTGTGCCGAGAACAAAGCAGAGGTCTTCCGCTACGGCGGTGAGGAATTCCTTTTGCTGTTCACGGACCACGCATGTGAGGCTGGGAAAATATGTGATGAGATTCTTAAGACCGTGAGCCATGAGGTGTTCTCGCCACTGCCGGGAGTAAACTTCAGTATTTCCCTAACAGCCGGAATTGCCGTTTATAGGAATGGGGAGCGTGCACAGGATACCGTGCACCGTGCAGATATGAACATGTATGAAGGCAAGAACCAGGGCAAGAACAGGATAGTTTCAGATTAAATGGATATAGAAAAAATTCAAAAACTTAAGGGCAGGGAGCCGAGGCTGATTCTGGATTCCACCTGCAGGCGTTCGGCGGTATGCATACCGCTTATAAAGGGCGAAGGTGGCACGGATGTGCTGTTTGAGATAAGATCCTCGCATATTGAGGATCAGCCGGGGGACATATGCTTCCCCGGAGGGATGCTTGAGGAGGGGGAGACTGCTTCTCAGGCGGCAATAAGGGAATGCTGCGAGGAACTGCTCGTCAGCCCGGCCGACATTGAAATCATAGGACCCTCGGATGTCTTCCACAGCTTCAGTGTTGCAGTATTTCCCTACGCGGTATATCTGAAGGGGGTTCCGCTGGATTACAGCAGGGACGAGGTAGATTCATTATTCACCGTTCCGCTGCAGTTCTTCATGGATACGGAGCCGGAGATTCATACGATTGAATGGAAGGTGAAGACGGATGCGGATTTCCCCTACAGGCTGATTCAGGGCGGTGAGAACTACAAATGGAGAAGGCAGCTTCAGGAGGAGCCCTTTTATATCTATGAGAACCATGTAATCTGGGGCATCACCGCCAAAATCATCAGCGCATTTGCCGGTATCATCAGAGAATAGAATCAGAAACAGGAACAGAAAACCGAATATATGGAAAAAATGTAAAATATATCGCTTCATCCTTGCGGACGGAGCGATATTGCGCTAAAATATACTATGTATATATGTGTTTTGAACACAGATAAGGAAGGTACACCTATGAAGAAAAAACTAATTGCAGCTTTACTTCTGATGGCACTTGTGTGCTCGCTGTTTACAGTGTTCGCCTCCGCAGAGGACGGGCACAGTATCTATACCTTCGATAAGCTGAGTTTCAGCGGCAAGGACTTTGACGGAAACAAGATTGACGACTCTGTTTTCAAAAAAGCGGAGCTTACCTGGATTAAGGTTTACTACTACTCAAGAGAGGACAAGTTCTCCAATGCCATACCCGACCTGCGCCGGACCGCACAGTTCTGCGAGGAGTTCAAGGATGCGGATATTCAGGTGCTGGTTGTTCTCCACAGCTTCGAGAAGAAGCTGTCCGCGAATGAGGCTGACAGTCTTCTAGAGGAGGCCGGGGTTGATTTCAAGTGCATCCCCGTCTGCGAGGGGCTGAGACCTCTGTGCACCACATACATGGTAACCAATGCCTTCGCGGACTCCAAAGGCAGACTGCTTATGCCCTTTGCCAATGACTCCAAGTTCCTTGAATGCGATGAGGAGGAGATAACAGAGGCACGCAAGTATGCACTGGGGCATTATCCCGAGTACGGCACAAGACTTGATCAGACTATGCCCGGTTCATATGACGAAGAGACTACCCGCCTTTTTCTCTCAATCCTTACTGGGGATGAGGAGACAGCGAACGGAATAGAGGCGGAGGTTGCAAAGCGTGAGGCTAAGGAAAAGGATATGAGCCTGCTTGAATTCAGCACTGAGGACTCCAACGGGAAGGAATGCGACAGCTCCATGCTTTCGGATGCGGAGCTGAACCTCCTTTTTTTCTGGGAGCCCTGGAGCACCACTTGCATCAACCAGATGTATTACGTCAAGAAGCTCTATGACGACTACAAGGACAAGGGCCTGCAGGTTATCGGTGTGTACTCCGCAGAGAACGGACCGAAGGCCATTAACGCTCAGGGGGCCGCGTATCCCAACATTGTGAAGTCAACGGACTTCAACAAATTCGCCACGGGCTTTGTGCCGACGTTTATGTTGGTTGACGGAGAGGGGAAAATAATCACCCACGATGTGGACAAAAGCATGATAAAGGACAATCCCGAGCTGTCCGAAGAGCTGCTGGCCGAGGTTTATGTCGGCGCCGAGACCTACGAGATGCTTGAGGAGCTCGTTACGGATTATCTTAAGATCCCCGCAGTTTCAAAGAGTGCCGGCGAAGGGACGGAGACAGATGAGGAGATTGACTGACAGACAGGTGGTATAGCATATGACGGAGAGTGGAAAGAACATAAACAGCCGCAGTATTACTGCCATCGTAAGAAAATGGCTTGTTATATGCTTCGCGGTTATGTATCTCGGTACCGTGCTGGCGCTTGGCGTCATACAGCAGAATATCGGCCAGACGGACTCGGACGGCGTTTTGACCCTGAGTGTTGCGGATGTCAAGAAGGATATTTCGGATACCAGCGATGAGTATCTGCTCTCACTGGCCAGAATTGTGGCGGACTATGTCAACAACATGGATAAGTACACCGAAGACGAGGCCATGCTTGAGATGATAGAGAGCTACGGTATTAAGAACGATGACAAGCGCATAGAGTTTCTAAACTACGTAGCTATGGCCTATGATATTAATGAAATCAGCGTTATTGATAAAAACGGAATCATCATATTCAGCACAAACGAGGAGTATATAGGCTTTGACATGGCTTCGGGGGAGCAGTCCGCGGAGTTCCTATGCCTTCTCGACAGCGAGGAGGAGTATGTTCAGGCATACATGCCCATAACCTACGACAATGCTATTGCAATGAAATACGCCGGAGTGTGCCTGAAGGACGGCGGCTTTGTTCAGGTGGGGTACAACTCGGAGCGCTTCCGCAGAGATATTGACGAGCGTGTAAGAGGGGCCACAAAGAACCGACATGTGGGCGAAACCGGATATCTGATGATTATCAGCGAAGACGGTGTGATTGTATCCAGTCCCTATGAGGAGACCCTGGGCAGGAACATAAGCGATTACGAGGGCTTTTCCGTTGATCTGCTGGAATCCAGAATGTCTGACGAACCCTTTGACGCGACTGTGAAGGGTGAACGCTACCGTTGTCTCGGCTCAAAGGTTGAGAGCTATTATATTTTCGCGCTCATCCCCATGGAGGAGATGATAAGCTCAATAAGAGGGCCGATTAACATGATGAACGCGGCTGAGCTTGTCACATTTGTTATCCTGTTTGCCATGATATTCCTCCTAATTAAAAAGCTGGTATCCTCCAATATCCAAAAGATTGACGAGTCCCTCAGCAGAATTGCGGCCGGGGATCTGGACGTTGATGTGGATGCGCAGGGAACCTCGGAATTCGAATCACTCTCCGAAAATATCAATACGACGGTTGAATATCTTAAGGACCTGATGGAAAAGGAATCCGAGAGGATAGGCAAGGAGCTGGAGTATGCCAAGGTCATCCAGCGCTCTGCCCTGCCTTCGCTGTTCCCGCCATTTCCCGAAAGAAGCGACTTTGAGATATATGCCTTAATGGATCCCGCAAAGGAGGTTGGCGGAGATTTCTTCGACTTCGAGCTTCTTGACGGCACGGCCCTGGGCTTCTGCGTGGCGGACGTTTCCGGCAAGGGAATTCCCGCTTCGCTCTTCATGATGCGGGCCAAAACCCTGATAAAGAGCTACGGCATAGCAGGATTGAGGGCGGACGAGATTCTGAATTCTGTAAACAATGAGCTTTGCAAGAACAATGAGTCCGGTATGTTCCTGACCTGCTGGCTGGGTATTCTGAACACAGAAACAGGTGTAATCGAATATGCCAATGCGGGGCACAATCCGCCTCTGATACGCCACGAAAACGGTGACTTTGAGTATCTGAACTCGAACAAACCCAACTTTATCCTCGCCGGAATGGAAGACCTGAAATACCGCAGATACGAGACCATGCTGGCTGCAGGGGATGAGATATTCCTGTACACAGACGGTGTGACCGAGGCTACGGACGCAAACAACAAACTCTTCGGCGAGCCGAGACTGCTTGATGCGCTCAATTCCATGAAGGAGAGTTCCTGTGCAGAGAAATGCAGTCTGCTTAGGGGGAAGATAGACGAGTTTGTTGGTGAGGCACCCCAGTTTGACGACATTACAATGCTCAGCCTGCGTTACTACGGCAGTGGAGATACCATGACCTGTGAAGCGGTTATGGAAAACTACGATAAGGCTGTTGGTTTCATAGAGCAGAAGGCAGAGGAATACGGTTGCCCGATGAAGCTGATACCCAAGATTAATGTTGCAGTGGATGAGGTTGTTACCAATATTATCTCATACGCCTACGGAGATGCAATTGGACTGATGTCGGTTGAAGTGTTGCCCTGCGAATGCCCAAGGAAGGGAATCTGCATAAGCTTCATCGACAGGGGAGTGCCTTTCAACCCCCTTGACAATCCGGACCCGGATGTGAACGCTACCGCCGAAGACCGGCAGATAGGCAAGCTGGGAATCTACATGGTGAAAAAGCTTATGGACAAGGTGGAGTACGAGTATTCCAATGGCAACAGACTAATGCTTACCAAGTATTTTGAATGATACTACCCGGGAATATGAATTGAAGTGAAACTCTAAAGAACGATTGTGTTAGCGAGATGAAAATATACGTTGAATAAAACCTTAAAGATAATACTGTTCATAGCCGTTGCGGTTATTCTGCTTGATGTTATAGCGTTTGCAGTGTATACCCGCTGGGAAGAGGCACCGCGGCAGGTGGCTGAGAGCCCCGTACAGCCTAAAGAGACGGCACCCCTGGATGAAACACCGAATCAGGATGAACTTGAAAGTCTCCAGACTGAAAAGCCTGCAACGCAGAAAAAGGACGGCGTATATACCATCCTTCTTGTTGGTATAGATGACGCCAGCGACCAGACTGATACAATCATAGTCGGAAAGATAGACACCAATGAGCACAGCATGAATTTCGTGAGTATCCCGAGGGACACACTGGTGAATGTTGCCTGGGATACGAAGAAAATCAACACGGTTTATTACGGCACCGAACGCAGTCACGGCACACAGGACGAGGCAATCAGCGCTCTCCGACAACAGGTGAAGAACATCATGGGCTATGATGTGGACTGTTATGCATTTATCAGCATCAGAGCTTTTGTTGACGTAATAGATGCCATGGGCGGCGTGTTCTTTGATGTGCCCGACTACGTTGCATACATAGACCAGACAAACGAATACTGGGTGTTCCTTGCCCCAGGGTACCAGCACCTGAACGGGGTTAACGCGATGGGTGTGGTGCGCTTCAGAGAGACCTATCCCACTGCAGACCTTGGAAGAATAGAGGTTCAGCACGACTTCCTCAAGGCGGTTGCCGACCAGTGCCTCAGCCTTGGGACAATACCCCACGCAAAGCAGATTATCGACATTATTAGAAACGAGACCGAAACTGATCTGAGCGCTGCAAATATCGCATTCTTCATGCGCCAAGCGATGATGTGCAAATCCGAGAATATCAGATTCATGACAGTGCCCGCAAGCAACCAGTTTCTGAACGATTTAAGCTACGCGGTTATTCATCTTGACGACTGGATGGCTATGCTCAATGAGTACATGAACCCCTTTGATGAGAACATGACCTACGGAAACGTAAATATAATCTTCAGAAACTATTTCGGTTACGGGTGCACGGGTGGTTTTCTCGACCCAGCATTCTTTGCCGCTGCGAATGAAGAGATAATGCGGCAGAACAACGGGGAGAGCGGCACCGAAGAAACACAGAAACCCGAAACACCCGAAACACCTCAGGCGCCGCAGAATCCTGAACCTTCACAGCCTGAGGTTCCTCAGGAACCCGAACCTGAACCTGAACCCGTACAGCCGGAAGCCCCAACAGCTCCCGAGCCTGTGATACCGGATACAACGCAAGAAACCGGAGAATGAATACATTCCCCGGTTTCTTTATACTGTCTTTTATACTTCTTCGGTTTTATCTTTCTTTTTAAACACGAACAGCTTGCTGAAAACATAGTTAAGAACAATAACAAGTATCGATGCTATCACATACTTGGAAATATACTGGTTAATACCGATCACGTCAACGCACAGCAGCATCACGACCTCTTCTATAATCAGCGTTGTAATCCTTGAGGCGACAAATTCAATGAACTCCTTCAGCTTTTTGTCACTCCTGCTTTTGAACACCCAGCTTCTGTTCATCGGATAGGCCACCAGCACGCCTGCGGTCCAGTTGAGTATGGTGTTGAGCGTCAGCTGGAAACCGTCATTGGAGTCGAGCACGAAGCTCAGCAGAAAGAAGACCGTCCATGCAACGATTGTTGTTATGACGCCGACTATCAGGTATACTGCCAGCTCCTGATACTTGTTGAACAGACGCACAACCGGATTTGGGGAGTTCCCGTCATCCGTGAGTATCAGATAGTTGAAGGGAATCCAGATGAGTATACCAAGCAGTGTCAGTGCGCTGATCTTAAATACTGCGATGGCAAGCACAATTAAAAGGACATAGGCTGCCGTGAATATCAGATTGAATTGTTTTGCCTTTGCGGGCTCCAGGGGAGCTTCCTTTATCGAATAGCGGTAAATTATAGCCGGTGAGGCATAAAAGCCCATAACCGCCAGAATCTCAACAAAAACAATAAGAATATTGAGGGCATTGCTGTCCGTAAAGGGTCTGCCCATTATTAACTGCTGCATTATCTCTCGCCTCCGCAGGTTTCGGATATTATATAGCGCGGTCTGCCCTTGAGCTCCTCATACATTTTGCCTATGTAATAGGCGATGATTCCTAGAGAAATCATGACTAGGCTGCTGGAGAACAGCAGAAGGATGATAACCGTAGTAAAGCCGCCCAGCGCCTGTCCAGAGAACTTCTGCACAAGAGCAATAATAGTGAAGACAAGGGCTGTGACAAGCATCACAATGCCCAGAACCGTTATGACATGCAGCGGCAGACTTGAGAAGGAGGAGATGTTTGTTATGGCATATTTAATTAGGGATTTAGTTGACCATTTGCTCTCGCCCTCGGTGCGGTCCTGGACAACATAGCTCACAGTGGCTTTTTTATAACCGACCCAATAGGACAGCGCCCTAAAGAACACGTTGCGCTCGGGCATGGCATTCAGGGTGTCCACAACCTTGCGGTCGAGAAGCTTGAAATCGGAGGCATTGGACATGTCCATGCCCGTGGCCCTGCTGATAAGCTTATAGAAGCGGTTCGCAGCAAAGCGGTGCATTCCGCTTTCCTCGCCGCGGTCCTCCTTTATGCCTTCCACGACCTCATAACCCTGCTCCCAGAGCCTGTACATCTCAACAATCTTCTCAGGGGGGTGCTGGAGGTCACAGTCGATAACAACCGCGCAGTCACCCTTCACATTCTCAAGCCCCGCAAACATTGCAGACTCCTTGCCGAAGTTACGGCTGAAATGCAGTCCCCTCACATGGGAATTGACCTTGGCGGCCGAGCATATTCCGTTCCAGGTTCCGTCTGACGAGCCGTCATCAACAAATATCAGCTCGTGGTCTATGGATGCGGTATACAGTATTCCGCTGATGGTTTCCGCGGTTTTCGGAATCATCTTTTCTTCATTGTATGATGGGATAATTACGGAAAGCATTTCAGTCCTCCCTGAAAACATAAGTTATGGATAGTCCGTGCTCGTAAACAAGCTCGCTGTCCCGGTATCCGCTGGCCTCTCCGAGAGCATGGCGGACAAGCTCGTAGTAGACTCCGCCCGACCAGTACCAGCTGTTGTCCAGGTAAGCGATATATGAATCAGAATTACTTATATAATCTTTGAAGCGTTCGGATTCGGGGTCGTTAAAAACAAGGAATTCATCATATTTGAGCAGTTGAAGGATATCGGCCGTGACTGGTGCAAAGTAATTGTCATCAAAATAGACGCAGGGAATATCCGTGTACTCATCTGTGACTGCGCTGAAGTTCTTCTCATCCTTATAGAGATAATCCGGAGAATTCACGCTGAGTTCCCGCAGAGAAACGAGCAGCAGAGCAGCAAAGGCCAGATTCAATATAAGAGCCTTGTGCCCCGTACCTTCGGCTATGCCTGAGAGCCGTTTTACAACCGGGCATATCAGCATCATCATAACTGGTGTGATGTTGTAGATATACCGCATCTCATTGACAGGTGACACAATCACCACGGTAATGAAGGCGATGTACGCGGGCAGAATAATAACAGGAACCATGGGGGTGCGGCTGTGAGATTGTTTGTTGGCTCTGCCTTTCAGCCGCATGACTGTAGTGTAGCAGAAAACAAACATCGTAAGGAATACAAGTGCATAGAGAAAGATTCTCAGCTGTTTAGCATTCTCAAAATACCTTGCGAACTTTGCCGCCCAGCCGGAGATGTTCATTATGTTGTCAACTGTGTTCTCTCCCGATACGACCTGACCGTTGCCTACAAAGATATGTTTTATACAGGCAGGGAAGGCCAGCACCATCAAGCCGATTCCAAGAAGCGCCGAAACGGAGAAGCGGAGCAGATGCCTGCAGTCCTTCTTTATCAGCAGGTAGATATCATAGCTCAGACACAGGAAAAATGCGTAGAACACAAAATAGTACTGGGTCATCATGCCCAGGAACACGGCAAGACAGATAAAGGGATAATATCTCTTTTTTTTGCTCTTTTCCAGTCTGAGCACCAGGAGCGCAAGCAGGACCGACAGCAGACTGAGAAGGGAATACATCCTTATGAGTATGAAGCATGAAATGCCGATTGAACTCAGCCCGTACAGCAGAATAACTGCTGCTGAGCCGGCGGTACTTTCAAAAAGCTCCTGCGCAAGCCTGTACAGTACAAACAGCGTTGTCAGATAGAGCAGCAGGTTCAGCCCCAGAGCGGGCCATTTGCTGAAGCCCAGATTCCTAAAAAGCGATGAGACGGAGTTCAGAAGCCAGTAGTAAAGCGGCGGATGTACATCCCTGGTCTGGTTGTAATATACCGAACCAAAGGCAAAGGCGTCATCGCTACCCACTGTAAGATAGTCGAGAAGCTCCTGCCTTGTGATTACTTCGTCTACAAGGTTTCCGCCCTTGATATCTGTGAGATAAGGTGCGTAATAGCTATTGGAAAGACCGAAGGAGTATATCTCGTCTATATGCAGCCCGTCCTTCTCCGATGCGAAGAACAGACAGGCAATTGTTATTATCAGAAATATAGCTATCAGGTGTCCGTACTTTTTCACTCTTTACTATCCGTTTCGGTTTCAGTAGTTTCGTTTTTTTCTTCCGGTTCCGCAACTTCAGGGTTTTCCGGATTCTCAGGTATTACTTCAACTCCCGGAGCTCCCGCATTTACTCTGTTTACAAACAGATCCTCGGGCTTGTGCTGCTTTTTTGCGTTTATTATCAGCAGTACGGCTGATACAATGATCATAGCGATGGAAAGCAGCTGGGAGATTCTCAGGTTTGTGTGTCCGATATACAGGCTGTCGGTTCTGAGCCCCTCAATCCACGATCTGCCCAGACCGTACCACAACAGGTAGATGAGAAAGCATTGACCGTCGTATTTTCGTTTCCCGCTGCTGAGGAACCAGTTAAGAAAAATGAATCCTGCAAGATTCCAGAGACTTTCATAAAGAAATGTGGGATGCACATATATTGTTGTTCCCGAAGGGGAGGTGAGACCCATTCTGCAGAAAATATCTGTTTCCGAACCGAAAGCCTCGCGGTTCATGAAGTTGCCCCAGCGGCCTATAGCTTGACCGATAATGCAGGCTATGATAAAGAGGTCCAGCACCGCCATAACAGGTATCTTTTTGCGCCTGCATATGAAGAATATCACCAGTGCGCCAACAATGATGCCTCCGTAGATTGCCAGTCCGCCTTCCCAAATGGCAAAAATCTCAGACGGGTGCGCAAGGTAGTAATCGAGCCTGAAAAGCACGTAGTATATCCGTGCACCCACTATGCATAGCGGTATCAGCCATAAGAGCACGTCATATACATCATCTGCCCTGATACCCACAAGCTTTGCTTTTTTTGTGCAGTACAGGGTTCCGAGAATGAACGCAAAGGCGACTATGACTCCGTAGAAGTATATGTTTCTTCCAAACAGATTGAAATATGACGGCGGATTAATCGAGCCGCTTCCGAACATGGGAAAGCTGATTGAGCTTTCGCGCTGCATAGTTTCAGTTAAAAGCAGAAAAATACTGTTCATATTGTATACTCAGCCTTTTATCGGGTTGATTATGGATATTGCCAGCTTTTCCGGAGCCATGTTTTCTTTAACCCAGTTCAGGCAGTCCTCATTTGTAACATCTTCGAGAAGCTCCATGGCGTCAAAGCTGCAGAATCCGTCAAAAAGGTCCATTGCCAGACCTACACAAACATTGTCGAAATCCTCAAGACCTCTGAGAAGATTGCCTGTCACGGATTTCTTCGTGCGCCTGAAGTATTCGGTGTCGAAGCCTTCCGCACTGACTCGTGCAACCTCGGCATTTAGCTCATCAAACACCTTGTCGGGCTCCGGACTCTCACCGCCTATGAAGAGTGTGGCGGTGTCTGCCGTGAAGTCGACTTCAGCGTCAAAATCGCGGTTCAGGGTGCCTTCAGTGTAAAGTCTTGTATAGAAGGATGAGGAGTTTCCAAGAAGAAGCTTCAGGGCAAGGTTCCCGATAAGCCGCTGCCTCAGCTCTTCTCTACCTTCGGTATTGCCTGAGCAGCTGAGCTTTGAGCCAATCAGAAACTGGGGAGCGGATACCGGCATTTCAACCTCTTTTTTCTGCGCAAGGGGAAGAGGCCCTTCCGGTTCGCCGTAATCCGCATGGGGTATAGGACTCTTTTCCTTCGTAAGTGCTTCCTCGGCTATTTCGTAAATTCTGTCGGGGTTCACATCGCCCTCAACACAGAGCACCATGTTGCTCGGAGCGTAAAACACCTTGTGGCAGTCGTAAAGGGTCTTGTCGGTAATCTGGGCGATGCTCTCTATGGAGCCTGCAATCTTGTCCTTAACCGGGTGGTTCGCATAGAGCATACCGAGCAGGTTGTAATAGATTGCCGAGCCGGGGCTGTCCTCACCCATCTGAATCTCCTGACCGATTATGCCCTGCTCCTTCTGTACGGTCTCAGGAGTGAAATAAGGCGTTGAAACAAAATGCAGCAGAAGCTTGAGATTGTCCTCAAAGCCCTTTGTGCATTTGAAGTAATACATGGTCACTCCGGAGGATGTGAAGGCATTCGGGTCAGCGCCATTGGCGGAAAGCATCTCGAGAGCGTTGTCACCGTTTGGCAGGTCAAACATTTTGTGCTCAAGGAAATGGGCAACGCCTGCCGGTGTCTTTATCTTTTCCCCATCCAGTTCAAAGTCGCGCATAGCTCCGCCGTAATCCGTACCGAACACGGCGTAGTATGAGCTGAAGCCGGGCTTTGGAACAACGCATATTCTCAGCCCGTTGGGAAGCTCAGCGGTATAGAGGACCTCCCCGATATTTGAGTACTCAGTTTTCGTCATTTTCATCGTTGCCCTCTCCCTTCAGAAAATATACCATGTCGCATTCAACACTATTTGCTATTTTAATAATCTCTTCCTTATCAACGGCTTCAATCTGTTCCGCATACTCCTCCGGTGTGCAGTCGTCACCGTCAAGAACACGACCGATAGTATATGTCTCAATCTCACCCTGAGAATCCAGAAGTGCGGCACAATCAGAAATCAGACCGGTTTTTGCATATTTCAGTTCATCGTCTGTGATGTTGCCGGCTTTAATTTCATCAAGCTGATGCATTATTTCGGCTTTTGCCTCTTCAAATTTATCAAATTCAATCCCGGATGAAACCAGCAGGAGCCCCTTGCGGGTATCAACCATTGAGCTTGCGTAATAGCACAGCGAAAGCTTTTCACGCACATTCATAAACAGCTTTGAGGTGACGCCTGAGCCGTAAACCGCATTAAACACCTGAAGTGCCGCCCTGCTCGGGTCCTCCATATAGTCGCCCAGACGGAAGCCGATAACCAGCTTGCCCTGTGTTACATCAAGCTTCTCCTCATAATAGCGGGCATTCTCCTCAACCGAATTCATGCGGACATCGGTTCCAATATCATAATCTATCTCACCCCTGGGCAGTGTGCATAAGGATTCCTTCAACTGCTCTGCGACCGTTTCACAGCTTTCTCTTCCGCAGTAGAAGATTTCGATGGGGGAGCTTTGGAGCAGACTGTGATAGTGCTTCGTGAGTTTTTTGTAGTTGATGCTTCTGCAGTCGTCCGCGCTTCCGTAACGTCCTACGGAATAGTCCTCAAAGCAGCACATCTCTTCAATGCACCTTGTCAGCGCATAGCCGCGCTTTTCGTTTATACGGCTGTTGATTATATCAATCAGCTTGTCTCTTTCACTTTCAACATACTGAGGAAGAAACAGACCACCCCTTGTACAAGGTGAAAGAAGCAACTCGCTTAGAAGCTCGCACGTGCCCTCAAGAGTGTTCGCACCATCGGGAAGATAGCTGCGCTCAGGGAATGAGGCTACAAAGCCGACGGCCTGAATTTCACCGATACGGCGTACAAACGGTTCGACCGCGGAGCCGTAGAGTTCATCAAGTCTGCAGCTGAGCTTTTCCATGTCGGGGTATTTGCGTGTTCCTCTGCGAAGAACAAAGGGAATCAGCGCGTTCATAGACGCGTTTTCCCGGCACAGCTGGCTTAACAGGGAAATGCTCATTAAAGATGTCTTAAACTTGTCCGAGCGGGTATGGTTGAGCCATACTCCAGGCATAATTTCGATTCTTGTTCTATCCATTGGGGATTCCTCCCTTATTTTTTTCTAACAACATATTATAGCATATACCTACAATATTTGTACATGTTTATTTGCGCAGATAATTTGTGTGACGGGATAGGTTCCGTTCTGCACTTTACCTGAAGCATCGGTCATGACAGGCTTCTTTATGGAATTTATGTTAATTGTAAAAGTGGAATAGCGAGTTTATTTATTATTAACTTTACTATTAGTTTTCTTTGTGGTAGCATAACAATACTTTTATTACTGGTAGCATAAAGCACACAAGGTAAACTATGAGAAAATTATTAGATAAAATAGATACACAACTGTCAAATCTTGTTACTGATGACGAAAGAAGACTGTCAGCTCAGTATTCAGTTACTTATGCACTTCTATGCATTGTCTCGCTGATAATGACGGTGTTGAATATTTTTACACATAAGGGAAATCTCACGCTTGCAACAGGGATTTTTGCCGCCCTTTGCCTAATAAATGTTATCCTTAACCGAAAAGGTGGAAACTATGCAAAACTGGCTAAGTATGGTCTAATGATTGAACTTCTGTTGCTGTTTGGTTATTTCCTCGTTTCGGGAAATCCGGAGGGATTTAGCGCAATCTGGATAGCTCTTCTGCCGGCATGTGCGCTTCTGCTTTACCAGATTAAGGAGGGCACAATCCTCAGCGCGGCTATGCTGATAATTCTTGTTTTCCTCCTGCAGACAGAAGACGGAAACGCTCTGCTTCAGTATGATTACAGTAGTTCTTTTAAGATGAGATTTCCAATTCTCTATTTAGCGGCATATTTCATTTCGCTTTTTCTTGAAGCGATAAGAACAAAAACATTTGAGAACTACCAGTATCTTATGCTGCACGACCCGTTGACATCAGCACTGAATAGAAGAGGCTTTTATGGAAAAGTAAGCAATCAGCTCGAACAGGGAAGCCCAGGTCCGGTAAGCTTTATGCTTCTTGATCTGGACAACTTCAAAGATATAAACGATACCTACGGCCATGAAGCAGGCGATGAAGTTTTGAAACAGAGCGTCAGGAGAATAGGAGAGATTACGGGTTATCCCGTATGCCGCTGGGGTGGAGAGGAATTTGCGCTTTTTGACAACAGGGGAGTTTTTTCAAAAGAGTTTGCAGATGAGCTTTGTTCAAAGTTCGGAGATACAGTTGTGTTATACAATGGTAATCCAATACCGGTACATGTCAGCATAGGATTAGCTACTGTGCCTTCAACAAGTGTTATTAGTATGGTACAGTTGAGCAAACTGGCAGATGACTGTCTGTATGAGGCAAAGAAAAATGGAAGAAACTGTGCGGTTTCAAAAGTGATTGAGAGTTAAATAATTCATATTGGAAACAAGCATTATTTATACTGAAATAATAGAGTATATATAGTACAGGAAATAATGGATTTTGGAGGTAATTGATGATGAGCATTAAAAATGTATGGTACAGAACCTATCAGCTCGGACAGGCGCTGGCATCATATTGCGTCTACTGGCCGAAGGCAAAGCCGGTCACCGGGGTCGGCTGTAGAAAGGAGATTCCCGAACTGCTGAAAAACGCAAACGTCAGTAAGGTCATGGTAGTTACCGGAAAACATGTCGGAAAGAGTATAGCACCGGAAATACTCGAGGACATATCAAAAGCCGGGATTGAGTACTGTCACTACAGCAAGGTTGAAGCTAACCCGTCAACGAACACTGTGTACGAAATCAGAGATCTGTACAACAGCGAAAATTGCAACGGATTCCTTGCTATAGGCGGAGGCTCTCCGATGGATGCTGCGAAAGCTGCAGGCTGCCTTGTTGTAAGACCCAAAAAGAGTTTGGGAGATATGGCAGGTTTGTTGAAGGTTATGAAAAAGCTTCCCCCATTTATAGCTGTACCTACAACTTCAGGCACGGGTTCTGAGACAACGATGGCAGCAGTGATTACGGACTCAAAGACCCATCACAAATATGCAATTATGGATATGCATATTGTTCCTCATGTAGCGGTCATGGACCCCGAGCTCACAGAAAAGATGCCGGATAAGGTGACTTCGACAACAGGAATGGATGCCCTCACACATGCGGTTGAGGCTTATCTGTGCATCAATAACTATACAAAAGAGAGCAGACGCTTTGCAGAGGAAGCAACCGTGCTGATTTTCGAGTGGCTTGAAGAGGCCTACCGCAATCCGCATAACCTTGAAGCGAGAGCAAAGATGCTTGAAGCAGCATATAAAGCAGGCTTTACGTTTTCGCGTTCCGGTGTTGGTAATGTACACGCCATAGCACACACGCTCGGCGGACTTTATGGTGTTGCACACGGACTTGCAAATGCTGTGATTCTGCCAATAGTTCTGGAGGACTATGGTGAAAAAGCATATAAAGACCTTGCACGTCTGGCTGAGATTACAGGTGTAAAAACAGAAGGCAGCAATGAGGACAAGGCAAAGGCGTTTATAGAGGAAATATATGCCATGAATGAGCGTATGGGGATACCAAAGACCATTGACGTGATAAGAGAAGAAGATATTCCGCAAATGGTGAGCTGGGCTCTTGCGGAGGCGAATCCCATTTACCCGGTACCAGTGATATACGACCGTGAGCGCTGCGAGAAGGTAATCCGTAGAATTATGGGGCAGTAATCCTAAGATGCAAACCTGTTAAGAAAAATACTTGACAAGCAAAAGTAATAAGACTATAATCCCTCTGTCAAATGAAAATACTTGACGGAGGGATTTGCTTTGGACAGGCTTAATCAGGCTATGCTGCTGGATTTCTATGGCGAAATGCTTACAGAAAAGCAGCGCGAGTGCTGCGACCTATACTATAACGAAGACTTGTCCCTCTCAGAGATTGCCGAACAGCGCGGTATTTCAAGGCAAGGTGTGTGGGACAATATCCGCCACGCCGAGGCTGCACTTAAGGAATTTGAAAACAAGACCGGCATAGTCAGACGCTTTATGCAGACGAGGGAGTCTCTTGAAGAGCTGAAAAGCATGGCAGAGGAACTGGAACCTTCGGACAGAGTAAGCGCAATAATTGAAAGAATCGACTCCCTTCTTGCGGGTATTTAAGGTGTAAGGAGTTTGAAATGGCATTTGAAAACCTTTCCGATAAACTGAATAGTGTTTTCAAGAGACTAAGAGGCAAAGGCAGACTTACCCCGGCTGATGTTAAGGAGGCTATGCGGGAGGTCCGCATGGCTCTGCTTGAGGCCGATGTAAGCTACAAGGTCGTAAAGGAATTTACCGCAAAGGTTACGGAGCGGGCATCCGGGTCCGATGTGCTTGAAGCTCTTTCACCTGCACAGCAGGTTATAAAGATAGTAAATGAAGAGCTCTGCGCTCTTATGGGCAGCACCAATCAGAAGCTCAATATCGGTTCAAAATCGCCAAGCGTGGTTATGCTTGTGGGCTTACAGGGTGCAGGTAAGACTACAAACGGTGCAAAACTTGCTTCTTACATGAGAAAGCAGGGCAAGCGCCCCTTGCTGGTCGCTTGTGATGTATACCGTCCCGCAGCAATCAAGCAGTTGGAGACAGTTGGAAAGCAGCTGGATATACCGGTGTTCCAAATGGGACAGGGAAATCCTGTTGATATCGCAAAGGCTTCAATCGAGCATGCACGCAAGCATGGAAACGATCTGGTACTTCTTGATACTGCGGGTCGCCTTCACATAGATGAAGAACTGATGGACGAACTGAGGAACATCAAAGAGGCAGCTGAACCCGCAGAGATAATGCTGGTTGTGGATGCTATGACAGGTCAGGATGCTGTTAACGCCGCATCAGCTTTTGATGACGCACTGGGAATCACAGGTATTATGCTTACAAAGCTTGATGGTGATGCCAGAGGCGGTGCAGCTTTGTCAATCACGGCTGTAACTGGTAAACCGATAAAGTTTGTCGGTGTAGGCGAAAAGCTTGATATGATTGAACCATTCCATCCGGACCGTATGGCGTCAAGGATTCTGGGAATGGGAGATATGCTAACTCTCATTGAAAAAGCGGAGCAGAGCTTTGATGAGAAAAAGGCACTTGAAGCGGCAGAAAAGCTAAAAGCCAACCGCTTTACTCTCAATGATTATCTGGACCAGATGGAGCAACTCCGCAATATGGGAGATCTCGGTGACCTGATGAGTTTGATACCGGGAATGGATTCAAAAGCTCTCAAGGGTGCTCAGATTGACGAAAAGGCTCTCAACCGTCAGAAGGCTGTAATCCAGTCAATGACTATGAAAGAGAGGGAAAACCCTTCCATTATCAATTCCTCAAGAAAAAAACGAATTGCTGCAGGCTGCGGGCAGTCGGTTGTCGATGTTAACCGCATTCTTAAGCAGCATGAAGCTATGCAGCAGATGATGAAGCAGCTTAACGGCAAGAAGATGAAAAAGATGCAGAAAAAACTAGGTATGATGGGCGGAATGCCATCAGGCTTGAATGGATTGGGAGGAATGAGCGGCTTTGGCGGCGGTTTTGGAGGCTTTAACTTTTAATCCGGGTTAATAACGTATACTTACACTTAAACTGTGTTTGTAATAAATATTTTTATAT
>R21__coassemble_605_pt1 | contig 28733 bp, 22 predicted proteins | sample R21__metabat2_low_PE_003 | metagenome-assembled genome bin R21 | reverse complement strand
CCGAAGAGCGGTTTTGATTTTGCGACAGAGAAAAACCGAAAACGTTCCATCCGGTGTTATAGATACTTAGCCAATGTTTCCTTCAGGTTCTGTATGTCTATCGGCTTGGGGATGTGATCGTCCATACCGGCCTCGAGGGATTTCTGTTTATCCTCCTCGAAGGCATTCGCGGAAAGGGCGATTATCGGGATGTGGCGGGCAGTGTAGAACTCACGGATAGCTTTCGTTGCATCGTAGCCGTTCATAACCGGCATCTGGATATCCATGAGGATACAGTCGTAATACGAAGCCTCACGCCTTTTGATTTCATTCACCGCCTCAAGACCGTTTTCGGCGCTGTGAACCATCGCACCTTCATCCTCCAGAATGTCCGTTGCTATCTCACGGTTCATATCGTTGTCCTCAACCAGGAGAATCCTCTTGCCGTCCAGCGAGACCACAGGCTGTGTAAAGTCGTCATCTGTTTCTGCAGTCTGTTCGAGTTCGCGGGTTTCAAATGGCAGGTCGATTGTGAATGTGGTACCCTCGTCGAGTCTGCTCTCACAGGTCATTCTTCCGCCCATCAGGTCCACCAGGGACTTGCTCAGGGCAAGTCCGAGTCCGGAGCCTACAACACCGCTCTGCGTTGTGTTCTTCTCACGTGAGAATTCCTCGTACATATGCTGCTGGAATTCCTCGCTCATTCCATATCCGTTGTCGGCAATTACGAATCTGTAATAAGGCCTGCCGTCCACTGACTCATCCAACTCGCAGACGGATACATCAACCTTGCCGCCCTCCTGCGTGTATTTGACTGCATTGGTGATGATATTAACCAGTATCCTCTCGGTATGCGAGAAGTCCACATAGTTGTACCTGTGCTTTATATCTCCAATATTGAAGCTGATATCGATGTCCTTTGCATCGGCCAGTTCGCGGAGCATGGGCTCGATTCCAATGAAGCTCCTGTTCATGTCCGACTTGTCTCTGGTAAGTGTGACTCTGCCGCTTTCAATTCGGGACATATCCAGAACGTCATTTATGAGGCCCAGCAGGGACTGTCCGGACAGATTTACCTTGTACAGACTGTCCAGCACCTTCTCCCTGTCATCAATATCCCTGATGGCTCTGTTGTTGAAGCCCAGAATTGCATTCATAGGCGTGCGGATATCGTGTGACATGTTGTTGAGGAAAGCCGTTTTAGCTCTGTTGGCCGACTCGGCCGTTGCCAGAGCCCGTTTGAGGGTCTCCTGCTGCTCCATCTCCGCTCTCACAATACTGTCTCTGTCTGCAAAGGCACTAACAACAAAATGAACTTCATCATCGATGTCTCCGGGCTTAACGTATATCTGTTCCATCCATACATAGCCGTCACCCTGCTTACGCCTGAAGCGGATAGTGTCAACCTTTTTGTGCTCCAGCAGCTTCTTTATATTGGACATCTCCACGTACGGCCTGAGAAGCTCCTTATCGTCCGGATGGACAAGGTTCTCTATATAACTGGATGCCAGCGTTTTGAAATTGGGAGATTTCTTATAATAGTCGTGCATGAAGCCGGCCTTCTCGGATACCACACGCGATGAGTATTCACCCGTATCAAGATTGATGTAGTATATCGTGTTATATGCCGAAGCCAGACCGTTGATGATATCCAGATTCTCCCTGTCGGCTTTAACACACTCATCAACATCGAAAATACCCACGAGAAAATGACTGTCCTCTCCCGGTTTTTCGCGAATTTAACGCGATGCCATACAGGCTCCCCATCGATGACAAGTCTGTCTTCTATTGCAAACTCGCCCTGCTCATCAAGTGTCTTTTTTATATACTCTCTGTTGAATGTTCTTTCCGCAAGCTCTCTGTCTTCACTATAAACAATATTTCTGATATCTTCCGCAGCATCGGCATAGAAACTTAGACCCTCTGCACTGTCGATTATGGACTCGGCATAATCGTTGTCATATGAATAAACACTGTATGCTCCGGTATCATAATCCACGTCGTAAATCGCCTGTATATCATCGGTCAGCTCCATGATTCTTGTCATCTGCTCAGCAAGCGCTTCTCTGAGATGCATTTCAACCTGCAGTTCGGATTTCTGCTCCGCCAACGCCTTCTCTCGGAGCTCAACCTGCTCTGTGATGTCGATGAAGGCGCCGTACATTCCAACAGTGGTTCCATTGAAGTCCTTTACAAGCTCGCCGGTCGCATGACACCAGATATATTCACCGTCAGCCCTGCGGATGCGGTACTGAAGGTCGTATTTGTCCGTCTTCCCCGTTCCCGCGGCAATGGCATTATCGAGCATCATCTGCACATCATCCGGATGTAGGAATGTCACAAAGGCACTGAGCTCATCCGGGAAATCCTCCACAGACTTATACCCAAGCTTCTCCCGCATATGATTGGAGAAATGTATGTCCTTTATGCGTCCGTTCTCATGCAGATTCTCATACCAGTAGGCCACCGGCGCAATGCCGTAGACCAAGGACGACGACTCCATCAGTCTGTCGACCAGGTCCTGCATGCTTTCATTTTCTTTTAAGGTTATGTACATCCCAACACCTCGAAACCACTGTTCTTGATAAAGCTTAAACCGAAACTGTCATTATAATATACCATAATAATACTAAGCTTGCAATGATAATACAAGCAAAATATTTACGCAAAAACACCTATTATTTACGCAAAACACATGATATTTAGTTTTTCCCTGAACAAAACATAGCCGGGAGTTTTGCTATTTCAAAAAGTGGGGCTTTGTGTTATCATGCAGTATAAACTCGATTTGCGGAGGACATGGATTTGATGAACAGCTCAGTGCTTGAGGGAGTGAATGTAGGTATTACGGGAACCGCTGCGGTGTCCGGGAAGCTATCAGACGGACTGGCGGCTCTCGGGGCGCATCCCGTGATTATGGAGGAATCCGTTATTGACAGGCTTGTTGTTGATTTTGATTTCTCTCTTCTTGAAGCCGGGAACTGCCTGCTCGTATTTACGAGCGGAAACGGTGTGAGGGTGTTCTTCAGTCTTCTGGAGGAAAAGGGCATTGACGTGCGCAGCCTGTCGAAATGCAGGTTTGCCGCCATCGGCAGTGCGACTTCGAGAGTTCTCCGGGAATACGGGCGGAATGCGGACATCTGCCCGGAAATCTTCACCGGCAAGGCGCTGGCGCAGGCGATAATCGCCGGGCACATAGGCGGTGAGAGGGTGCTCCTTTTCAGGTCCGCGATGGGTGACCCCGCTCTGAAGACGGATATTGAAGATGCGGGGATTGAGGTTGAGGACATACACACCTACACGGTGCACTCTGACAGCCGGATTGTGGAAGCCGCCGCAAAGCAGCTGGATTCGCTTAATTATCTCTGCTTTGCCAGCGCAGGCTCGGTGAAGCTGTTTCTGCAGGAATACGGAAGCTTTCCGCAGAATGCAAAATGCGTGTGCATAGGCGAAACAACCGCTAATGCACTACATAAGGTATATGACAGGGATTTCATATTATCCGAAGAGATTTCCGCAGAGAGCATGATTGAGGCGATAATTACAGCAGAAAAGCAGAAATAGAAAACAGGGCACGGATATGTGCCCTGTTTCTATTTGACTGTAAATTTATAAATACTTTGCGAGGGTTTCTTTCAGCTTCTTAGTATCTACCGGTTTTGCTACGTGGTCATCCATGCCTGCGGCGAGGGATTTCTGTTTATCCTCCTCGAAGGCATTTGCGCTGAGGGCAATAATCGGGATATGATGCTCCACAGGAGGCAGAGCCCTGATGAGTTTCGTTGCCTTGTATCCGTTCATCCTCGGCATCTGGATGTCCATGAGAACAGCGTCGAAATGTCCGTAATCTCCCGACTTTATAACGTTCTTGAGCATATCCACGGCAATATCGCCATCTTCCGCAGTTTCTACTATGAAACCCTCTTCCCCGAGAATATCAAGAGCAATCTCGCGGTTCATCTCGTTGTCCTCAACAAGAAGCAGTCGTCGGGAGTGGTCTGTTCGGACAGACCAATAAGACCGAGCATGACATCGTCTGCATACATTCTCGGTTCGCAGCCTTCATCGAGCTCAAATGCCCAGAGACCGATATTCGCTTTCTCCTGAATCTCCGGGGAAATCGGTATTGCACCCAGATTTGTATTCATGCCGGTACCTCCTTTGCCAATTCTGTACTTACATGCACTTTAGCGTTTTAAATTATAACACAATTTGCTTTTTAAAACTCTCGTCAAGTGTACCAAAAATAGGGAGTGTTTTTTGGTAAATATTTCATATTGACATCAGTTAAAAATACTGATATTTTATAAATTTTTTATTTGATTTTTCGGTTTTTTTATTGTAAACTATTTGTGTACGATATAGATTGGGGTAGAGTGCGGATGTATTCTGTCGGCGAAAAGGTAATATACGGTGAATACGGTGTATGTACAGTAGAAAAAATCGCTCCGCTGGATATGGCGGGGGCTGATTCATCGAAGCTGTACTACTATCTCACGCCCTATATCGGCACCGGAAGGTATTTCACCCCGGTTGATTCCGGCGCATTTATGAGGCCTGTTATCAGCAAAGCCGAGGCCGAAGCCGTTATCTCAACGATACCGGAAATTGAACCGGCAGTATGCAATGACAACCGCTTCAATCATGTGGATGCATACTACAGGGAGATCTTCCATCAGCACACTCCGGAGGCAATGATTTCAATTATAAAGGGATTGAATATAAGGATGGCGGAGAGAAAAACCAAAAGCACCCGCGCCGAAGCCACGCTGAAGCGGGCTAAGGAGATTCTCCACGGCGAGCTTTCGGTTGCCCTGGAAATGACCATTCCGGATGTTGAACTGTATATAAAGGAACGGATTGAGGCCTGAGCGGCTCAATCCGTTTTGCATTTTCATATCAGCTTTCCGACCGGCTTCGCATACACGCAGAAGCCGTATTCCTTTTTCAGCTCCCTGCAGAGCTGCTCCGTGTCCGCCTCCGGGCTGAACACGCCGTAGGTTGCGGAGCCCGTGCCCGTCATAATTGAGGCCTCCGCCCCACCTGCTAGCATCTTACGCTTGATTTCTGATACTGTCTTCATGCGTCTGTCCTGCACGTCTTCGAAGACGTTGTACATTCTGCGGCAGATTTGCTTCAGGTCACCCGCATCTATCGCCTCGACAATCCCCTTCGTGTCTGGGTGGGTCCTGAGTCTTATTCCGTCTATCGCCCTGAAAAGCTCCGGGGTAGAGATTGAAAAATCGGGCTTGCAGATTACGAAGCGGCAGTCAGGCAGGGGCCTGAGCTCAGTTAAAAGCTCTCCTCTCCCCTGAGCCAGCGCGGTTCCTCCGATTACGCAGAAGGGCACGTCCGAACCCGCCTTTTCGGAGAGCTTAAGCAGAGCGGCGTTGTCCAGCGGATAATTGAAGCTTCTGTTCATCGCCCTCAGAACCGCAGCGGCATCCGCAGATCCGCCTGCCATCCCGGCACCGACAGGGATGGCTTTTTTAATCCTTATCTCAGCGCCCATATCCTGATGGCCGGTCTCCTGCAGAAAAAGCTTTGCGGCCTTTACGGCCAGATTCCTTTCGTCACCCGGTATAAATGGCAGACCCGTACCGGCATGGAATCTGCCAGTGTTGTTGAGCCTGATTGAAACATCATCGCAGATGGAAACTGTCTGCATGACCATGAGCATGTCGTGATAGCCGTCCGCCCTGGGCTTTGAAACGTCCAGGGAGATGTTCAGCTTGGCATACGCCTTTTCGTGTATTGTGTTTTCGAGTAAGCTTTTAATTATCATGTGGGTATTGTAGCATAATTGAACACGGGTAGCAAGTGAGCATAAAAAACGGATGCCGCACATGGGCATCCGTTGTGATTTACTCATACAGGCGACGGATTCTCTGCTCCGGCTCGCCCGGCTCAACCATCAGGGGAACGCTTTCAAGGATGAGGGCTGTGGTGTCCAGCCCGTACCAGCTGATATACGATCCGCAGGCCTTTCGTATCGCATATTTGGCTCTGATGATAAAATCATCGATGGCCGAAAGTCTGTTCTTTTTGGGAACAGCCTTTTTGATGAAGCAGAATTTGAAGCTGTCCACTGAGGTGTCATCATATATTGAATATCTGCGGTTCTGACGGGGCAGCTCTCCCGATTTGAGCAGGTCCTCAACAATCTGGCGGATATAGATATTTATCGACTGCTCAACCTTAAAGCCGAGGTTGAGCTCCACCCTGTAAATGAAATCAGTTCCGTATGTATCAAGCTCATAATTCGCAGTGAAGGGCTCGTCCACTGTGTCGACCGTGATGAACCAGTATGCCTTGGCGCGTTTTGCGTCCTTGTCAAAGATGGAGTAGAGAATATCTCTGTCGATTGTATCCTTGTCGATACTATCTCCGTCGAGGTTGTTTTCTAGATAAACGAGATTACCCGCCGTGTAGGGAATGCTGTCGTCATCACGCAGGGCTCTGAGCTTGTCGATGTATTTGGGGAAGTTCACCGTTGTTTTGGATTCCTTCTCAATCTCGGTTCCGCGGTACCATATTATCATCACCGAAAAAAGAAGCAGGGCAATGATTACGGTTACATAGCCGCCAATAGCGAACTTACTGAGGCTGGATATGAAGAAGACGCTCTCTATCGAGCCAAAGACCAGCAGCATCGGAATTGCCACATAAAGTTTGTTTTTAATCTTCCATAGGTAGACCGCCAGCAGCAATGTGGTCATAAGCATGGTGAGGGTGATTGCAAGGCCGTATGCAGATTCAATTCTGGACCCGCTGCGGAAATAAAGCACAACCGCCGAACAGCCTATCCAGAGTATGGTGTTCACCGTGGCGATGAAAATCTGGCCCTTTGTTTCCGAAGGATGCTTGACTTCGAGATGCGGCATGAGGTCTATATGTATTGCCTCGGATACCAGCGTGTATGAGCCTGTTATCAGGGCCTGGGAGGCTATAACGGCCGCAGCGGCCCCGAGCAAAATAGCCACAGGCCTGAGCGCCTCCGGGAGCATCATGAAGAACGGATTCATATCGGTAATTGCGCGGAGGGCTGCGTCGTTCCTGCTCGATATTACCCATGCGCCCTGCCCCAGGTAGTTTGTTATGAGGCAGATCTTAACGAAGGGCCAGCTGAAATAGATGTTCTCCCGCCCCACGTGGCCCATGTCTGAATACAAGGCTTCGGCACCCGTCGCCGCAAGGAACACGCTGCCGAGAATCATGAAACAGAGCTTGTTGTAAGGGCTTAAAAGCAGCTTTACGGCATAAACCGGGTTAAACGCAAGCAGAACGGCGGGGAGCCTGACAATGTTCACTGCGCCGGTTGCTGCAAGAAAAGAAAACCAGATAAACATAACCGGTCCGAAGGTCTTGCCTATTTTGCTGGTTCCCGCACGCTGTATAGCGAACAGAATACCGATGATAATCAGGACTATGATAATGATTTTCTTTTGTCCCTCGCCGAGGATCCTGTTGATGGTCTCTATGCTTCTGAGCCCTTCAACTGCGGTTGTAACGGTTACAGCCGGCGTCAGCACACCGTCAGCAAGGAGAGCTGATCCGCCTATCATTGCCGGGATAATAAGCCATTTTCCACAGTCCTTAACAAGAGTGTAAAGAGAGAAGATTCCACCTTCCCCGTGGTTGTCCGCCTTCATTGCAATGATGACGTATTTAATCGTCGTGAGAAGTGTGATGGTCCAGATAATCAGAGACAGCGAACCTATGATAAACTCCTGATTGATTTCGGCAAGCCCACCGTTTCCTTCAATTATGGACTTCATTACATACAGCGGTGATGTTCCTATATCACCATACACGATTCCGATGGTAACGAGAAACATCGCCATTGAAAACCGTTTTTTAGCTTTCATAATACCTCCTGTAGAAAGAAAAAAACCTGCCGCTTAATGCAGCAGGTACGTAATCGGGGAAAAACACCAGCAGCAGAAATGCCGCTCCGGCATAACATTTCATCCTCTTACGCTGACGAGATTAGCTGCCGGGCTCGGGGAAAGAGGTCCCCTACGGGCGGACTTGCCGCCACGATTCGCCCCATGGTTGGGTCTCCCGCTGCCGAAAATACGGCATTAAGCGTGTTAATTATATGACTAACCCTACAAAAAGTCAATATTGTCTTTACGTATTCTTAACGGGCTCTCCTGTTCCGCAACCTCCACATCTTCGGATAGAACAGCATAAGAACAGGGTAAATCTCCAGTCTGCCCATCAGCATCTCCACCGACATAATAAGCTTGGAAAAATCTGAGAAGGCTGCATAGTTGCCCGCAGGTCCAACCTTGTCGAGTCCCGGGCCTATATTGGAGATGCAGGCCAGTGAGGCCGTGAGCGATGTTGTGGTTCCCATTCCGTCAAAGGATATGAGTATTGCGCTTAAAAGCAGGGTCAGGAAATAGAGCACAAAATAGCTCAGTGTAACCTTGACCGTTTCGGTGCTGACCCTTTGCCCTTCAAGCCGTACGATGTTCACAGACCTTGGGTGAACCGTCTGTCTCAGGTCAGCAAATGCCGCCTTCACAAGAATCATTACCCTTGAGAGTTTCAGTCCGCCCGCGGTACTTCCGGCACATCCTCCGATAAGCATAAGGACAAGCAGAATCCATTTGGCGAACTCCGGCCAGAGATTGAAGTCAACCGTGCCAAATCCCGTTGTTGATACAATGGTGGCAACGTTGAAGAAGGCGTGTCTCAGCGCCTCTCCCATACCGGAATACATGCTTCTGATTGTGAGCGCTATCAGACCTATCGCAGAAATCAGAATTATCAGGAACACATGGAGTTCCTCACTCTTCAGTGCATCCTTCGCATGCCCCATGATAATGAGGAAATATAGGTTGAAGTTTATGCTGAACAGAATCATGAATACAGCCACAACCATTTCGATATAGAGGCTGTTGAACGCAGCGATTCCCGCCTGCCTGGTGGAGAAGCCGCCCGTGCCCGCAGTAGCACAGGCGTGGAGGATTGCATCGTAGAAGCTCATTCCCCCACTCATGAGGAAACCTGCCTCCAGAAGGGTCAGTACGACGTAGATTCCGTAAAGAATCAAGGCGCTCTTTCTGGCTCTGGGCACCAGCTTGCTGACGATTGGTCCGGGAACCTCCGCCCTCATAAGGTGCATGGAATGGTCGCCGCTGAGGGGCATTACCGCCATGATAAAGACTAAAACACCCATTCCGCCCAGCCAGTGGGTGAAGAGCCTCCAGAACATGCAGCTCCGTGAGAGTGATTCAACGTCGTTCAGAATAGTTGCCCCGGTGGTGGACAAGCCGGACACCGTTTCAAAGAAGGCATCCATATATGATGGGATGTCCCCCGTGATATAGAACGGCAGCGCCCCCACGAGCGACATCAGCAGCCAGCCGAGGGCAACAATCGCGAAGCCCTCGGGGGCATATACATCCGTGCTGTCTGGCTTTATTAGGTAGAGAAGCAGACCCGCCAGTGCTGAGATACCTATTGTGATTATGAAATTGGTTACATTCTCTCTGTAATACAATCCCACCGCCAAGGGGAGGAGCAGGATAGCCGCAAGCGTGAGTAGGATAATCCCGAGCATGCGGAAAATCATTCTGTAATTCATATCAGCCCACTATATCGTCTATTGTTTCGATTTCTCCGGCTTTTGCCGTAATAATTGCGTGGTCGCCCGGCAGAAGCACCGTATCACCGTCGGGAAGCAGGCAGCTCTTTCCTCTGATAATCGCTGCAACCAGAACATTGGGTCTGAGTTTCATCTCCCTGAGGCTTGTGTTGATGCACTTGGCATCTTCAGCTATGATGAACTCTATAGCCTCCGCCTTTCCGTCTGCAAGACTGTAGAGTGTCTCCATGCTTCCGCCTTCGGAGTTTCTCATAGCGCGGACATATCTGGCAAGCTGCTGTGCCACCACGCTCTGTGGGGATACCACGCACTCAAGACCTGAGGCCGCAATGACAGTGGGATACTGGGTGTGGCTCAGCTTTGTGACTATCTTTTCCACGGGGCAGTTTAGTACGAACATGGATGTAATGATATTATTCCCGTCATCACCCGAAAGTGCCACGAACGCATCCGTTGAGTTGATTCCCTCCTCAAGAAGAACCTCGCTCCGGGTGGCATCTCCGTAAGCGATCACCGCCTCCGGCAGAAGCTCGCAGAGTCTGTCACAGCGCTCCCTGTCCTTCTCGATTATCTTGACCTTTATTCCTGAATCCTGAAGCATTCTTGCAAGGTACACGGATATTCTGCTGCCGCCCATCATTATCACGTTTCTGACGGGTTTTTTATAATACCCCGTAGCGGTGAAGAATTTACGCAGTTCCTTTGCCGAGCCGGTCACACTGAGCTTGTCCCCCGCCCTGAGTTCGAAGCTGCCGTTGGGTATAAACGCCTCTCCCTCCCGCTCAATCACACTTACGAGCACCTTTGCACCGAAGGTCTTCTGTAGCTCATAGAGCTTGAGACCCTCCAGCCTGCTTTCCTTTTCCACCTTAAGCTGCGCTATCTCAACACTGCCCTTTGAGAAGGAGTCTATGCGGGCGGTTCCCGGGAAACGCAGGATTCTGGATATTTCTTTGGCGCATTCATACTCCGGGTTGACTATCATGTTCAGCCCCAGAGCTTCTCTGAAAAATTCAGACCTGTCCATAAACTCCGGGTCTCTGATTCTTGCTATGACGTTTTTCGTTCCAAGCTTGCGGGCGGATATTCCGCACACCATGTTCACTTCGTCCTTTTCTGTTGCCGCAACAATCAGATCCGCTGTTTCTGCTCCCGCAGCCGACAGAATATCCGGATTTGTGGCACTTCCCTCAATGCATATCACATCCATGTCATCGGCAATCTTTGACAGTATTTCTCTGTTGACATCTATAAGCGTAAGGTCGTGGTCTTCCTTGTCCAGCACCCTTGCGATTGAAGACCCGATTTTTCCCGCTCCTGCGATTATGATTTTCAAAGCTTTACCCTCCGGTTCGGATTCTTATTCTTAATACTATAATGAGTATAGTTTTCTTAGAAAGTATATCATAAAGATTTAGCCTTGTATATAAATTAGAATATGTTAAAATAATGCTACTGTTATATATCACATGCGGGGAGTGTTTTTATGAGCAAAGTCAAATCCGAGGCAAGTCTTAGCTTCCTTGAGGCCACAGGTATTATCGTGGGGCACGGCGTAGGAGCTGGTATTCTAGCGGTGCCTTATCTCGCCTCACACAACAGCATACGCGAAATCATTCTGATACTCTTATTCTGTTTCCTTTTCAACATTGTGCTCCATCTGTTGATTGCCGAACTTTCCCTAAACAACGACGGGGCTCAGTTCATCTCCTGCTTTGAGCGTGAGCTGTTCGCTGGCAAGCTGAAGAAGATTCTCACCTGGATTGCATTCGGGCTTCTGGGCGCCTCGGTGCTGATGAACGTGACCGCGTTCCTGACCGGGGCCGCAGCGGTGTTCCGCTCCTGGTTCGGCTTCCCCGATTGGCTGGGTATCCTTATATTCTACGTGATCGGTGCGGGCGTGGTGTTCGTGGGTATGAAGCTCGTTGGTATCTGCGAGAAATATGCCGTGGCTTCAATGGTGGTTGTCGTTCTGATTCTTTTTGTGGCAGCCGTCAGCGGAGACCCTAAAGGTCTTCCCACGGGCTGGAAAGGCATTAACAATGCGCTGGCGCTCTTCGGCTCGATATCCTTCTCACTTTCCGCAGTCATGTCCACACCTCAGGTGGTTAAGGGGCTTGATGGCAACCCGAAGCGTATACGGGGAGCCATCATTCTGGGCCTGGCTGTGAACGCCTTCCTTATTTTCTTTGTAACTATCACAACTCTCATTGGCTGCGGAAGCAGCGTTACCGAAGACGGGGCGCTTGTTGACCTTGCGAACTCCCTCGGCGGATGGGTGAGCAAAATAGGATACATATTCACCCTGCTGGCACTGGCCACCAGTTTCTGGGCAAACACCCTCAACCTGCGCGACATCGTGAACGAGCAGACCAAGTGGGGCCTGCGCATCTCCTGGCTGGCGGCATCCCTGCCCTGCCTTATTCTGGCCTTCTTCAGCCTGTTCGGCTTCGTTACGCTGACAAGGTTTGCAGGTATCATTCAGGTCGTGACCGGGCTCGGAATCATCGTTGCCTATGCGCTCTCAAGAAAGAGGGTCGGCAAGTCTGAGATTCTCGGCAAATTCGGTTCGCTTCCCTTCCAGATTCTCGTGGCACTTTGCACATTGTTGGCAACCGTGGGCTCCATGGTTCATGTCAGCTGAAGCCAATTTGTTAGTACAAATTATGGATTCAGCAAAATTAATTAGCGAAAAGCGAAAATAATTGTTGACAAATCGCATTTTTTCTTTATAATAATTCCAACAACTGAACAAAGTATGATAGAGGTGCGGTTTGCATCAGTAGCTCCACAAAAGATGCCGGAAAGCGTCGGGGTGAAAGGGTACGCCGCCGAAGGGTGCCGAGATTTCCGTTTCGGTATGCCTGGGTCGCCGGATAATATCCGTCGGACTGTCGCAGAAATGCGGAGCGCTGTCATGACCGTATGATTTGTCTTTTCATGTCGTGAACAGTATCTGCTCTGTTCACGATTTTTTATTGGGAGGTACATATCATGTACGGAACTTTTTGGGCTCTTGTCCCGCCAATCTTCGCAATAGTCCTCGCTCTCATCATCAAGGAGGCCTATTCATCCCTGTTCCTGGGCGTTCTTCTGGGCGCGCTCTTCGTATCGAGCTTCAACCCCGTAGCCACCCTGGACACAATCGTTAACGACGGACTGATCACCGCCGTTTCGGACAACGCCGGTATCTTCATATTCCTGGTTCTGCTGGGAATAATCGTAGCTCTCGTGAACAAGTCCGGCGGAAGCGCTGCGTTTGGCCGCTGGGCAAAGGACCACGCGAAGACCAGAGTCGGCGCTATGCTGGCCACATTCTTCCTCGGCGTTCTCATTTTCATTGACGACTACTTCAACTGCCTTACGGTAGGCTCCGTAATGCGCCCCGTAACCGATTCGCACAAAATCAGCCGTGCAAAGCTGGCATGGCTCATCGATGCCACAGCAGCTCCAATCTGCATGATTGCCCCGATTTCCTCCTGGGCAGCAGCAGTTTCCGGCGTAGCAAGCGACCTGGATACAGGCATTTCCGGCATTCAGCTCTTCTGCAGAGCAATCCCCTACAACTTCTATTCACTGCTCACCTTCGTGTTCATCATCGCAATCGCTTTCATGAAGTTCGACTACGGCCCCATGAAGGTTGCTGAGATGGCAGCACAGCTCGAGGGCAATCTGGGTGCGATGGAAGGCAGCTCTGAAGATGCCGAAGCAAACCCGAAGGGCAAGGTTGCTGACCTTATCGTTCCTGTCATTATCCTCATTATCGCATGCACAATCGGCATGATCTATGTGGGCGGCTACTGGGACGGAGCTTCCTTCATTGATGCCTTCGGAGACACTGATTCATTCGTTGCTCTCCCCTGGGGCGCAATAATCACCCTCATCTTCACGGTTATTTACATGCTCTGCCGCAGGGTCATCAGCTTCAAGGAAGCGATGTCCTGCATTCCTCAGGGCTTCATCGCAATGGTTCCCCCCATTCTCATCCTCACCCTGGCATGCTCACTCAAGTCCATGACCTCCGCACTTGGCGCTGCTAGCTTCGTGCACGACGTTATGGAAGGCGCTGCAGCATCCCTCTACAGCATGCTTCCCGCAGTTATCTTCCTCGTGGCATGCGTGCTCGCATTTGCAAGCGGAACCTCCTGGGGCACCTTCGGAATTCTCATTCCTATTGTTGTTGCAATATTTGACCCCACCAGCCCACTCCTCATCATCGGCATCTCCGCATGCTGCGCAGGCGCTGTTTACGGCGACCACGTAAGCCCGATTTCCGATACAACAATAATGGCTTCTGCCGGTGCCCAGGTTAACCACCTCGAGCATGTTTCAACCCAGCTGCCATACGCGAGCACAGTTGCTATCGTAAGCTTTGTAACTTACATCTTTGCTGGCTTCGTTCAGAGTGCGCTCATAAGCTTCATCTTCGGTGCGGTTCTGACGGTTGCAACCCTGTTTGTAATCCGCAGCAGAGAAGCAAAGAAGGATGCACAGGCCTGATTTACTCCTGAAACAGAACATTTTTTCCCGGGTGATATCCACCCGGGATTTTTATATGCAAAATTTACTTGAAATTGTATCCCTCATATTATACTCTAAGGGCAAGAGAGAGAGAGAGAGAGATTAGAAACGAAGGTGCCTAGTAATGAGTGTTGTTTTAATTATTATTCTCGTGCTGCTTGTTGCCGGCCTGACAGCCTGCGGGATTTTCTGTGTGAAATCCATTTCCCTTCCAAATGTCTGGGACCGGAAGCACGAATTTAGGGTACTCAGGGATGACTGGGGCTATGACATTGAGCCCTTCTATTCGAGCGTCAGCGATACAGTTGTACCGTTTGAGTACAAAACCTCGGCGGGATATACTCTCAAGGGCGAGATGATTCCCGCCCGTGAGGACGCATCCTTTCCCGACGGGCGGAGGCACGCGGTGCTTCTGGTGCACGGCTATACCTGCAACAGATACACGATGATGTCGTATGCCGAAATCTACCACCGGCTGGGCTTCGACATCGCGGTTTACGAGCACCGTTTCCACGGTGAGAGTGACAAGCTCTTCTGCAGCATGGGATATTATGAGTCCAGGGACTGCGTCGAGATTGCGGAATACGTCCGCGGCATGCTTCCGCCGGACACTGTCTGGGGCATACACGGCGAGTCCATGGGCTCTGCGACTACCATGCTCGCAGCTCCAAACCTCGGCTGGATGGACTTTGTGTGCGAGGACTGCGGCTTTACCACGCTCTATAAGGAGCTTGTTGCGAGCATACCCTACAAGGCAAACCTGCCGCCCCATCCCCTCGCTGAGGCCGCCATTCCTGTGTTCAAAATCTGGCGCGGAGTGCCTGTCTCCAAGGTAAGCCCCGTGGATGCGGTGAAAAAGATTAAACAGCCTATGCTTTTCGTCCACGGCGGCATAGATATGTTCGTCCCCACAAAGATGGTCTACGAGCTCTATAAGAACAAACCCGGTGACAACAAGATGATTCACATTTTCGAGGACGTGCCGCATGCGAAGAGCATTCTTATGCACCACGAGGAATACTACGAGCTGGTGCGCGATTTCCTGAAGCGCTTCTCGCTGATATAACACATAATAAACATATAAGAGGAGAGAAACTATGGCTAAGCAGCTCAACCCGGATTACCAGGCAAGCCGCAAGGAGTACATCGCATACTGTCTGTTCTTTCTTGGACAGAATCTCGTATGGGGCTTTGCAGGCTACATCGAGACCTTCCTGACTGATATAGGACTCGCCGCTGCGACCGCGGCTGCGATTCTCATCGTCCCCAAGCTCTGGGACGCGGTGAACGATGTTATCTTCGGCTATATAGTCGACAGACACATTTTCAAGAACGGGCAGAAATTCATGCCTTGGGTGCGTATAGGCACATCAGCGGTGGGCATAACCACCATCGCGCTTTTTGCGATTCCGGCTTCCATGACGGATACTTCAAAGATTGTCTGGTTCCTTGTGGCCTACATTCTTTTTGACCTGGCATACACCATTTTGGATGCACCGGCATTTGCGGTTTCAACTGTGCTCACATCAAACATTGATGAGCGCACCAAGTTCATTGCCGGCAACAAACTCTGGAGTATGGTTGCGGGGACAATAGCCACCGTCATCATCCCCACCGTACGCCCGCTGCTGGGCTGGCTCGGTGCCTGCATAGTCTTTGTTGTCGTGGGCGTTGTGCTGATGATTCCCATGCTCTTCAGCATTAAGGAGCGCCACACACGAACTGCGACCGGTACTGAAAATCCCGAATTCAAGGACATGATCAGATATCTGAAGGCAAACAAGTATCTCATCGTTGCACTGCTCGCCATGTTCATTCTCGGTCTTTCCAGCACCGAACAGAAAATGGCCATATACATGGGCCGCATATGCCTCGGCAAAGAAAGTGCCGCTACTTTAGTAGCAGCAGGCGTTGCTGTTTCAGTCATTGTAATTTCCGCTATAATTCCACCGCTTACAAAGAAGTGGGATAAGTTCAATATTCTCATCTTCGGTCTCTGCTTTGCCATTGTGATGGACATCGTCACCTACTTCGTGGGCTACGGAAACGTAATTGTGGCGACAGTGCTGATTATGCTCAAGTGCACCGGCCTTGGCTTCTGGCAGGTTATTATCTACATGCTGGTTGCGGACACCGTGGAATACGGCACCTATAAGTCCGGAACGAGGGCGGCAGGCATTACATTCAGTCTCCAGACCTTCATAGCAAAGCTCAAGAATGCGCTTATCGGCTCGCTGATTCTCTTCACGCTCTCAACCGTTAACTTTGTTTCCGGTGAGAATGCGGTGCAGCCTGAGGGCGTTGCCGACGGTGTGTGGGGGCTCTTCTGCCTCTTCCCGGCAGCAGGCTTTGCGGTTGCTCTGGTGCTGCTCGTACTCTTCTATAAGCTGAGGACCCCTGATGTTCAGGTCATGTCCAAGTTCAACAACGGTGAGATAAGCCGTGAAGAGGCCGAAACCGTTCTGAGCGAAAAGTTCGGTTCACCAGCTGAGCAGGCCTCCTGATGAGCGGAATTCAAAGCGAAGTTCGGGTTATGGAATATCCCTCCGGCGAAAGGCAGCGGCTTCAGCTCCTGCGTTTTGACAGCTGGCGGGAGCTCGAGTTCTTCGCGCCCCCCTATTCCCCGGAGGCCTACGGCAGAATATGCAGGCTGTACAGGGATTTTGTGATTCCGAGATGCCCGCAGATTTTTGGTCAGCTCGTATTCTTCAGGCTTCTGGATGACATTGATTTCAGCGGCCTGAGCTTTGAAACCCGGCGCTACGGAAGGGTAGCCGACCCGCTTACGGCGGCGGCTGTCACGCTGAGAAGAGGCGTCATCATTTCCGGAGGAAAGCCGCATTTCCTAACAGGAACGGCAAAGGCTCTCTGGAAGGCACTGGAGGAACGGGACTCCGTGTTCATTGCAGGCGGAAAGCTCCCCAACACCACGATTATGCCTGTGCGTAACAGCTTCGGCTTCATGAGCGGCTGTGAAACAGGAGCAGCGATGAAGGTGAATTCCTCATTTTTCATTCTGGACAAGTTCGACTGCTCTTCGGCCTACGACAGAGTAGGCACTCCGTTCGGGCTCAGAGTCAAGGACGGAGAAATTCTCTCCCCTCCGCTTTTCTCAAGGCAGGCTCTGTTAGTCCGCAGTGACGGCCGCGTGGGTATCGAAAAGCCCGAGCTGAAGGATTTAAGCTTCAGGATACGCGGGGCTGAGCTCTTACCGGGAAAGAACGCGGAGATATTCGAGCGGCCCATCTGCAGGAAAACTCCCTTTTCCTCTCGGGTCATGGAACTTATAATAATCGGTCGTGAGATTGCAGCTGTGCGTGAGAGCGGTGGGACATTAGTGCCGTCCTCAGGCTTTGTTCTGAGAGTGGATAAGAGCTTCGACTGCAATCCCGGTGACTCAGTGGAATATATTGGACTGAGTGATGTGATTTTCGGCATTCAGGCGGGAAACAGCGCCGTTATATCCGGAGAGAAGACTGAACGCTTCATCTCTCCTTTCTATAATATCCACAGGCTCTGGAGCAATGCCTATCCCCCGTCACTCTATCCGCTTGACTACGAAAACGCCCGCGCGCCGCGGATTGTCCTCGGTGCGGACAGAGACGGCAGACCCATGCTCGTCTGGCTTGAAGGCGCCGCAAAATTTGGCTATAATCCCGGTGATTTCAGCTGCGGTGCATCTTTGTCCGAAGCGGCGGAGATATGCCGTAACCTTGGAATGTACAATGCCGTTCATCTGGATGGCGGCGGCTCTGCACAGATTATAACCCGCGAAGGACGCGCACTCATGATTTCCGACAGAAAGAAGGAGGACCTGAGCGAACAGGAACGCGCCGTCCCCATGGGGCTTCTGATACGTTAAAAGACACGTTAAAAGCTACGACCGCCGGCATCTGGCGGTCGTACCTTTAGTATTTAATGCTGGAGTCAATTTTTACCCTACCATAATGGCTCCGAGGTAACTGTCTGTACTCAGCATACATACATTATCAACAATGAGTTCTTCGTCTCCATCTGTGGATATATATGCCTGCCTGGCTTTCGTAAGATAAATAATTCCAGAAGCAGACAAATCAAAATCTATAACTCCGGATGGACCATAGATATCGTCCGGATTAATGGTATTTCTTACCATTCCATCCTTAAACAGGAAATAATCTGCTCCGCTTTCACCGAAGGAATCCGATTTAACTACGTTTCCCAATCCACGATAGTTTGGTATTGTTTTTGGTTCATACTGGTCAAATACTGTTACAGTATCACTTTCTGTAACACCCAATAATGTAATTGACGATACGGATATACTCTTTACATCCGGCCATGATATAGCTTCCTCGTTATAGGATTCGTCTATAAGTCTAGTATGATACATCATTCCATCTGTACTTATTCCTGCTATACCTGTATTTGATGATGCAAATGCTTTCAGCGGAGGCCAAGCTGAAACAGTTTTCCTTATTTCGTCCATATTTTCATCGCTAAACGTAACAAAATTACCTAGTATTGTAAGTTTACCTTGTTTATTAAGTGCAACGAAGGCCTCCTCGGAGGTGGAAATCTGAACGATATCTTTAAGTAATGCAATTTCATGCAGTATATCGTCTCCATAGTTGCTTTCACTACCGTTTTTAAGACATTCAACAGTTCCGTCGGACTTTAATACAAATACATTACTGGTGTCACAGCAGCTTATCTGTACAGCGTCCTTCACTGTACCAAAACACGGAGTTAGTTTCCCACTATAATCAACAATGTAAATACCTGAGTTTAGGGTTGTACCAGTTTCGGTATTCACTTCCGGAGCATCACTTGATGAGCTAGTGAAATTTCCATCTGAAGAAAATGAATATGAATCATTATCTTTTTTGCAGTAAGTAGCTTTTTTTATGACTTTCAGGCTATTTTTTAATTCTTTGAACTGTTCTTCACTTATCTCGTCTGAATTACAATAGCACCTGTAAACCCATTTTCCATCTCTGTCTTTTTCATATTCGTAGCTATACTGAAGCGATTCGCTGTACATATCACCGTCGGGATTGTACAGTGTATATGCCTCCACTGCCCCACCATAGTCAGGGCTCATTTTCTTTACGTCATCTTCTGTTCGTGAAAAGAACGTTACAACTTGCCGTTGTCCTTTGTACTCAGCAATCATAACACCAATAACTAAATCGTCTGTTGGTAGTGGTCCTTCAATTAACGGATGGTCGCTAAAAAAGCCGTAATCATCATACCAACCCCAATATCCGGCTAACGTATACATACCATACATCGACGCTGAATAGAACAGTTCATTCTTTCCATCGCTGTCAATATCATATAGAAAGTATCGGGAGTTTTCAAAAACTTCCGTTTTTGTACTTGAATCGTCAACTCCGTATACCATGTGCTTTTTGGTCCACGAGAAGAGATATTTATCATAGTTTTTGATTGGATTCAACTTCTCCCCGTCATACTTTGTGAACTCAAGCTTCTTAAGATAGCTTATGCTGTCCTGCACTTTGTTAAACTCTTTTTCAGATGAATCTCGTTTTTCTCCATCTTCGTATATGAAATACGAGGGGCTGTCGCCATCCCCTAAGTATTTGGAATAAATAAGCATATGTATGTTTTCTTCAAAGTCAAGCGTCAGATAGATGAAGTCACGCGCTCCGGAACCTCCTGATGTTAAAACGAGTGCTTCTTTATCTGTGTCATAATATAGATAATCGTATTTACTTGTAAAAGATCCAAGGCTGTCCGTACCCATATCATAACAGAACAAGTCAAACATATTGTCTTGAAAACGGCTCTCAGCCTTTGAAACGAGCAATTCATCACAACCGTCACCATTCAGATCAACAAGGGCATAGTAACTGCCGTGTTCCCCTCCATCCAAAACTGTCTCGAAAGGGGTTTCCTTGCCGTCAGCATAAGCAACACCACCAACTGATAATAGTAACGCGGCAATTAGAATTAGTGCCAACATTCTCTTCATAAAATTTACCTCCTGCTTTTCAAATCTATTCTCTGATTAATATTTACTATATAATGTTTACTTGTGGAATTTTCAGCCGTTATTTTGGCGGGCAGTTTGATTAGTATTAAAAAAAGCATTTCTATTAACCGTTTGATTTTGCCTTAAACTTCCTCTTCAGCTTTACAACTATCTGTATCTATGATTGATGATATCATTTCATATATGTTGGAAGAAAATGAACTGTATGGAGCATTTTGTTTAGATGACAATTTTAATTTGATTGTCGTTGAGGCTGCAGGACAAAAATGGTCTCGGTGTCTTGGATGCTTTAACCAGAAGTTATTATTTGCAATTAATTGTGCGAATTGTTAATCTGGGCATATACTTCGATAATATATATGGAAGCAACCTAAAGAAATCAAGCTACATCATTGAATCTATTATACTAAAAGCGGCACAGACGGTATATATACATAGTCTGCGCCGTTTATTTTGTATTTGTTAACAGTTCATAAATCAACTCGTATCTGCAAAAATACTGTCACAAACGATTTGACGGAACTTGGAACTTACGTTCTCTGCTTCAACTGTTCTTTTTTCCTTAGAGAATTATTTATATTACCTTATCCATAATAATACACAACTAGATTAATAAACTCACGATTATTGCTGAGAAATAACTTGTCTGTTGTACTTAACTAGTAACTTTTGTTTAGTTATCTACACTTACCATATATGCTTGTTCTAAATAATCAGACTCAACAACACCTCGATTAAATAGTGACGATATGTCATCACCAGCAATTTCTTTTCCCTTAATGTCAACGACTTTCTTATACCACTCCATAGCCTTTGCTGAATCCTTCTCCATGCCTCTTCCATAAAAACACATAACAGAAAGCATCTCCATTGCTCTGGCATCATTGGCTTGCGCAGCTTTTTGGTACCATTCAGCAGCCTTCGAATAATCCTGCTCAATGTCAGGTCCGTAATCATTTTGGCCAAAGTAATAAGCATCCGCAATGTTCTTCATCGTATAAGAATAGTTTGTTCCAAATTGTCCAGCTGCTTTTTCTAGCCATTCTTCACCCTTTTCGGTGTCCTTGTCGACACCTACCCCACTGAGATACATAAAACCTACTTGCATCATGGCACCATTATTGCCAGCTTCTGCCGCCTTTAAGAACCACTCTGTCGCCTTTTGATTGTCTTGCTCCGTCCCAATTCCTTTCATATAGAAGGATGCTACAATACCCATGGAATCTGAGTTTCCTGCCTCTGCTGCTTTAAGATGCCATTCCATAGCTTTTTGATAATCCGGCTCAACAGCATCGCTTCCAAACTCGTATATGTTTCCAAGTTCATACATAGCATTCGAGTTTCCTTCCTCAGCAGCTATGGCAAAGCAATTAATTGCTGAATCATAATCCTCATCTTGAAGATATTCATAACCCTTTGCAAGATACTCATAACTCTCCGAATTGCGATCCTTCACCTCATGAGTTTCTTCGGAATCTGTAGTCGGTTGGTCACTCTCATCAACGGAAGTGGCAGCTTTTCCACAAGCACATAATAGAAGAATCACAAGAATTGTGAGTATTAAACATAATTTTTTCATTTTGGCGACCTTCTTTCTTAAATTAAGCAAACGCTTGCTGTGTACGAACAGCCTAGGTTATTAGGGAGATTTCCATTAACTATACTCTATAAGCTTTATTAAATCCTCTTAGTTCGTCAATATTAATTACTGTTAGAGATTATTTGTATTATAACATTTCCTTCCGACATATTACAATGCCAAATCCTGTCCCTTTTGCACAAAACTGCACACCTGTTTTTGTGCAAAAAGCAACACATCGCCTATCTTCAGCGTAATTACAGTTTTATGGACTATACTATTAACAAAATACTATGAAACGAGGTATGCAAAATGAAAAAGATTTTATGCCTTTGCCTTGGGCTTGTGCTCATGCTCTCGCTGGCCTGCGGTGCATTCGCAGACGGCACAAGGAAGGGCTTTTTGGACGGGGACGCATTATCCGACGCCGTTGCTCTCATGACTGACATTCCTACCGCTCAGGCATTCACTGAGGACGAAGTCGATGAAGATGACCTGACTGCCATTGTAGCTGCCGGAATTAACGCTCCCAGTGCAATGAACGGCCAGCCATGGCATTTTTCCGTAATAACCGACAAGGATGTCATGCAGAAGATTAACGACGGGATGAGTATGGGATTCCCCGGCGGCGGCAAGCCCGACGGCAAGGATTTCCCTGCAGGTGAAAAGCCCGAGGGCATGCCCGAAGGTGAACCCCCTAAGGGCATGAATTTCCCAGGCGGAAAGCCTGATGGAATGCCAGAGGGTGAGCCCCCCGAGGGTATGGACTTCGATGGCAAAAAGCCCGAGGGAATGCCCGGCGGAGACATGCCAGCAATGCCCGGCGGAAACGGACCTAAAGCCGGAATGACGAGCGCTCCTGTAGCCATCGTGATTTCCTGTACCAATGGCTCCGAGTTCGATGCAGGGCTTGCCTGCGAGCAGATGTCCGCAACCGCGCAGCTGCTGGGCTACGGAACGAAGATTATCTCATCGCCCACTATTGCCCTGAACGGAAGCAATCAGGACGAGTTCAAGGAACTCCTGAACATTCCCGATGATCAGACAGCCGTTGCCGTTCTTCTTATCGGTTGTGTCGACACAGCAGACCAACCTGATGCCGTAACGGGGGCAACTGAAAGAAACAGCCTGGACGATCTTGTGGATTACATTAAATGATATAATACCAAGGCAGGGGAAAATTCCCCTGCCTTTTGCTATATTTCTGTTGATTTTTTCGGGGCTGTGGATGTAGAATAGGTCTGTTGTTTTGTTAGAGGTTTGTTCTATATGAAAAAGATTTTGAAAAACAGAATGCAGGAAGCCGGACTCTTCAGCGGCACTTTTGTCAAGTGGCTGGGAGTTTCCCTTCTTATCGGTCTGCTTGGCGGTTTCATCGGCTCTCTGTTCTATTCGGGCGTAGTGTGGGCGAACACCCTCCGCGAACAGAACGGATGGCTTATCTGGCTTCTGCCTCTCGGCGGACTGATTATAGCACTTATGTATAAAAGCTCAGACACGGAGGGGAAGAACACAAACAACATCATCGACTCGATTCTCCTTGGAGACGATGTTGACATGGAGCTGCTCCCTGTAATTCTTCTGAGCACAATCACAACTCACCTTTTTGGAGGAAGCGCAGGGCGTGAGGGTGCCGCTCTACAGATAGGCGGAAGCCTGGGCTGCAACATAGGCAAGCTGCTGCATCTGGACGAAAAGGAGCAGCGCATTGCTGTTCTGAGCGGAATGAGCGCAGTTTTCTCCGCACTTTTCGGCACACCTGTTGCCGCTTCGGTTTTTGCGCTTGAGGTCTGCAGCGTGGGCATCATCCATTATTCGGGTCTGGTTCCCTGCGGTATCTCCGCGCTCACAGCTTATCTCGTTACAAGGCTTTTCGGAATCGCCCCCACGAGATTCGCGCTCGCAGCCTTTCCCACGGAGGCACTCATCGTTGTCAAGGTCATTGCTCTGGCAATAGCCTGTGCTCTGCTGAGCGTGCTTTTCTGTGAGATAATGCATTTGAGTTCCCGCTATGCCGAAAAGCTCCTGCCGAACTCATATCTCAGAATATTTGTTGGCGGCGTCCTTATTGTTGCCCTGACCATGCTTGTGGGAAATACCGACTACAACGGCGGCGGAGTAGGTATAATTGTAAACGCCGTGGAAGGCGGAAGCGCTAAGCCCTTTGCCTTCCTGCTGAAGATACTGTTCACCGCAATCACCCTCGCCTGCGGATTCAAGGGCGGCGAGATTGTTCCCACATTCTTTATAGGCTCCACCTTCGGCTGTGTGCTGGCACCTGTTCTTGGCCTTTCTCCGCAGCTGGGGGCCGCAATCGGTCTTATAGCCACATTCTGCGGAGCGGTCAACTGCCCTCTCACATCCGTTCTGCTCTCGGTTGAGCTCTTCGGTTCATCTGATATAATATACTTCGCCATAGCCTGCTTCATTTCATATATGCTCTCCGGTTATTCAAGTCTCTATGCGGAACAGAAGATAGTGTATTCAAAGCTCAAGGCTGAGTATATCAACAGGAAAGCTGAGTAAAGAACACCCCTCCAATTGCATATTTTTCACCGTGAAAAGCCTGAAAACATTTGCTTTTCACGGCTTTTTTATGTCAAAACCGTGGTTTAACCACTACACAACATTTTGTATATACATTGCATTTTTCGCCAAAAAATTTTCCAAATATAGTGTTAAGCTATTGACAAGAAAGTCAAAAAATTATATTATTATCAAGCGCACATTTAGGAGACTTTTTATGTTTATTTCAGGTCTGCAAAAGTTAACACTGCTCGACTTTCCGGGCAAGGTAGCGTGCACCGTCTTTACAGGCGGTTGTAATTTTCGTTGTCCCTTCTGTCATAATGCTCCCCTTGTGATTCCCGAGCGGCTTGCCCGCGACACGACGGAAGAAGAGGTGCTCTCCTTCCTTAAAAAACGTGTGGGAATTCTTGACGGAGTCGCAGTGACGGGTGGCGAACCGCTGCTTCACGCCGGGATAGATGATTTTCTTAAAAAGGTCAAGGACCTGGGCTACCAGATAAAGCTTGATACAAACGGTTCCTTTCCGGAGCATCTTAAAAGCATAGTGGAAGCCGGGCTTGCGGACCGCATAGCGATGGATATAAAGAACTCTCCGGAGCTGTACGGCAGAACAGTCGGGCTTGAGAATTTTGATATCGCCCCCGTTGAGGAGAGCAAGAATTTCCTGCTCTCGGGCGCGGTGGACTATGAGTTCAGAACCACTGTGGTGAAGGGACTCCATACGGAGGATAGCCTACGGGCTGCCGCGGAATGGATCAGCGGAGCCAAGGAGTACTATCTGCAGCAGTTCAAGGACTCCGGCGATGTTATTTCAATAGACGGTCTCAGCGCTTTTAACGAGGAAGAAATGCACAGACTGGCGGATTCCGTAAGGGAATATGTCCCGTCCGTGCTTGTTCGTGGAGTGTAAACTCCGCACATAAAAGAAAGAAAATACATATACATATAGAGAAGGGGATCTTGAAATGTATAACCAGGTAACAAAACGTGATGGAAAAGTGGTGGACTTTGATATCACAAAAATCGCAGACGCCATAAGAAAGGCCTTTGAAGCAACCGACACCGAGTATAACGACAGTGTTATTGACTTCCTGGCCCTGAAGACGACCGCCGATTTCCAGTCCAAAATCAAAAACGGCAAGATAGCCGTTGAGGACATCCAGGACAGCGTTGAATCTGTTCTCTCCCGCGGCGGATATGAGCAGGTTGCAAAGGCATATATCCTGTACCGTAAGCAGAGAGAGAAACTGCGCAACACGAAGTCTTCTTACCTTAACTATAAAGAAACCGTTGACAAGTACCTCAACATCGAGGACTGGCGTGTGAAGGAGAACTCCACCGTCACCTATTCCGTCGGCGGTCTGATTCTCTCCAACTCCGGTGCAATCACAGCCAATTACTGGCTCAGCGAGGTCTATGACGAGGAGATTGCCAATGCCCACCGCAACTGCGATATTCATCTGCACGACCTCAGCATGCTCACCGGCTACTGTGCAGGCTGGAGCCTGAAGCAGCTTATTAAGCAGGGTCTCGGCATTCCGGGAAAGATAAATTCCTCTCCCGCAAGCCATCTTTCAACCCTCTGCAATCAGATGGTCAACTTCCTTGGCATCATGCAGAATGAGTGGGCAGGCGCACAGGCCTTCTCCTCCTTTGATACATATCTGGCCCCCTTCGTTAAGGTGGACAACCTGACCCAGAAGGAAGTCAAGCAGTGTGTTCAGAGCTTCATCTTCGGTGTGAATACACCGAGCCGCTGGGGCACACAGGCTCCGTTCTCAAACATCACCCTTGACTGGACCGTTCCTGCCGACCTGAAGGACCTCCCCGCCATCGTTGGCGGCAAGGAGATGGACTTCACCTACGGCGACTGCAAGAAGGAAATGGATATGGTCAACAAAGCCTTCATCGAAATCATGATTGAAGGCGACGCCAACGGACGCGGTTTTCAGTATCCTATCCCCACATACTCCATCACCAGGGACTTCGACTGGTCCGAGAGCGAGAACAACAAGCTTCTCTTCGAGATGACGGCAAAATACGGCACCCCGTATTTCTCCAACTACATCAACTCCGACATGGAGCCCTCGGATGTTCGCTCCATGTGCTGCCGTCTGCGTCTTGACCTCCGTGAGCTCAGAAAGAAATCCGGCGGCTTCTTCGGTTCAGGTGAGAGCACCGGCTCCATCGGCGTAGTAACCATCAACATGCCTAGAATCGCATATCTTGCCTCGGATGAGGCCGACTTCTACAAGCGTCTCGACAAGCTCATGGATATATCCGCCCGCTCCCTCGATGTAAAGCGCCAGGTTATAACCAAGCTGCTTGAGGCTGGTCTCTATCCCTATACAAAGTATTATCTCGGCACCTTTGCAAACCACTTCTCAACGATAGGTCTCGTGGGCATGAATGAGGCGGGCCTCAATGCAAAATGGCTGCGCTGCGATATGACAGACCCGAGATGCCAGGAATTCACCAAGCAGGTCCTCGACCACATGCGCGAGCGCCTGAGCGACTACCAGGAGAAGTACGGTGACCTCTTCAACCTCGAGGCCACTCCCGCAGAGTCCACCTCCTACCGTCTTGCAAAGCACGATGTTGAGGTCTATCCCGACATCATCACAGCGGCAGAGCCCGGCGGAGCCCCCTATTACACAAACAGCTCACATCTGCCCGTCGGATACACTGATGATATCTTTGCAGCCCTTGACATTCAGGACGACCTGCAGACCAGATACACCTCCGGCACTGTTTTCCATGCCTTCCTGGGTGAGAAGCTCCCCAGCTGGCAGGCGGCCGCGAATCTTGTCCGTAAGATTGCCGAGAACTACAAGCTGCCATACTACACCCTGTCCCCGACATATTCTGTGTGCAAGAACCACGGATATCTCACCGGTGAGCAGTTCACCTGCCCCGAGTGCGGAGAGGCAGCTGAGGTATACAGCCGCATAACCGGCTATTACCGCCCGGTGCAGAACTGGAACGTCGGCAAGACTGAGGAGTACAAGGAGCGCAAGGAATACGTAATTGAAACCTCCACCCTCACTCACGACGGTCCTCTTCCCGACGGCGAGGCCACAAAGCGCCTTGAAAACACTGTGAAGGACGCCTCCGGAAGCACTCCGGTGAGCCGTTCTGCAGCCGGAGAAGCAAAGGCGATACTCTTTGCAACACCCACCTGCCCGAACTGCCGCATCGCATGCAGCTACATGGACAAGGCCGGCTTCAAGTATGAAAAGCTCTTCGCCGATGAAAATGCCGATCTGGCTCTGAGCTACGGCGTAAAGCAGGCTCCGACCCTGGTTGTAACCGACGGCAAAGGCGGATTTGAAAAATACGCCGGCGCTGGCGCCATCAAGGTTTACGTTGAAAGTCTCTGAGCTTCAGCTCTGATATAATACACAATGGGATGAAGTGATTATCTTCATCCCTTATTTTGAGGTTAATGGTATGTATGATATAGCTGTTATCGGTGGGGGCCCCGCAGGGCTTACTGCCGCAACCTATGCACGGCGCGCCGGAAAAACTGTACTCGTTATTGAAAAGAACGCCTTCGGCGGACAGATTACCTGGTCACCGAGAGTGGAGAACTTCCCCACAGTCATTTCCGCATCGGGAGTTGAACTGGGTGACCGAATGCTCGAGCAGGCGATGGAGCAGGGCACCGAGGTGGAATTGGAGGAGGTCGTTTCCCTCAGCCGCGGTGATAATTGCTTCTCTCTAATCTGTGAGAGCGGAAAGAGCTTTGAGGCCCGCTCAGTCATTATTGCCACAGGTGCAAAGCCTAGACTGCTCGGCATAGAAAGAGAAGAGGAGCTCACAGGAAACGGAGTATGCTTCTGCGCCGTCTGCGACGGGGCCTTCTATAAGGGGCGTCCCGTAGCTGTCAACGGCGGCGGAAACTCTGCGCTGCAGGATGCTCTCCTGCTCTCCGAAAAGTGCAGCAGAGTGTATCTGATCCACCGCCGGGATTCCTTCCGTGGTGAGACAAAGCTCGTTGAGGCGCTGAAAGCCAGAGATAACGTTGAGTTCATCCTTAACGCTTCCATAACCGGGCTTCTCGGGGAAAGCGAATTGAGCGGAATACGCGTTTTACAGGGCTCTGAGGAGCGCGAAATCCTGGTGGACGGATTATTCGTCGCAATCGGACATCAGCCCCAGAACGAGGCTTTCCGTCAGTTTTTGGAGCTTAACGGAGCAGGCTATGCGGACTCCGCCGAGGACTGCCTTACAAAGACCCCCGGCGTGTTCGTGGCGGGCGACTGCCGCAGAAAGACGGTGAGGCAGCTCACCACAGCCGTGGCGGACGGTGCTGTTTCCGCCCTCGCCGCCTGCACATACCTTGATTCTATAGATATATAAGCCGTGCCCCCAGTGGGGGCCCGCAAAGAATCTCTAAGCACTTGATTTTAACCCTAAGATATATGCGCTCCATGTGCCCCCCGGTGGGGGGCAGGTTAATTGAAAACTTAATTGCACGGCAAATAATTAGCACAACTCCACCAAAA
>R21__coassemble_582_pt1 | contig 29190 bp, 24 predicted proteins | sample R21__metabat2_low_PE_003 | metagenome-assembled genome bin R21 | reverse complement strand
TATATTATTAGCGTCGAAGGCAGGTTTGCCTACGTAGATAAAGATTTTGTTTCTGAAGAAGAATACCACCATTCCTCAGGCGGAGGCTACTGGGGCGGCGGCGGAGGAGGATACTCCGGCGGCGGAGGTGGCGGCGGAGGAGGCTGGACTCCTCCGGCAATGTAAAAAAATCAAGGGGCTGCGGTGCAGCCCCTTATGTTTTATTCAACTGTTATCTCAGCATCTTTTGCGTTCTTGATTATGCTTTCAATTCCGTTTTTGCAGCCGTCCTTTGCGGTGTAGCCTTCACCGGTGAGGATAACCTGACCGTTGCAGGCCTTCAGGCGGAAGCGGAACTCGCCTCTCTTGTCCTTGTAAATCTCAAACTTCGGGCACTTCTCCTTCTTGAAGCCGGCAACAGTCTGGTCCTCGATGTTTGCTGCAGCGCTGTTCTTCTTCACGCTCTTGATTCCGTTTCTGCAGCCGGCTTTGGAGGAATAGACCTCGCTTGTGCCGATAATCTCGCCGTTACCGGCCTTCAGGTTGAACATAGGTCCGCTCTTGGCTTCTTTTATAACAAATTTTCCCATGGGTATTCTCCTTATAATGATTTCTTAATTGTAGTTGATACTTGTAAAATAATATCACAGGATGCCGCAATTGACAACATTTTCCTTAACGGCCGTTGAAACCGTTTCCGGGCGCTTCTATACAGCTTTCGTATAATAATCAAAAAAATTTATTATAAGGTATTGCTTTTTTTAGGATTTGTGGTATTATAAGCACTGTTAGCACTCGGATGCATTGAGTGCTAAACTGCTGAGAGAAGCAGTATTGAAATGTTTATTAAAAATTGGAGGTATATACAAATGAAGTTAAGACCATTGGCCGACAGAGTAGTTCTCAAGCAGAATGAAGCCGAAGAGAAGACGGCCGGAGGTATCTTCCTCACAGCATCCGCTCAGGAGAAGCCTGAGGTGTATGAAGTCGTTGAGGTTGGCCCCGGCGGAATCGTAGACGGCAACGAGGTTGTTATGACCGTTAAGGCAGGACAGAATGTTCTTGTCGGCAAATACAGCGGCACAAAGGTGAAGCTCGAGGAAGTTGAGTACACAATAGTACGCCAGAGCGATATCCTTGCTGTAATGGAAGACTGATTTAGGAGGATAATTAATTATGGCAAAACAGATTATTTACGGCGAAGAAGCCAGAAAAGCTATTGAGCGCGGCGTAAACCAGCTCGCAGACACAGTTAAGATCACTCTCGGACCCAAGGGCCGCAATGTTGTTCTCGACAAGAAATACGGCACTCCGCTGATTACCAATGACGGTGTTACAATCGCAAAGGAAATCGAGCTTGAGGACGCATTCGAGAATATGGGCGCACAGCTCATAAAGGAAGTTTCCACAAAGACCAACGATGTCGCAGGTGACGGCACCACAACAGCAACCGTTCTTGCTCAGGCAATGGTAGCAGAGGGTCTCAAGAACCTGGCAGCAGGTGCAAACCCCATGGTCATGAAGAAGGGCATCCAGAAGGCAGCTGAAGAGGCAGTCAACGGAATCAAGGCCATCTCCCAGTCCGTTTCCGGCAGCAGAGACATCGCACGTGTAGGCACAATCTCCTCCGGCGATGAGCAGATTGGTAACCTCATCTCCGAGGCAATGGAGAAGGTCGGCCAGAACGGCGTCATCAGCATTGAAGAGAGCAAGACCGCAGAGACCTACAGCGAGGTCGTTGAAGGCATGCAGTTCGACCGCGGCTACCTCTCCCCCTACATGGTAACCGATACCGATAAGATGGAAGCAGTTCTTGACGATGCTGTTATCCTCATCACAGATAAGAAGATTTCCAACATTCAGGAAATCCTCCCCGTTCTCGAAGAGATCGTTAAGATGGGCCGCAAGCTCCTCATCGTTGCTGAGGATGTTGAAGGCGAAGCCCTTGCAACAATCGTTCTCAACAAGCTCCGCGGAACATTCAACTGCGTTTGCGTAAAGGCCCCCGGCTTCGGCGACAGACGTAAGGAAATGCTTCAGGATATCGCAATCCTCACAGGCGGTCAGGTTATCTCCACCGAGCTCGGTATGGAGCTCAAGGATGCCAACGTCTCCATGCTCGGCCAGGCCCGCACGGTTAAGGTCACCAAGGAGAACACCGTTATCGTTGACGGTGCAGGCGACAGCGCAGAGATCAAGGCAAGAGTTGCCCAGATCGACCACCAGCTCGAAGTCACAACATCCGACTATGACAAAGAGAAGCTGCAGGAGCGTCTTGCAAAGCTCAGCGGCGGCGTAGCAGTTATCAAGGTCGGTGCCGCAACCGAGACCGAAATGAAGGAGAAGAAGCTCCGCATTGAGGATGCACTCAACGCAACCCGCGCTGCAGTAGCAGAGGGTATCGTACCGGGCGGCGGAAGCGCTTACGTTGTAGCCTCCAAGGCTGCAGACAAGCTCCTCGGCAAGCTCGAAGGCGACGAGAAGACAGGTGCTTCCATCGTTGCAAAGGCTCTCAGAGCTCCTATCTGCCAGATTGCAGCAAATGCAGGTGTTGAAGGTGCTGTTATCCTCAACAACGTATATGGCAGCAAGGATGTCAACTACGGCTATGATGCCGCAAACGACACCTACGGCGATATGCTCGCAATGGGCATCGTAGACCCGACAAAGGTCTGCCGCAGCGCTCTTGAGAATGCTGCTTCCGTGGCATCCATGGTTCTCACAACGGAATCCCTCGTTGCGGATATCCCCGAGAAGAATCCTCCTATGCCCGCAGCAAGCCCTGACATGGGAATGTATTAATCCAGATACAGACTTCAGGACCCGGATTGAACTCCGGGTTCTTTTTTAATTCCACAAAATCGGCGGAAAAGCTTTTTTGCGTATGTGTTATGTGTTATAATCGGGTCAAAGTTCAAAGCTGAGTATTCCGGGAGGCGCTCCATGAAAAAAATATTCACACTCGACCAGCTCTTAGTGGCGTTTATTAGTGCAGTGGGCTGGGGTATCGGCATAATAATACCGCAGAGGCTGGGTTGCGGGCAGGGTGTGAGCCTTGTTGTATGCACCGTCTGCGGACTGTCCTTCGACTGGCTGGCGGGAAAGATAATGCAGCTAAAAAGAATTCAGGCCAGACCTTCAAATAAGCTATGGGTCGGTCTTGCATTCGCGGCATTCTTCGTGCTCTGCGAGCTGGCGGTTAGGGCTTATACCGGAAGCTCTCTTATATCCTCGCTGGCGGAGCAGTACTTCTATATTGTGTTGCTGCCCTTCGCAGGCTTCATTCTGTCCCTTGCGGTTTCGCATTTCAAGGTAAAGCGCCTGGAAAAACGCTTCGGCCGCGGAGAACAGGGCTACCACGCAGACGAGAAGGCGAGGGAGTATTACGAATCCCTTAACGGCACAAACTGTGAGATAAGCGGTGAGTACGATAAAGACTGCGCGGTGACTGTGGAGAACGGCACATTCGTCGGCTTCAGGGACGGCAAGATAGTGAAGTTCCTCGGGATTCCCTATGCGGAGGCAAAGAGATTCGAGGCTCCTGCGGAGACGGAGAAGTCCGGCGGCGTCTATGAGGCAAAGTATTTCGGACCCAGCCCCATACAGCCTATAAGCGACAGGAATCCTATCGGATGGCATAATCAGGGGGAGAACTGCCTCACTCTCAATGTTTTCTATAAGAATACGAAGAAGCCGACCGGCAAAAAAGCCGTTATAGCCATGCCTATGTGCGGCGACTATGTTTCGGGCTCAGCGGTCAGTCCGGTGATTGACGCAACGGAATTCCTGAAGGACCACGATAATATAATCTGTGTCACATTCACATACCGTCTGGGCGTGCCCGGCTTCACTGACCTGTCGGGAATACCCGGGGGAGAGGCCTATCCGCACTCTGCGGAGCTCGGGCTTCTCGATTCACTCGAAGCGCTTAAATGGATAAGGAACAATATCTCCGCATTTGGCGGGGACGAGGAGAACATAAGCGTTTTGGGAGTGGGCATCGGCGGAATGATTACCACTATCCTTTCCGCCTCGGAAAAAGCGAAGGGGCTGTATAAAAAAGCCTTTATCGTATCAAACTATGCCGGATTAATCAGTCCGGGGAGCAAAAAGAAGGAAGAGGCAAAGATGCTTGCCGATTATTTCGGCTGCAGATGCGCATCGGATTTGCTGGAGCTTTCGGCGGATGACATCAGGCGCTATACGGTTGACCCCGATGCAATAATCACCGGGCCGAGCTACGGAACGGAACTGCTCCCCGTCAGGCTTCTTGATGCATACTCTTCGGGTGCGGCAAAGGATATAGACATGATCTTCTGTCAGGCAGGCGAAGACTTCGGCGAGTGGATACTAACCGAGGGCCTGGAGGATACCGAAGAATACATCGATATCATTCTCAATCAGATGAAAGCGGACGCAAGTGAAGAGTATACCGCCTTCTTAAAAACAATACTTGATGAGAAGCTTGCCGAGGGTATGGACGAGAAGCAGGGGAAGAGATATCTTGTTGAGAATCTGCTCTTCAGGGCCACAACCCTCGCAATAGTCAAAGCGCAGCTCGAAGGCGGCGGAAAGGCAAGACTCTTTTATTCCGATACCACGGCTGATGTGGAGCTGTTCAGCATGAACTCCATATATGAGCTGCTCTGCTTCCTGGAAAACAAGGCCGTAGCTGAGGAACTGGGCTCCGTATTTGTTAACGGAATAGAGAAGATTGCAGGGCAGATGCTGAACAACTACGCGCTGGACGGCGACCCTTCGGTTAAGCCAAATGACCTGGCAAAGGTCAGTCCGATTCCCTGGCCGTACTTTGACGGAAGCGACGAAACCGTGATGGCAGTAACGGATATGGGATTTAAGCTCGGAAAATCAAGCTTCGTCTCCGAAGCGGAACGCTTCCTCCCATATGTAAAGGTATAAAGAAAATTAAAACGGGGCCCACCGGGTCCCGATTTTTATTGGTATCTTGTCGTAATGCTTGTCCCTTCCCCCTAAAAACCCCCAGGTGCCGCAAGGCGCCTGGGGGTTCTCAGAAACTGAACGCTTATTAAGCTTAAATGTATTGTTTCCTGGGTATCTTGTCGTAGTGCTTATCCAGGAACGGCTCCACCACGTATGCAACGAACTTCATGTCGAGGTTGAAGAAGTATACAACAAACAGAAGCACTGCCACACCGGGGATTGCTATTCCGAGTATTTTCAGTAATTTTTTCATAAAGGTCTCCTTCTATCAGAATGCGCTGTCATCGGGAATGACCTCGAGAGTAGGATCAAGAGGCTCTTCCTGCATAACCGTACGCATGTACTGGTTGAACTGGTCGCGGATTGCCTGGCGGGTGAATACACGCGGGTCGCAGAGGTCGTGGCTTACCCATACAAGGTGGATGCCCTTTGCTCTTGCCTGTTCCTCGAACTGGCCGTGCATGCCGCACAGAGCCTTGCAGCTCATGTGCTCCCACATCATAACCATGTCCGCGTTCATTCTTTCAACGGTCTCCCAGAGATCGTCCACCAGAACCTCAAAGCCGCCGTGGGTGTGGTTACGCATGATCATGTTCTCGTTGAGGTATGCCATGTCGTAGTATGCCTGCTCACGGTTCTCGGGGGTGTCAACCTCGGCGATTTCCTTGTCGATGACCATTGAGAGCATATCCGTCAGAGGAACAACGCCCCAGCAGTTGAGCATCCAGTACAGCATGTCAATGACGTACTGCGGCTGAACGCCCCATACAATACATCTGTGGCGGTACTCGGGAGCCATCATTGTCTTGCGCTCGTAGCCCTGGCGTACAAGCTTCATGATCTTGTCTTCAATAGCAGGGAAGTCCGGGCTGCGTCCGCAGTTGCCCATGTAGTTGGTGTCGTTGAAGAGTGAGAAGACAGCGCCGAAGAACTGGGGATATTCCGTGCTGTTGATTTCAAGCCACTCCATACGCTTGCGGGTGGTCTCGTTAACACGCTTTGCGCATGCAAAGTAGTTGTCCCAATCCCACTTTACGCCCATCTGGTCTTCAACCCACTTGATGCAGGCCTTCATGTCCTCAGCGGCATACTTCTGCACGTCTTCGGAACGGTGGCGCATAGGAGCGGAGAGCTGGAATGTGGGAATGCCGTATTCTCTCTCAAGACGCTTTGCTATAAGGCCGTTGCCCATAAGAGAGCCGTCGCAGGTGGTGTTGACCTGAACTGCACACTTGCCGAGCACGGGGAAGTCGTCGTCTATGGAGATGCCGGCCTCAGCCTCAGGCATCGGGCACACGTCGCCCGGGATACCTGCCTGCTGTGCAACATCCAGATAGTGCTCAACACAGTCCTGTCTGAGCAGGTTGGCTGAGAACATGGTGGGAACCTCACGGAGAATTGCGTACAGCTGGGGGAAGCCCATCATGAAGGTGGTCATTGCATTCTCATCGCAGAGAACGCACTGGTCGGAGAACTTCTTGTCGTTCCACAGACGGCGGTCGCCTCTGAAGCAGCGTCTGATGGCAAGTGCCACGTCATAAACAACGTAGTCCATTGCGGTGTGGGTGATACGCAGAGTCTCGTCACGCATACCCATTGTGAATTTATCCAGCATGTGGGGAACGAGGAGATAAACCTCAGCCCAGCGGTATCTGAACAGTCCGCGGACGAATCCGGGGCTTGTTCCTGCCACCAGCATTATCTTCCACAGTCCGAGCCATCTGTAAAAGTCATAGGCGGTGTCCTTAACTCCACGCCACTCACGGCGTGCGCGGACCTTGCCGCCGTCAAACAGCACACCGTACTGCTTGTCGCCCTTCTTCTCTTTGGGGTTGTATAATGTCTTATATTCTCTTGCCATTATTTCACACCTCCATTATTGATCTTTTTGATTTCAAGACTCTCAACGAAGGCCTGAATACGTGTGCGCATCTGTCCTGCGGCGGAGGCTATGTTGTAGGGCTTGTCAACAGAAAGCACGGGGAAGCCGTAGTCATCATGCAGCATCGTGGAGCCCATGAGACGCTCATAAGCCCATGGATCGCAGAACTTAACCTGATAGAACACAACGCCGTCCGCATTGTACTCTCTGGCTTTCTTCGCAATGTATTCCTTGCGTCCGTAAACCTTCTGCTGGTTCATCTGGCGCGGGCACTGTCCGTGGTATACGTAGTGGCGGCAGACCTGCGTAAGTGCATCTTCTTCATCGTTCATCTCGATGGGCTCTCTGCCGGGCATTGAGCCGAAGCAGAAACGGTCCGCACATACGAATGCGCCCGTATCCTCAACCAGCTTGATGAAGCCCACGTCGTCGTTCTCGGAGCCTACCAGCATCACACGTGCACGTGCCTTCTTGTCATCGGGCTTCCTCTTGGCAACCTCTTTAACGGTCGCTTCGAGTTTGTCTATGATGAGATACTTGGGGCATGCGTAGGTGGCCAGGCAGAATACCGCGAATTCATATCCGGTGATTCTCGGGTACTCTTCCTTGCGGAACTCGCTCAGAGCCTGAATCAGCTCGCAGACCTTGTTGTGCTCCTTCACGGCCTCTCTGATGGCGGCGTCGGAAATGTCAATTCCGTATGCCTCTTTGAGAGGGTTCAGAATGTGATTCTGGCACTGCAGCACAAGGAGCTCAACTCCGTTGTCATCCGCCTTCAGAGGAATCTCCATGTTCTCGTAGAAGAACTTGTCGTTTCCCTTGCCCATTGCACCAAGAAGCTCAATGTTCTCAACACCGCGGTTCATCATCGTGCATCCGTCAGGTGCGATCAGGCAGTCAGCGAAATTGAAACCGCCTTCAATGGCACGCTCAAGCAGGGCGCGGCTCGGCTCACAGAGCAGATTCGTCATGTAGTATGTGGCGATATCCATGGAGCCGGTGTTCGGCGCAATCAGACGGATTGAAAACGCATTGCCCAGGTTGAACAGCGGTTCAGGCGTGTTCTCGCACACAAAGGCTGCGCAGACCTTTCCGTCCTTCTTTGCCTGCTCTATGAGCTCGTTGTCTGCAGTCTGAAGGAGGTCTTCAAAATACTTTAAATACTTGAGATCTCTCATTGATTTGATTATTCCCCCATTCGTGATATGTTATCGTAGTCAATAGAGACTTTGCTTAGCATTATCCTAACATTTTTTCCAATCAAGGTCAACCTGATTGTTAGTATTTTACCACATAAATGTCATATAATTCCCCACGTTTTGTGGGATGTTTATACAAAAAAATGAAAGTGTGCAAACAAACGAAAAATGTGCATAAAAAAACCGGGCTTGGGTGAACAAGTCCGGTTTTGGTTATTTACTTTGCGTATTCGACAGCTTTGGTTTCCCTCAGGACGTGGACCTTGATCTGGCCGGGGTAGGTCATTTCGCTTTCAATCTTCTTGGCGATATCTCTTGCAAGAAGAATCATTTGGTCCTCGCTTACCTCTTCGGGCTTGACCATTATGCGGATTTCGCGGCCTGCCTGAATGGCATAGGAGCTTGAGATTCCGGGGAAGCTCTTGGAGATTTCCTCGAGCTTTTCAAGACGCTTGACGTAGTTCTCAAGGTTCTCGCGTCTTGCACCGGGGCGGGAGGCCGAGATGGCGTCCGCCGCCTGAACCAGGCATGCGATAACGGTATGGGGCTCCACGTCGCCGTGGTGGGCTTCAACCGCGTGAATGACCTCTTCGTTCTCCTTGTACTTCCTGAGCAGGTCAACGCCGATTGTAACATGGCTTCCCTCAACCTCGTGGTCGATGCTCTTGCCTATGTCGTGGAGAAGACCGGCGCGCTTTGCTGTGGGAACGTCAACTCCCAGCTCTGCAGCCATGAGGCCTGCAATGTGGGCAACCTCTATTGAGTGGTTCAGAACGTTCTGGCCGAAGCTCGTGCGGAATCTCATGCGGCCGAGGTATCTGATAAGCTCGGGATTGATACCGTGAATGTCGGTTTCGAACACTGCGCGTTCGCCTTCAGCCTTGATTGTCGCATTGACTTCGCGCTGGGCCTTGGAGACCATTTCCTCAATTCTTGCGGGGTGGATTCTGCCGTCCTGGATGAGCTTCTCAAGGGCAAGCCTTGCAACTTCGCGGCGGACGGGGTCAAATCCGGAAACGGTGATTGCCTCGGGTGTATCGTCGATAATAAGGTCGCAGCCGGTAAGGGTTTCAATGCTTCTGATGTTACGCCCTTCTCTGCCTATTATGCGGCCCTTCATCTCATCGTTGGGGAGAGGTACGACGGAGACGGTGATTTCGCTTGAATGGTCTGCGGCACAGCGCTGAATCGCTGTGGCTATGATTTCGCGGGCACGCTCGTCGGCTTCGTCCTTGTACTGGGTCTCGATTTCCTTGACCTTCATGGCCATCTCGTGGGTGACATCATCCTTGACTGTGGAAATCAGGTAAGCCTTGGCATCCTCTATTGAGAAGCCCGAAATCTTTTCCAGCATCTCAAGCTGGCTCTTTTTGAGGGAAGCGACTTCCTGCTGCTGCTGCTCAATGGCAGCAATCTTGTTGTTCAGGGCGTCTGTCTTTTTCTCGAGAGCGTCTGTCTTGCGGTCGAGATTCTCTTCCTTCTGGTTGAGGCGGTGCTCCTGCTTCGTAAGCTCGGTGCGGCGCTCCTTTACTTCGCGCTCATACTCGGCGCGACTTTTGTGTATTTCTTCCTTTGCCTCCAGGAGAGCTTCCTTTTTCTTGCTCTCCGCGCTTTTTATTGATTCGTTGATTATACGTTTTGCTTCTTCTTCAGCGCTGACTATCTCTCGCTCAGCGACTTTCTTGCGGTACTGTATTCCAAGCACAAAACCTATAACGACAGCTATTGCAGCTGATAAAATGATCCATAAAACGGGCATAGTAAAGTAAACACACCTCCTTTTCTGAAAAATTTGCAGGGGTGGTTTAACTGAAGAATCCGAGCAATATCTGACTTGCACTGAATTCTCCAACGCGTGGGTTATTCAATTAAATCTAGGTAAAGACAAGCCATAAAACGAACCTGTCCGAAATTGAAAAAGTAATACCGAGAACTTCGATTTCTCCCCGGAAACCGGAGCACAATATTAACTGACCTATTCTAAACGCAAATGACATATTATGTCAAGTGCTTTCAACAGAATTATTTCAGTTTTTTGCAATATTTATATTTTTAACAATTAATAATTTAGTAATTGATTTTTGGGATAAATGTGCTACAATATTCTCACCCCAATGGGAATACTGTACGGAGGTTACCTTGATGTTCGTCATTTCCGATGAATGCCTGTCCTGCGGAACTTGTGCAGCAAATTGCCCCGCTGATGCTATTGCAATGGGCGATGTACATTACGAGATCGATCAGGATAAGTGCCTGCAGTGCGGCACATGCGCAGCAAACTGCCCGGCAGACGCAATTAAAGAGGAGTAATATTCCTCGATAAAACAGAGGGCCTGTTGGCTCTCTGTTTTTTTATATCTTTTATTAGGGGAGAACACCATGGAAGAAATGCAGTATGACTACCTCTGGGAGGGCGGTCCCGAGATGGCACAGTCCGGCAACATCCGTTTCGGAACGGACTCGGTGCTTCTGGGGAACTTCGCCGAGCCCGGCAGCGCAAAAAAGGGGATAGACCTTGGCTGCGCCTCGGGCATTATCACTCTACTTCTGCTTTCAAGAAGCGAAAAGCTCCACATGACGGGGCTTGAGCTGGACGTTGAAGCGGCCGAGATAGCCGCGGAGAATATGAGGCACAACAGTCTGGAGAACAGGTGCGACATTGTCAATGCCGACCTGAGGGACTACAGGAGTCTTTTCGCCGCGGGCAGCTTTGACCTGGTCATATCCAATCCGCCGTACTTTCCGCTGTGCTCCGGGGTTGTTTCACCGGATATAAGAAGAGCCTCCGCGAGGGGAGAGCTCACATGCACGCTGGAGGACATATGCTCGGCGGCTGAATACCTGTGCCGCTGGGACGGCAGAGTTTACTTCGTATACAAGCCCGAGAGGCTGGTTGAGCTTTTCTCCTGCATGACTGCCCACGGGATAGAGCCCAAGAGAATGAGGGTTGTGAGCCACGAGAACGGGGCAATACCCTCGCTTGTGCTCGTGGAGGGAAGAAGAGGCGGCAAAACCGGCATGCGTCTGGAGCCCGTCCTGTTCCTGAAGAACGCTGACGGCACCGACACGGATGAAATCAAGAGGATTTACCATAGAGAATAGTTTAATAGTTTGTTTAAGCTCGTTCCGAGAAAGTTTTGATTTACGCAATAGAAAGCAAGATGTTAGAAGGTGTTTAAAATAATCCCAATCAAGCAGTTTGAAACCGCCGTATATCAGGCAATCTGCCAAGGTGCAACTTGCATTTCCGCCGATGTACGGAATGGTTTTCTTGAAGCAATTGAGAAAGAAACAAAGCCTGCAGCTAAAGCCGGTCTGGAAAAAACCTATAAAAGTATCCTCCTGTCTGCCGAACGCCGAAACCCTGCCTGCCCTGACACCGGTTGGCCAATCTTCTACTTTAAGATCGGAAATACATGCATACTGGAGGGCGGGTTGATGGAACTTGAGGAAGCAACCCGCCGTGCCGTTCGTCGTGCGACAAAGGAAGGCTTCCTCCGTTCCACAATGAAACACCCCCTAACCGGCGCAGATCCCGGTGACAACATCGGTAGCAACATTCCAGATTTCACATATCAGTTTGTTGACGGTGACGCATTAGAAGTGACTTATGTGGCCAAAGGTGGAGGGAGTGAATGTTTTGGAGGCACTCGACACCGCGTGGTTGCTTTTGCTGATGGAATTCGGGGAATTGAGAAATTCGTAATTGATTCTTTCGTTGATGCTACGCGATCCGGCGGTATTTGTCCTCCCAATGTTATTGGCGTTGGAATTGGCGGAACCGCAAATGTGGCAGCAAATCTGGCAAAGGAAGCTGCTTGCCTGAGGACTGTTGGCTCCCATCATCCCGATCCCGAATTTAGGAAAATTGAGGATGACCTATATTATGCATTGAACAAGTTGGGCGTTGGAATCATGGGCATCGGCGGTGACACTTCTGTTCTTGATGTCAATGTTGAGTATGCGTATACACATATCGCAGGTATATGCGTTGCAATCAGCAGCAACTGTATGGTCGCCCGCAGAGCAACAGTCCGGGTCAATGGCGACGGAAGTATGGAGCTGATGGATAGCCCCAACTGGTTCGGAGGGAGATAATAGAATGGCAACTTTTCATTTGAATGCTCCTCTGTCGGAAGAAGCTGTTCGGCAGTTGAATGTTGGCGACTCCGTTTACATCAGTGGCCCTGTGTTTACCTGCCGTTCCAGGCTGCACCGTTATGTATTTGACGAGAAGAATGATTTTCCCATCGGCGTATCCGATAGAAATGTGCTGATCCATGTAGGACCAATCGTACTGAATGAAGATGAACACTGGAGACTTGTTTCCTTCATGCCCACATCCAGTATCCGGTTTGAAAAATGGGGTGCGACTGCCGTTAAAGAATGGAAGTTGCGCATGATTATCGGCAAAACAACCATGGGAGAAGACACTCAGAAGGCTATGATGGAATATGGTTGTGTCCATGTCTCGCCACAGTGTGTCAGTCCTAATCTTTGGGTTGATTCCATAAAAATCGATGACGTTGATCTGTTTGAAGAACTGGGGACAATTGAAGCAACCTGGCATATGGACCTTAATGAGCTTGGGCCTTTTGTTGTAGATATGGATACCAAGGGCAACAACCTATACAAAGCCCACGAAAAAGAAGTTGATGAGAATCGGGATAAGGCGTTGCGTGAGATTGGTATTGACCCCAATTTTGAATACACGAAGCTTTATTAATAAGAACAGGAAAGAAGAATTGAAATGCCGGGATTCAAAATTTGAGCCCCGACTATAATTGTTCGTCATATTTATAATTAACAAAGGGGAGCCCAAAATGGAAAAGAATAAGTTTAAACTTAAAATGCCCCATGCGTATGTTTTGATTCTGTGCTTGATTATCCTTGCAGGGATCCTTACATACATCATTCCCGCAGGTGTCTATGATTTTGTTGAAGTTGAAGGCAAAAAAGTTGTAGACCCCAACTCCTTCCACTATGTGGAGCAGACCCCGGTTTCTTTCTGGGAAATGCTGCTAGCCATTCCTCAGGGAATGATTAAGCAGGCAGGTCTGATATTCATGATATTTACCATCTCCGGCTCAATGGAAATCGTCAACCGCACCGGCGCGTTGGAGTCTTCTATTGGCCGTTTGGCAAAGAGGTTCCGCAACAAGCTATATATCGTAATTCCCCTGTTGCTTGCTTGCTTTGCATTCCTTGGCGCGACCAATGTCAACAACTCCATCGTTGCATTTATCCCCTTGGGACTTCTGATTGCTTTCAGCCTCGGAGCGGATGCGCTTGTTGGTGTTGCAATCGTTGGTACCGGTATGAACCTGGGCTTCACCGGTGGTGCCTTCTCGGCCGCTAACGTTGGAACTGCTCAGATTGTTTGCGGTTTACCTCTGTTCTCCGGCTATGGCCTTCGTATCGCACTGTCTGTGGCTTTGGTTATTGCAGGTTCTATATACCTGATAAGCTATATCAAGCGCGTGCAGAACGACCCCACCGCAAGTGTTGTCTATGGAGTAGACGGCGTTGTTACCGATAACAATCAGGAACTGCCTGAATTCACCGGCAGACGCAAGCTGGTTCTGGCTGCTTTTCTGATTGGCCTGGGTTTTGTTATTTATGGAGCTATTAAAATTTGGAACGCAAACGATGCAATTCCTTGTGTATTCCTCTGCACCGGTGTTGCCTGCGGTGTGCTCTATGGCATGAAAGCTAACGATATAGCAACTGCCTTTATCGAAGGTGCAAAGAAGATTACCTATGGCGCATTGATTATAGGTTTCTCCACGGCTATTGGCACTGTCATGACCAACGGCCAGATTATCTACACAGTTGTCCACGCGCTTGGCAATTCCATGGCAGGCATGCCTAAAGTCTTTGCTGCACTGATGATGTACATAGTCAATATCATTATTAATACTTTCATTACATCCGGCTCCGGCCAGGCAGCTGCCGTTATGCCTATTATGAGCCCCTTGGCCTCTGTTATCGGCCTTACTCAGCAGACTGCTGTTTTGGCCTTCCAGTTGGGCGATGGCTTCACCAATCAGGTGCTTCCCATGTCCTCCGTGCTTATGGCCGGCCTGGCCTTCGGTGGAATTCCCTTCGGTAAGTGGGTTAAGTTCTTCTGGAAATGGCTTGTTATCAACCTGGTAATCGGTTGCGTATTCCTTGTGATTGCTGTTGTCACCAACTATGGTCCCTTCTAATTTCCATTAGAGATAACCTCAGTGGGGGAGCGATTGCTCTCCCACACTGAAGATTTATGTTATAATTGCTATGTTTTATTATCAGATTTGACGCACTTACAACACCGTGAAAACCATTACTTGACCGGAAGGGACGACTAAGTTATGACAAAGGCTCAACTAAAAGCTGCTGTACTTCAAAACATTGAAGACAACCGCGAAAAGCTAATTGAGATAGGAACATATTTTTACAACAACCCCGAAACCGGCTTTCAGGAAGTTAAAACCGCAAAGTATGTACAGGAGATTCTTGAAGAGTGCGGTATGTCTGTGAAAACCGGCGTGGCGTTGACCGGAGTGAAAGCTACCGCTTCCGGGCGGAAGCATGACATTAATGTTGCTTTAATGGGGGAGTTGGACGCATTGAATATGCCGAGCCATTCTCACTGCGACCCGAGCACAGGAAAGTTCCATGGTTGTGGACACCATGCACAGCTGACAACATTCCTTGGTGTTGCATTGGGCCTTGTAAAGAGTGGGTTGAATGAAGAACTGGATGGCGATATCACATTTATTGGAGTTCCTGCTGAAGAGATCATTGAACAGGATTTTCGTAAAGAGCTGCGGAGTGAAGGGAAGATAGGCTTCCTAAGCGGAAAGCAGGAAATGATTCGTCTGGGCGAGTTTGATGATGTCGATATGGTGATTTGCAGTCATGTGATGGGGCAAGACCCTGAGGCTCATAGCTGGGTTGGTCATAGTTGGAACGGTGTCATTTTCAAAACTGTGCGATATACCGGTAAGGGAGCTCACGCAGGATTGGCACCCCATAAAGGAATCAATGCGCTTGAGGCTGCGTTGTGTGGTATGAATAATATGAATGCATTAAGAGAAAGCTTTCTGGACTGTGATCATGTCCGCATACATTATATTTTTACCAAGGGCGGGGACAGTTGCAACATAGTACCAGATGATATCCGTATGGAAGTCGGTGTTCGTGCTGCTAATATGCCTGCCTTGCGTGACGCAAACGAAAAGGTAAATCGTGCGCTTCGCCTGGGTGCCGAAGCAATCGGTGCCGGAATTGAGATTGTGGATTCCGGGATGTATTTACCATGTCATCAAAACGAGACGATGGGTGAGATATATCTCGAAAACGCCAAAGCTTTGCTTGGTGAAGACAAGGCGGAAAATGTGTTTGGAGATCATCGCGGTTCTTCTACCGACTGTGGTGATGTCGCTTCGCTTATTCCTCTGATTCACCCCTACTTCTCCGGCGCTGTGGGTACCCCTCACGCAAATGACTTTGATATCGTTGACCCCTATGCTGCATATGTGATTCCCTCCAAGATAGCAGCAATGACAGTTATTGATCTTCTGTATGATGGTGCGAAACTTGCTTATAAGGTGAAAGAAGATTTCATTCCCGATTTTGCAAATAAAGAAGCCTACCTGGAATTTGCTAATTTTCCGCAATAATGCAAAGCTCGCTTGCTAATTACAATTTTCACATTTTAATCCTATGTCATGAAGCGTGGTGAATTTTCACCGCGCCTTTTTTTTAAACTATCAAAAAATCTGATAAAAGCCACTTGACAGATGCAAATGAACAGAGTATATTGTGTAAACAAAAGTTTATGAACACGCGTTTACAGTAAGCGAAATGCTATGGATGGTGTGGTTATGGCAGATAAAAGAAAAGAACTGAAGGAACAGCTGAGTGCCCTGGTTTTAGACTCGGCGCTTTCCGAGTTTTCGGAAAAGGGATACTCCGGCGCCACGATGCGGAATATCGCAGAGAAGGCGGGAGTTTCCGCAGCTGTTATCATCAAATACTTCGAAAGCAAGGAGGGGCTTCTGCGCACCCTTCTGGAGAGATATACCCTTGAAGGGATGTTCATGTACCTGAAAAGCGACAGGCCCGAGGATATTTTGAACCGCTATATTGATTTCATAAAAAACCTCCAGACCAGAAAGCCGGTAGTGTTTCAGTTCTACTACAAGATGTTCCGCGACACGGAGATTAATAAGGAGCAGGAAAGCTTCGGTATGCGCTACCTTGCGGAGGAGTTCAGGGGCAGCAAAATGGAAAAGGCTATCATCCGCGCTCAGGAATCGGACGAGATTCCCAAGGGGAGCCCCGAAGAGATATATCTGCTTCTCGTGTATATGACTTTTGAGATACTGGAGCATTACCGGGCAATCGGCCTGCCCGCCCCGGCAAACAGCTTTATTCTGGATACAATACAGTTCAATCCGTCCGAGAGCAGAAAATATAAATACCTTGAGGAAATTCAGGAGCTGCGCAGGAAAAACGCTGAGCTGGAGACCTTCCAGCGGCTGATTAAATCCTATTGCTGGAAGGCCCCCTTTGATGAAAACGGGCAGATGGGCGAGGTCACTTGGTCTGATGATATAGTGCAGGCGTTCGGCTTCGATGACGGAGCTGATTTCGGCAGCATGATGGAAATGTGGTATGCCAGCGTCCATCCCGAGGACGAGGCCCGGACCCTGGAAGAGCTGAATGCGGCCGCGGCGGACAAGAGCGGCAAAACGAAGTTTGACACCGAATACCGGGTAAAGCAGCCGAACGGTGAGTGGCGCTGGTTCCGGGATGCGTGCGAGATTTTCCGCCACCCCGACGGTACGCCCGACTATGCACTCGGCACGATTACCGACATCAGCGACCAGAAACGCAATGAGATTCTGATGAAGACCATAGCGGCGCAGAACAGGCAGCTGATTGAAGGACAGGCGCTCAAGAAGGCCATGGAAACGGCGCGCTCTGAGGCCCGGACAAACAAGGCCCTGTATGAGACGATTTCCACCAGGTTTGACGTCATGTACAGAATCGACCTTGAACACGGTACTACGGAGTTCATCAAGGGAGATGCGGAAGCGGAGAAATACCTGAAGATATTTGACGCGACGACAGACACCGGACTGTTTGAGAATTTCAACAGGTACTATGTGGATGCGGTCATTCACAAAGCCGACCGTAAAAGAGTGCGGGGGATAATGAATGCAGGGAACATGCACAGGCAGCTGAGCACAGGCACCCACATGAGCGTCACCTACCGCGCTAAAAGAAATCCCGGGGACTATGTCTACACGGAGATGAACATCCTGCGCGAGGGTCAGCAGGACGGCAGGCTCACCTCGGTTATTCTTGCATTCAGAGTGGTCGATGCGGACATGCGCGCCAATCTCATGCGCAAGCAGACCCTTGATACCCTGAGCGGCGCGTATCTGTCCCTATACTATCTGGACCTTAACAGGAACAGCTTCAAGGTGCTTAAACGCTACGCCGACCACGGCATAGATGTTGTAGACGACAGCAGGCCGCTGGATAAGTCTCTTGCAGCCTGGATAAAGAGCGGCGAGGTCCATCCTGATGATGTTCCAAAGATGCTGGAGGCGACCTCCCGCGCATAGATGCGTATGCGCTTCAAGGAGGCGGATGTTTTTGACGTTCAATACAGGCAGATAGACGAGCGCGGAGAGATGTGGTACGAGATGCGTGTGGTAAAGGCGTCCGATTACGCGGAGACATCCGGTGTGTTTATGGGCTTTATGAACCGTGATGCGGAGATACGCCATGAGCGGGAACAGCAGGAGGCGCTTGAGGATGCGCTCCGTCTGGCCCGGTCGGCGTCAAATGCCAAGTCTGAGTTTCTGTTCAACATGTCCCACGACATCCGCACCCCGATGAACGCCATAACCGGATATACTGCCATGGCAAAGAAGTATTCCAAAGACGAAAAGGTGAATGACTGCCTGGATAAGATAGATATTTCGGGAAAGCATCTTCTGGCACTGATCAATCAGATCCTTGAAATGTCTAAAATAGAATCCGGAATAATTACGCTGTCGGAAGACCCCGCAGATGTAATTGATAGAGCCAATGCCATTGCGGAAATATCCTCTGCTGACTGTAACAGCAAGAATATCAGCAGTTCTCTCCGTATCGGCAATATTACTCACCGAAATGTACTGACGGATACGGCAAGGGTGAATCAGATAGTAAACAACATTATTGGCAATGCCATTAAATTCACCCCTGAAGGCGGCAGGATTGAATACTATCTGGAAGAGAAGCCCTGCGATAAAGAGGGCTACGGGCTCTACGTTATTGCAATAAAAGACAACGGTATCGGCATTTCCGGGGAATACCTGAGCCATATATTCGAGGAGTTCTCAAGGGAAAGAAGCTCGACGGTAAGCAGAATTGAAGGCACCGGACTCGGTATGTCGATAGTCAAGAAACTCGTTGACCTGATGGATGGCACGATAGACATACAGTCAGAGCAGGGCAAAGGAACAACAGTGACAGTTTCGCTTCCGATGAAGTGGGACCCAGACGCGGAGGAGGCGGCAGATGAAAACCCCGTGTCCCGGGGCATCAATCTTAGAGGCAAACGGATACTCCTCGTTGAGGATAACGAGATGAACCGGGAGATAGCCACGGAAATTCTCGAAGATGAAGGTATAAGCGTTGAAGCTGCAGAAGACGGTGAAATCGCCGTGAATATCATGAGAAGAGCCTTTAAGGAAGGCGACTATAACCGCTTTGATGCAATTCTCATGGATATCCAGATGCCTGTCATGAACGGCTATGAGGCAACGAAGGCCATCCGCGAGTTCTACTCCGAATGCCATATCCCGATAATCGCCCTCTCCGCCAACGCCTTCGACGAGGACAAGCGCAAATCCTTTGAATCCGGCATGGACGACCATCTGTCCAAACCTATAGACATACAGAAATTGAAAGAAACCCTGGCGAAATATCTTTGAATCTCATAGTGCCATTGAATGGCAGTATGGAAATATATTTATTAAAGGAGAGAAGACATGATTTACAAATGCACAGTTTGCGGTTGGGAGTACGATGAGGAAGAAGGCCTCGAAGAGGAAGGCATCGAACCCGGCACGAAGTTTGAAGAGCTTGACAACACTTTCCATTGCCCCAGATGCGGTGTGGACAAATCCAAGTTTGAAAAAGCGGAATAAGTAGAAACGGTGGAGCAAATAATATGAAGACTTATTCTTGATGTGAGCGAAATATAATATATAATATTGCAGATATTTGTATTGCAAAGCGCATAGAAAGAATGTTTTCGGCGGCGTAACTGGAGGACAATATGAAAACAAAGAGAGCAACAGCACTTGTTTTACTGCTGGTACTGGTCGTTGCTTTGCTCACGGCGTGCACGGGGCCCGAATCCCTGACGACAGGCATAGCCGGAATAACGAAGTACGGGAACGTTGTTCTGGACATTGACAAGATAGACCTGTTCCAATCCGGAATAAGGGTCGGCGATACCGTGGATATTCATTTCGGAAAAAAGGTAATCAAAGATGTTCCGGTATGCTACAACTATTCGGACCTGGACACGGGCGATACTCTGATGCGCTTTGTCGACAGCGAAGCCAGATACGCAATATCTGTCAACAACGGCAACTGCGCCGCGCAGTACGGTATCGCGGAAAAGACGGACGGGGGATGGAAGTTTGACGAAAACACCACGGTCGAAATCAAGCTGAACAAGAAGCAGGCATACACATTCTATGACGTATTGTATTCGACCTACCGTGTAGCCTACGCCGGCCTTTCGGATGAGGAGTTCTGCAACTTCCGAAGGCTTGCCGGCGACATATACGCGGGATGTTCCCCGATAGCCCCGGAGACCGGAAGAAATGAATACTGCATGGAGCTGCTGGAAAAGTACGGAATCAAAACCGCGGTGAATCTCAGCGACAAACCGGAGGAAGCTGAAGCGAACGGGAACTTTCCGGGCTCGTACTACAGCAGAATCAATCTTCTGTGCGTGCCGATGGGAAGCTATAAGGACAAGCATTTCAAGCACTACGTCAAAGAGGTGCTCAAATTCATAGCCGCCAACGAAGGACCCTGTTATATACACTGCGTGCACGGCAAGGACAGAACGGGTATGGTAAGGGCGCTCATTCAGGGCTATTGCGGAATGAGCGTGGAGGATATCACGAAGGACTATATGCTTTCATTCAGCAATTTCTACGGCATCGAGGAAGGCACGGAGATGTACGATGACATTTCGGAAAATTTCCGAGCGATGATGTGCGAAATGCTGGGAGTAAAAGATTACAGTGACGAAACGGTGCAGCGGGATACTGAGAAATACCTCCGTTTATGCGGTTTGAGCCGTAAGACGCTTGAAACACTCCGGGACAGATTAAGCTGATAATTTTTTAGATATGGCGGAGAAAGAAGGCCTCGAAGAGGCGACAAAAAAACAGAGACCTTTTCGGTCTCTGTTAATTTATTGGGTTTTGGAATCCGCTTATGCGGCTTCGTCTACAGCTTCCTCTACGACCTCTTCGGCAGCGGGCTGTGCAGCAACGATTGCACCGTTGTCTTCAATCGCAATGCCGGCGTTCTTTGCACAGGTCTTGCAGAGACGGGTCTTACCGTTTGCTATTGCGGTAGATACATCGCCTTCATAGGGCTCTGCAGTGCGGTTGAGGTGCTGGCAGTAAAGATCGGTGTGGTAAACCTTACCGAACTCAGTCCAGTAAACGGTCTCGTTAGCGAGAGTCTCCTGAGCCTGTGCCAGGCCTTCCTCTGATACGGGGTTGTAGTCATAGCTGAGACCAACACCGAGTAAGAGAGCAACGGCAGCAACAATGGAAGCTACCTTCTTGAGCTTCGGGTCGGCATTCTTATCTATGAAGAGAACATAGATAAGGAAGGGGATGAATGCGAAGCAGCACACAACAACACCCATGTTGTTCCAAAGCCAGAACTTGAATGCCTTCTCTTCGGAAATGGGATCCATGTGGTTTGCTTTCTTCCAGAACTGTGCGCCTGCAACGACAAGTGCAAAGTCAAGAACGAGGAAGATTATCAGCTGCGTCATCTGAGTTGTGAAGCCCAGATCGAGCTTTCCAAGGAATACCATGAGAGCCATGACTTCGCATGCAATTGCGAGAATCCAGAGAATAACAGCGACTATGCGCTTGGATTTTGCCTGGCTTTTATCTACAGGCTCTGCAGCCTTGGGGGATTTCGGAACAGCACGTGCTGTGACTTCTGCATCTGCATTAACAGACTCAACCTTCTTGGTTGTCTTTGGAGCTTTTGCGGTTTCTTTTTTCTCGGCCATTTTCTTGCCTCCTCAATATGTTGTGTTATCATTATACACATTTTACCACATATTTCAATATCTATCGATTGCGCATTTACAATTTATTTCAAGATTATTGAGAGATTATTCATAATATTTCCTTGACTGTAAGCTTAAAAAAGTGCATAATCATTTCAAGCGTGGATCAGACAGAAATGCTAATTTATTTTTGAATGGAGAAATGAAAAAATGGATCTTACCTCTATGATGTCAGCCCTTCTCAGCGACAACAGTATCAACTCCGTAACCGGAAAAACCGGTCTAAATAAGGGCCAGGTTGCAAGTGTTATGGCAGCAGCACTGCCCATGCTCCTCAACGGCGCAAACGGACAGGCCTCAAACCCTGAGACAACTGAGAGCTTCCACGAAGCAGTAACTCAGCACGCAGAGAGAGACCCCGAAGAAGTTGATCTCGCAGAAGGCGAAAAGATTGTTGAGCACCTCCTGGGTGATGAAGAAGCAGATGCAGAAAAGGCAATCGCAAGAAAGACCGGACTCAGCAAGGCTCAGGTTGCTCTTATCCTTGCAGCTGTAGCACCTATGATTATGAAGATGCTCGGCAAGCAGTCCAGCGGCAACAATGCAGCCAGCACAGCATCCCTGCTCAGCGCGCTTCTCGGCGGCGGTAGCAACAGCTCTGCAAGCACCGCACTCATGACTGCTGCTCTCGGCGCAGTTCTGAATGGCGCTCTCAACAACAATTCACACAGCAATTCTTCCAACAGCATGCTCGGCAGCCTTCTTGGCGCAGCAGCAAAGCCCCAGCAGCAGACAGCAAATGTCGGCAGTGCAGCTCTTCTGAACTCCCTGCTCGGCGCAACAACCCAGCAGAATTCCAGCGCTGCAGCAGCTTCAATGCTCGGCAGCCTTATGGGCAGCTCCACGAAGCCCCAGCAGCAGCAAAATCAGGGCGCGAACCTCAATACAATCGTAGGCCTGATGAACGCACTTCTCAAGTAATAAATAGAGTCAAAACGGAAATTACTAAAGGTCTCTGCCGCAAGCAGAGACCTTATGCTATAATCATTTTTCAATAGATGAGAGAGGTAGGAGAGCTAGGATAATGAGTTTTGATAAGATATACAGCGAAAGATTTGTCGGCGAAGGCCTTACCTTTGACGATGTGCTCCTGGTTCCTGCGGAGAGTGACGTTCTCCCGGCTGACGTGGATCTGAAAACAAAACTGACAAACAAGGTCATGCTAAACGTGCCTGTTATGTCCGCCGCCATGGACACAGTCACGGAATACCGCATGGCCATTGCAATAGCCAGGGAAGGCGGAATCGGCGTCATCCACAAGAACATGAGCATAGACATGCAGGCTGAGCAGGTCGACATGGTGAAGCGTTCCGAAAACGGGGTTATTACCAACCCGATATACCTCCATGCGGACAACACGCTGGGAGACGCGGATGCACTATGCGGCAAGTTCCGTATCTCGGGCGTCCCCATAGTTGATGATGAAGGCCATCTCATAGGAATAATCACCAACAGGGACATGAAGTTTGAAACTGACATGAACAGGAAAATCTCCGAGGTCATGACTGCGGAGAACCTGATTACCGGCACTGAAGGCACCACCCTTGAGGAAGCCAAGAGAATCCTTCAGAAGCACCGTATAGAAAAGCTGCCCATAGTTGATGCTGACAACAGGCTTAAGGGCCTTATCACCATCAAGGACATTGAAAAAGTTATGAAGTACCCCAACTCGGCAAAGGACGAAGCTGGCCGCCTTCTCTGCGCCGCGGCGATCGGCGTCACTCCCGACGTTCTCGACCGCGCGGGCGCCCTACTTGATGTGGGGGTTGACGTGCTTGTGCTGGACAGCGCCCATGGTCACTCTGCGAACATAATGAACGCTGTGCGCAAGGTCAAGGAGAAGTATCCCGATGCCCAGCTCATTGCAGGAAACGTGGCAACTGCAGAGGCGACGGAGGCACTCATCAAGGCCGGTGCCGATTGCGTGAAGGTTGGTATAGGTCCCGGTTCAATCTGCACAACCCGTGTGGTTGCAGGTATAGGTGTGCCTCAGCTTACGGCGGTTCTAGAGTGCGGCGAGATTGCGGATAAGTACGGAATACCCATTGTCGCCGACGGAGGCATCAAATACTCGGGCGATATAGTGAAGGCGATCGCCGCAGGCGGCAGGGTCGTAATGATGGGCTCAATGCTGGCCGGCTGCGAGGAAGCCCCGGGCGAGACTGAGGTCTACCAGGGCAGACAGTTCAAGGTCTATCGCGGCATGGGTTCAATAGGCGCTATGCAGTGTGGCTCCAAGGACCGCTACTTCCAGTACAACAACAAGAAGCTGGTCCCCGAGGGCGTTGAGGGACGTGTTCCCTTCAAGGGACCCCTCAACGAGACCATCTACCAGATGATGGGCGGACTGCGCTCAGGTATGGGATACTGCGGTGCCCACAATATCGAAGAACTCAGAACAAAGAGCCGCTTCGTGCGCATTACAGGTGCAGGTCTCAAGGAGTCCCACCCCCACGACATCTATATAACCAAGGAAGCACCAAACTATACTTCTGCAATGTAGGACGGATATGGCTAAAGAAGCGAAAAAGATAAAGAACCCTAATTACATGGGCAAAAAAAAGAAAAAGAAAATATCCTGGTACAAGATAAAGAGGTATCTCTATTTCGCTGTAGTGGCGTTTATTGTCATCTACTATCTGCTCCAGAACGTCCAATGGGGTGATAACGGAGACGTTCAGGACGGATCCCAGCCAGCGGCAACTACGGCGCTCCAAGGACTTACGGATATAGTTCCCCCCGAACCGGGCGTAGATATAAATTACCAGCTGGCTGGCAGCAGCCATTCGAATGAGACCGACGCCGGTGGAAATAAAACCGACAGAAGTGACTGGCTTACATCGGTCAAGAGCTATAAGGATGTGCTGCCACGGGGCTTCATCCTTGATATGGTGCCCGAATACCACGGGGCAAAATACGCTGTTGTGAATGCGAATATCCCCTTCTTTACCGACGGGGAGAAAAACCTTGCCCATCAGGGATACTTTGAGTATTACGGGAATCTGGATTCCCTTGGACGCTGTACGGTCGCATTCGACTGCCTCGGCAGAGAGACCATGCCCGCCTCCGGAGAAAAGAGAGGGGACATCAGCAGCATACACCCCAGCGGCTGGAAGCAGGCGCGTTATGACTGTGTGGACTCTGAAACAGTCCTGACCCGTGCGCATCTCGCAGGATATATTCTATCCGCCGAGAATGCCAACGAGAAAAATCTCGTCACCGGAACCCGCTACATGAATTCCGACTCCATGCTGAAGTTCGAGGACGATGTACGCTATTACATATACAGGCATAAAGGCAGCCATGTGCTCTACAGGGTTACCCCAGTATACAATGGCAATGAGCTTATGCCCAGGGGTCTGCTCATGGAGGCGTATTCAGTGGAGGACTTTGGAACCGGTCTTCAGTACTGCGTATATATCTATAACATTCAGCCCGGTGTCAGATTCAATTACTCAAGCGGCAGAAGCGAATATACAGGTATATTCTATGATACAGATTCAGAATGCGTGATCACGGACGGAATTAGTCTCGCAAGCTACGTTCTGGATAAGTCTACAAATACCATTCATAATCCGCAGTGTTCGCACTTCGCGGAGTTGAAGCTGACCGATATTGCAACATTCTGGGGCGATAAGGATATGCAGAGCAGCTGGAGCCGCTTCGGATACAAGCTCTGCAATGAATGTATGAAATAAAAAATGAATATTACGGAGGAAAGAACATGCTGAACAGATTCTGCAAGAAGCCTCTATACGAGGTTACGCAAACCATGGCAAAGGTGGCTATGGGCGTTGAAAAGGCAGAGACGGTCATAAAGAACGCCAGTCTGGTAAATGTCTGCACCGCGGAAATCCAGGAGGGGATTGACGTCGCAATAGCCGAAGGCCGCATTGCGCTCGTCGGTGATACATCCCACTGCATAGGCCCCGACACTAAGATCATTGATGCTGAGGGTCAGTACATAGCCCCGGGCTTCATGGACGGGCACATACATGTTGAGTCCTCCATGATTACTGTCGGTGAATACGCTCGGGCTGTGGTTCCCTGCGGCACAACAGGCATATTTATGGATCCGCATGAAATCTGCAATGTATGCGGACTCCCGGGCGTGGAATTCATGATTGAGGATGGAAAGAGAGCACCACTGAAGGCCATGTCCAACGCCCCTTCCTGTGTGCCTGCGGTTGCGGGCTTTGAGGATACTGGTTCCTCCATTTCCCCGGCGGAAATAAAAGAGATGATGAGTTGGGACGGAATCATGGGTCTCGGCGAGATGATGAGCTTCCCAAATGTCCTCGGCGCAAATGAGAGCATCCACGGCGAACTGGCGGAGACCCTAAAATCGGACAACATCATTACGGGTCATTACTCCGTTCCCGATACGGGAGCGGGTCTGAATGCCTATATCGCCTCGGGAGCCAGATGCTGCCATGAGTCAACCAGAGCCGAGGATGTGCTTGAGAAAATGCGCCGCGGCATGTATGCCTTGATCCGGTACGGCAGCGCCTGGCACGATATGCCCGTAATCATCAGAGCCATTCTTGACAACAATATTGACGACCGCTTTGCCTGCCTAATCTCAGATGACACACATCCCGACACCCTGATAAATGACGGTCACCTTGACTACATAGTGCGCTGCGCAATAAAGGAGGGGCTTGACCCCATAAAGGCCATCCAGTATGTCACCATCAATGTGGCGACCTGCTTCAGAATGGACCATGAGATGGGCAGTATTGCACCGGGCAAGTGCGCGGACATAGTATTCTTCAATGATCTGAATGACATACACATAACACGCACCATGATAGACGGCGATGTCGTTGCAGAAAACGGCGAGATGACGGTTGAAATCAAGCCTGCGTCTCTCCCCAAGGCAGTTTGCAACACAATGCATGTGAAAGATGCTATCACCGCCGACAGCTTTAAGATTAAGGCACCCGAAGGCAAGAACAGCGTAAAGACAAGGGTGTTGGAAATAATTCCGAACCGTGTGGGCAACTATGAGAGAATAGTGGACATGAAGGTGGCTGACGGCTGCGTTGAAGCAGATGCTTCACAGGACATCATGAAGATGGCTGTGTTTGAGCGTCACCATGAGACCGGAACCAAGGGGTTCGGCTTCGTTAAGGGCTTTGGCTTCAGGAAAGGCGCAATGGCACAGACTGTTGCCCACGATGCCCATAACCTGCTGGTTGCAGGCACAAATGATGAAGATATGGCATTGGCCGCAAACACCCTCATCGAATGCGGAGGCGGGATGTGCGCCGTCGCAGACGGAAAGGTTCTTGCTGTTGTGCCGCTGCCCATAGCGGGTCTGATGAACGATCTGCCGGCAAAGGATATGGCAGAGCTTGTGAGCAAGCTCGATGCGGCATGGAAGGATATGGGCTGCGTAATCAACTCCCCGTACATGACAATGGCGCTTGTGCCCCTTGCCTGCCTGCCTGAGCTCAGACTCACAAACCGCGGGCTTGTCGATTGCCGCACTTTCCAATTTGTGAATCTTTTCTGCGATTAAATGGTTTTTTAAAGCTCCTCCTGGAAGGGGGAGCTTTTTTCATCCCAAGGTTTCTACAACGGCATTTTTTCTCATAAGCCGAAGAAAACAAAAGGGAATCAAAACCGCCCTGCGATTTATCTCGCAAGACGGTTCAATTCTAATTGTAATTATTAGAGTTCAGCTATTATTGCTTCGTATAAATCGTCGTAGTTGTCAAAGGCCGGGAGCTCGGGATTGTCCTTCTTCATCTGCTCCGTGGTATTAAAGAGGAAGCCCTTTTCACTTGCCTTCAGCATTTCAAGGTCATTATAGCTGTCTCCAACGGCTATGGTTTCGTAATTGATACTCTGGAATGCACGGACTGCGGAGAGCTTTGAATGTGAAATGCGCATTTTGTGCTCAAGAATCTCACCGCTGTCGGAAATCACCAGGGAGTTGCACAGTATGGGCGGCATGCCAAGTTTTTCAATCAGGGGCAGTGCAAACTCCTCAAAGGTGTCGCTGAGGATGACCGCCTGAACCTTTCTACGGAGCTTTTCAACGAAATCCCTTGCACCGTCCAGCGGCTCTATTGTGGCAATTACATTCTGAACCTCCTTGATTCCAAGCCCGTGCTCCTTAAGAATACCGATGCGCCATCTCATAAGCTTGTCGTAGTCAGGCTCATCACGGGTGGTGCGACACAGTTCAGGAATGCCGCTGGCTTTTGAAAAGTCAATCCATATTTCCGGAGTGAGGACGCTTTCCATGTCGAGACAAACAATATGCATGATATTACCTCCGTTTTTTTATTCTAAAGCATAGCTGACGATATCAGCCGAATCAATTACATCTTTATGAAGAACCGCCTTTTCTTTCATGCCTGCAAGATTTGCGGGAATTGCTTTGCCCGTCATTTCGGACAGAAGCTTCGCATTTTCAAATTCATCGCTTCCGCGTTTGCCACCTATAGAGGAAAGAACTGCAGATGGGAATTTGAATGGAGACGCAGTGGAGAGAACAACACACAGGTTCTCAGTTTCCCGTCTGTACTTATCAAGAACGGAATATGCTACGGCAGTGTGTGTATCACAGAGATATCTGTAGTCTTTCCAGAGCTTTGCAATGGTTTCAGAGCACTCATCCTCCGTGGCATAGCCTGAAGAGAAGCTGTTCTGAATCTCAGCGAGTATTTCAGCCGGAACAGAATATACACCATCACGGTTCAGCTTTTCCATGCAGTCGGCAACAAATTCCGTACTGCAGCCGGAAACATAGAAAAGAAGCCGTTCCAGATTTGAAGAGACGAGAATATCCATCGAAGGAGAAGCAGTTTTGAGAAAATCACGTCGTCTGTCGTAGGTACCTGTGCTTATAAAGTCGTGGAGCACATTGTTTGAGTTCGCTGCACAAACAAGCTTCCCAACGGGCAGCCCGATAAGTTTTGCAATGTATCCTGCGAGAATGTCTCCGAAGTTGCCGGTAGGTACAATATAATCAACCCTGTCACCGAAGCTGATTCTTCCTGTACTCATTAGTCGGGAATAGGCGGAGAAATAATAGACGACCTGGGGCACAAGTCTGCCGATGTTTATTGAATTTGCGGAGGAATAGAGTCTGTCGGGAACAGGATTTGCTGAATTCTCTGCAAATGCCTGCTTTACGCCACGCTGGCAGTCATCAAAGTTTCCGCATACAGCGCAAACACGGACATTGTTTCCCACCTGGGTAACCATCTGCAGTCTCTGCATTTCGGATACTCCACCGTGGGGGAAGAAAACTGTGATTTCCGTTCCAGGAACATCGTGAAATCCCTCAAGAGCAGCCTTTCCCGTATCACCGGACGTAGCGGTGAGAATGCAGATTTTTTCTTCAATACCCTCAGCGGATTTTGCGGCGGTTATAAGGTGGGGGAGAACCGTGAGAGCGAAATCCTTGAAGGCGGATGTGGGACCGTGATAGAGCTCCAATACATAGTCATCTCCGACAGGGACCAGCGGACAGATTTCAGGGGAGCTGAATTTTGTAGGATATGCTGCAACTCCGGATTTAATTCCTATCTCAAGACCCGGAAGCAGAGCAGACATAATCATTTCCGCCTGTTGCAGGTAGGAGAGTGAAAGGCAGTGTTTCACATCAATCTTTACTTCTGAAACCCGCGGGTCCACATACAAACCGCCATCCGGTGCGATACCGTTTAGGACAGCTTGTGTGGGGCTTGCGGTTATGCTGCTTCTTGTGCTCTGATAAAACATACAGGATTCTCCATTTGAATTATTTGATACTTTTAATA
>R21__coassemble_543_pt1 | contig 30568 bp, 25 predicted proteins | sample R21__metabat2_low_PE_003 | metagenome-assembled genome bin R21 | reverse complement strand
GGGAAAGCAAAAAGATGACAATTACAGGATATACTTACGACAGTTCTAATCCTGTAAGCATTACAATCGGTACAGACCCGAATCATAATGTTATCACGCTGTTCTATACACGCAATGCACATAACATCATTTATAAGATAGATGGTGAGTATTTTGCCAACGATAATTACAAGACAATTAATTCAGTAAAATACGGCGATTCCATCAGCATTATAAATAATGATATGTCCAAGCCTGGCTACACATTCAGCGGCTGGTCAGCGATTCCGGAAACTATGCCGGATGGAGATATTACAGTAACCGGTAGCTACACCATTAATAAGTATACCGTTACATGGAAGAATGAAGATGGTACAGTTCTCAAAACAGATGAAAATGTACCTTATGGCACTATGCCCCAATATAACGCCAATACTCCTACAAAAGCCGCAACTGCCGAGTATTCATATGAATTTGCAGGCTGGACCCCGGCTGTTGTTCAGGTAACAGGTAATACAGAATATACAGCAAGATTCAACGCGGTACCTAATAATTATAAGGTAAACTATAACTACACTTATGCAAGCGGGGATGGAATTCCTGCATTCCCGGCGGCTTCCTATGCTAAGCCTGCAGTTGAGACACATGCATTTAACAGCAAATATAATATTGCAACAGCATGGCCAAACTTTGATGCAAAAGATGAATATAATAATGTAATCGGTACATGGTCATTCTCCGGCTGGAAGAATGGAAACACAGTTGTAACCGGTGAACAGACTATGCCCGCAAGCAATGTTGCTTTGGAAGGTGAATGGAAATATGAAGCCAACAAGATAATCTACAATTTTGTGGTGAAGTATAGCTATTCAGGAGAGGTTCCCACAAATGCAACAGCATTACCTGAAGATAGGGCTTACACTAAGGGTCAAACCGTAAACGTACTTGATGTGGCAGCTGTTGATGGCTATGAGTTCCAGGGATGGAAAATCAACGATGAAGCAGTTGGAACAAGCTTCGCCATGCCCGGAAACGCAGTTGAACTTGTCGGCAATTGGGTAAGACGGACTGCGGGCTATACCATCAACTACTACTGGAAAGATACAACTGTGTCCGTTAAGGAATCTGAAACCGGCACGAAGAATATAGGGGACACTTATGCCGCATCAGGACTTGATGTTTCCGGATATACTATCGTCCCGAATCAGACGACCGGTGGCACAATCTCCGCAGGCGAGAATGTAATTAATATCTACTATTATAAGAATGTAACCGTGAAGGCAAAAAGTCAGAAGAAGGTTCATGGTGACCCTGACCCCGCACTGACGGCTACAGTCACCGGTTTGGTGGGTGAAGACTCTATAGTATACAAACTCTCTAGAGAGCCCGGAGAACTGTCGAATAATAACAATGGCGTTAATTATCCGATTCATGCGAGTGGTGAAAAATATCAGGGTAAATATTATGTACAATTTGAAGATAGTGTCTTATATATAAACGAAACGAACCTTAAGATTCATGCTATAGATAATGGTAAGGTATATGGTCAAACGGACCCGGAACTCAAGTTTGATATTGTTTGGACAAATAATAATATAAAACCAACATGGAACTATGAAATAGTTGGTAATACAGACGGAGTATTTACCGTAAAATTAGCAATCAAATTCGAAAACATTGCTACTGAATACATTTATTTCAAAATTACTAGAGAAAAAGGTGAAGCAATCGGAACATATAAAATAACTCCGATTGTGGATAATAAAGCTCAAAGTTGCTATTGGATTGCCGATTGGACAGATGCAATATTCACGATAACAAAGGCACCGATAAGCGCACTGACCGTAAGTGGCACGGACTACACCGGTGAATATGACGGACAGGCACACGGTGTCGCAGCAACCACCAACATAACTGAGGGCACGACCGTCAGCTACAGCACTGATAACGGCGCAACCTGGAATACAGAAGTTCCAAAAATAAAGGATGCCGGTGAGATAACAGTACAGGTCAAGGCCGAGAATCCGAACTACGAAGGTGTAGCAACCGGAAGCTACAAGCTGAAGGTAACACCGAAACACGCGCACGTAAAGGCAAATGCCACCGGTAAGGTGTATGGCGATAATGACCCGGCACTGACAGCAACAGTTTCGGGCCTGATAGGTGAAGACACAGTTGAATACACCTTAGCAAGAGCGACCGGCGAGACATTGGGAACATACCAGATTACGGCAAGCGGCACAAAGGACCAGGGGAACTACGTAGTAGATTATGAGAATGACACATTTACAATTAGCAAAGCGCAAATTGTTATAGTACCGTTAAATGGGAACAAAAATTATGGGGATCCGGATCCCGATTTTGTGCCTAATTTGGGAGATTTTAAAATACGTGACGTCAACAATGGTGGTAAGTACAAGTTCACGGTTATTTCCAATGTTAAAGACAAAGAAACCGGAAAAAATAATGTAACAGTAAGAGTTGAATGGGAAAAAACATCGGAGAGACAGAGCGTTCCTGCGAGTGAGGACATTCTTTTCAGCATAGGTAGAAACGAAGGTGAGAATGTCGGTAAATACCCGCTCAAATCGACTGGTGATGCGGACCAGGGCAACTATAAAGTGGTATACAACTCGGTTGTGTTCATTATTAATAAGGCCGGCAAACTTACTGTCAGCGGAACGAACTACACTGGTGAATATGACGGACAGGCACACGGTGTAGCAGCGGTTCCAAGTATATCAATGGGTACAACCGTCAGCTACAGCACGGACAACGGCGCAACCTGGAGTACAGAAGTCCCGACGATAACAGATGTCGGCGAGATAACTGTAATGGTCAAGGCTGAAAACAAAAATTGCGACGGTAAAGGAGAGGCCACCGGAAGCTACAAACTGAAGGTGAACCCAAAAGCAGTGACGGTAACCGCAGACGACAAGAGCAAGACCTACGGCGAAGCCGATCCTGACCTAAGCGCAACAGTGACAGGGCTGATAGGCACTGATACATTGATCTACAGCCTGAGCAGAGCCGAAGGCGCGAACGTTGGCGAGTATACGATCACACCGGCTGGCGATGAGGTTCAGGGCAACTATGCAGTGACATATGCACATGGAACGTTCACAATCACAAGGAGCAGCACAGGTCTGACAGTTGGAGGAACGGACTACACCGGCACCTATGACGGAGAGGCACATGGCAGAGCTGCAACAGCCAGTGTAACTGAAGGAACCACCGTCAGCTACAGCACGGACAACGGCGCAACCTGGAGCACAGAAGTTCCAACGATAACAGATGTTGGTATAATTACGGTACTAGTCAGTGCAGATAACTCGAACTACGTTACAGCAACAGGCAGCTACACACTGAAGGTGAATCCGAAAGAGATTAATGTAAAGGCCGACAACAAGAGCAAGACCTACGGCGATAGCGATCCCGAGCTGACAGCGACAGTGACAGGCCTTGTGGGTGAAGAAACAGTTGCATACAGCTTAGCAAGAGCTGCCGGCGAGAACGTTGGCGATTATGTGATCACCGCAGCAGGCGAAGCAACCCAGGGCAACTACACTGTAAGCTACGAGAACGGCACACTCACAATAAATGCGGTTACTGACGAAATCATAGTAAATATAACTGGCAACACAAACACAGTATCCTATAGTGGTGAAGAGCAGAGCATAAGCGGCTTCACTACAGACGTTGGAAATAAGACCATCGACGTTAAACTTACAGAAGGCGCAAAAGCAGAAGCCAAGGGTACGAACGTTGGCGAATACTCGATGGGCCTTACTGAGGATAGTTTCGTGGTGACATCCTCCAACTACAACAACATCAAGGTAGTTGTAGTTGACGGACTACTCAAAATTACTCCGAGCAAGACATTGGTAACCATTTCAGCAGATAGTCTTACAACTGTATACGATGGTATTAGCCATGGTCAGAAGGCTGAATGCAATGTTGGCGGTATCGAAATCATATACAGCACAGATAACGGCAAGACCTGGAGTACAGAGATTCCGACAATTACCGATGCGGGCTCTATAACCGTTATTGCCAAGACCAATAACCCGAACTACAGCGAAGCAAGCTGCGAGTTCACAATAGAGATCGCAAAGCGCAAGGTAACGCTTACATCTGCAACAGACAGCAAGACCTACGACGGCACAGCTCTCACTAACAGCAATATCACTGTTAGCGGCGAAGGCTTCGTAACAGGTGAAGGCGCAAGCTACAATGTAACCGGAACTCAGACGAATGCAGGCAATAGCAAGAACACATTCACCTACACTCTGAACGAAGGTACAAAGGCTGCAAACTACGATATCACCACGGTTGAAGGTATACTGACTGTTGACAAGAGAACAGTTACTGTAATTATCGATGTTAATGGCGGCGAAACTACCTATGATGGTGATGACCATACCGCAGGCGGATTCGATGTTATAACAGATGACGAAGTTATTAACCCAGACGATGTCAAGTACAAGGGTGATACGACCGTAACAGGTAAGGACGCCGGAGATTACGACATTGTTCTTGATCCTGACAACTTCTATTCCGATGATCCTAATATCGAAATAAAGGTTGAAACAGTTAATGATGGTAAACTCGTCATTAAACCACGCAAGGTAACGATCACATCCGCAAGTGACGAAAAGACCTACGATGGCAAGGCACTTACGAATGACACAGTAACCGTAAGCGGAGACGGCTTTGTAAGCGGCGAAGGCTTCACAGCAAATGTGACCGGCAGCCAGACAGATGTTGGCTCAAGCGACAACACGTTTGCCTACACCCTGAACGAGGGCACAAAGGCCGACAACTACGACATCACAGTGGTACCCGGTACGCTGACGGTAGACAAGAACACCACAGAAATCGTAATAACAGCAGCAAGCGACAGCAAGAAGTATGACGGCACAGCCCTGACCAATGCAGGCTACACCTACACGAAGGACGTGCTTGCAGACGGTGATGTTCTCACAGCAGAAATAAGCGGCAGCCAGACAGATGCGGGCAGCAGCGACAACGTAGTGACAAGCTACATGGTAATGCGAGGCGAGCAGAATGTGACAGCGTTCTACACATTCGGCGAATCCGTAAAGGGCACACTGGAAGTTACCCAGAGAATTGTGACGCTGACCTCCGGAACAGACAGCAAGACATACGACGGCCAGCCGCTCACTAATGATACTATAACAGTAAGCGGGGACGGCTTCGCCAAAGGCGAGGGAGCAGTATACGATGTAACCGGCAGCCAGACAGAGGTTGGTGAGAGCAAGAACACATTCACCTACACTCTGAACGATGGAACAAAGGCTACAAACTACGATATTTCCACTGTTGAAGGAACCCTTACAGTAGCAGCTAAAGGCTCAGTTGTGGTTACAATCACAGAGCACAGCGGTAACTTCACATACGATGGAGAAGAGAAGAAGGTTGAAGGTTACGACGTATCCATAAGCGATCCTCTCTATAAGGAAAGCGATTTCACGTTCAACGGAACAGCAAGTGTAAGTGGAATTGACGTAGGAACATATGACATGGCATTGACCGCTGATATGTTCAAGAACGACAACAGTAACTTTGCAAATGTAAGCTTCAATATTGTTGACGGCAAACTTGTAATCAAGCCGATAGAAACCAAAATCGTTATTAGAGCAGCAAGTGACAGCAAGACCTACGACGGAACTGCACTTACGAATAACGGATACACATTTACAGAAAATGTTCTCGTAGATGGAGATATTCTAACAGCAGTAGTTGAAGGCTCACAGACAGACGCAGGCATAAGTGATAACGAAGTAACGAGCTACAAGGTAATGCGAGGCAATGACGATGTAACCAATAATTACTCCTTTGGTACATCAGAAAAGGGAAAGCTTGAAGTTACAAAGTGTAATGTTACACTTACATCAGCAAATCTGACGAAGACCTACGACGGTGTTGCACTTACAAATGGCGAAACACCTCTTACTACTGAAAGCGGATTCGTTGACGGTGAAGGTGCGAGCTATAGCTTCACAGGAACTCAGCTCAATGCCGGTTCAAGTGCAAACGCATTCACCTACACTTTGAACGATGGAACAAAGGCAGAAAACTACAACATTACAAAGACCGAAGGAATTCTAAAGGTTGATAAGAGGTCAATCAAGGTAATTATTGTAGTTAATGACGTTGAGGCTGAGTATGACGGCGAAGAGCATATCGGAGGCGGATTTAAAGTTGTAACAGAAGATGAACTTTTCGATGAGGAGAGCGTAAAATACAACGGAGATTCGACCATAACCGAAACAGATGCCGGTGATTACCCGATAGTGCTTGACGAAGACAAGTTCAGCACAACGGATCCCAACTTTGATATTGAAGTAGTTGTTGAAGACGGCACTCTCTCCATCAAGCCGAAGGCAATAGAGGTCAAGGCAAACGATGGCAGATGGGAGTACGACAGTGAATACCACAGCAATCCCACCTTCACGGTTAATGGCCTTGTCGGCAATGACAAGATTGGCAGCGCAAAGATGGATGCTAAGATTAAGTATCCCGGAACAACCAGCAACACAATTTCCGATGCAGTGTTTGAGGTTGGTAAAGCTAAAAACTACGCTATCAAGTACGTGCCGGGCAGCTTGGAGATTACCAATAGGTCTGCGAAGTACGAAATTGAAATCACAGCAGAGAGCGATACAATAGCACAGTGGACAAAGGGTCAGTCTCATACCGTAAGCGGATATAAGATTTCAAGCACCAAGGGCGATGAAAAGTTCCTGAGCAAACTCGCCTCAGTATTCAGAACTGAAGCAAGTGCGGATGTCATTGGCGACAACGGAATTCATAAGTTCGAAATTGACGGAAATAACTTCACAATTGAAGGAACCAAAGCTGAAAAGACAGAAAGTGAATGCGGAATTTATCCGGTTTATTTCAGCGGAGAGTATATTATCAGAGACAGTGAAGGAATTAATGTAAACGATCAGTTCATAGTTAAGCAGATTAGTGGTACACTCACAATTAACCCGACACTGACCATTAACTATAGTTATCCTGACGGATCTCCGGTCGCTGATGGTATAAGAATGGAAGTTCCTTACAATACAAATGTGAAGGAAATCATCAGTCCGAGCATTGAAGGCTACACTCCGACAATTCCGTGGTTTGACAAATATGTCAATGAAGGAATGACAGATGTTGATGTAACCACAGTTATGTACATCAAGAACACTGAGATCAAGAGAGATGATCCGATTGATCCAGATGATAACGATCCTGATGAAGATGATCCGACTAATCCCGGCGGAGGAGATGGAGGATATGTCTACCTCATAGAGGGAGACGATGGCCAGTGGCATCTTGTACCGATAGATGAAGACGCTGTACCTCTCGCATTCAGGGACAACAGTCATAAAGACAGTCTGCTTCCATTCCTGTTCACATTCACAGCATTCATCACTCAGCTGTTCTACAACGAAAAGCGGAAAAAGCATCAGAAGAAGATTTTTGAGATGAAGGAGATGCTCGCGACAGGAGAAACTAAGGAGGACAAGAAATAATGGAGTTCTGGAATTTTGTTCATAATACATTAGGCCTTCATGTATGGTTCTTCCTTGCGGTTGTTCTGCTGGCGGTGATGGGTATAGTAGCCCTAATTCACAATAAGAAGCAGAAAGACCGTGAAAAAGAAAATGAGGAGGCGCTCGAGAACCTAAATAAGGTTCCCGGCACCTCCCGGGAAAAAACTCCTGCCACAGGTGAAACGCCTGAGGACGAGAAAGGAGTGATGATATGAGATATCTTTTTGATCATACTGTTCTCTATAATCACAACTGGACGGATTTTCTGTTTGCAATTGCACTGATAGTTGTGGTATACTTCTTCATCAAGAAGATGAAGGAAATGAAAACCGAAGAGGAAACTCTTGAAAAACAGATTTCCGAAAAATTCACCGGAGCGGCGATGGCCCAGGAAGAGCTGCCCGAGGAAATGAGATTCGAGAGAATCAAAGACACCGATACAGGGGTCTAAAAATTATATAAAAATGACAGGCAGCGTTAAGCTGCCTGTCATTAAGCGCAAAGAGGCTTATTATGCAAAACAAAAAATTCAGGAAATACGATGATAAAAAACTGGGATGGCTGCGGTCCGGAAAGGAATTCGCGGTGATTCTGATTGCCGTTTTCCTTATCTTTCGGTTTGTGATAGGGTTTTCCTGGGTAAGCGGAAAGTCCATGTACCCCACTCTGAAAGACGGCCAGCCGGTAGTATACAACAGAATGGTGAAGGACTACCATCGGGGGGATGTTATTTCAATAAGAATGCCCTCAGGCGAATACATGGTAAAACGCATAATAGCTGTAGCCGGAGACACTGTTGATCTGCACGACGGAGTAGTTTACATCAACGGAGAACCCGAGTATGGAGAATGGCTCTATGGAGTAACAGAGCCGCAGAGCGTAACCGTGTCATACCCGCTGACACTTGAGGAAGGGCATATATTCGTTCTGGGAGACAACCGGGAAGTATCCATTGATTCAAGAACTTACGGACCCATGGCAGCTACGCAGACAAGGGGTAAGTTGTTGGGATTTTAGGACTTAGGTGCTAAGTACTAGGGATTAAGTTTGGCTATATTAAAACGGCAGGAGGTTCAACATAGAACCGCCTGCCGTTATCTGTTCTTAAATCAGCGTTCCTCTCTAAAATAGGCGAGGCCTAAAGAAGCCGGGGGTTGATTTTCCCGGTTGTTGCGTATGCTGCTAAGGATTAGAACAATTACAGTAATAACATACGGAATCATCTTGTACAGCTCTTTGAGCTCCATATGATCCATGGAGGCGGGAAGATAAAGGTTAAGGATATAGAGGCCTCCGAAGAGGATTGAAGCCCAGATTCCTCTGCTTGGGCGCCATATTGAGAAGATAACCAGAGCAACTGCAAGCCAGCCGCGGTCACCAAAAGCATCGTTTGACCACACACCGCAGGCATAATCCATAACGTAGTAGAGGCCGCCCAGACCGGCTATCATGCATCCAATACATGTTGCGAAATATTTATACTTAGTGATATCTATTCCTGCGGAGTCAGAGGTTGCCGGATTTTCTCCGACAGCTCTCAGATGCAGGCCGGTGCGGGTATGCTTAAAGATATAATTAGTTATCAGTGCAATGATAATAGCAATATAAGCGAGGAAACTGTATGAGAGGAAAAGCGTTCCGAACCAGCCGGAGCCGGCACCCGGAATGCCGGTTTTATATGCAAGACTTGTGCGGCTGAGTACAACCGAGGTCATATCGGAATTTGAAAGCTTAATAAGTGAGCCGCCGAAGAAGTTACCAAAACCGACACCAAATGTTGTCATTGCAAGGCCTGTTACGTTTTGATTAGAGCGGAGAGTGACGGTGAGGAAGCAGTAGAGCAGACCCATAATAAGGGAGCCAAGAAGACAGCATAGCAGAGGAATGAGTATAGCAAGAAAATTATTAAACGTTCCTGCCGCGGACGCGGACTGCTCATAAAAGAACGCCCCGATGACTCCGCATATACCACCTACGTACATTACGCCCGGTATACCAAGGTTGAGGTTACCGGACTTCTCAGTTATAATCTCTCCCGTGCAGCCAAAAATTAGAGGAATACCCTGAACAATAGCCCTTGGGATGAATGTAAGAAGAAACTTTAACATGGCTCACTCTCCTTTGTTTCCGTGCCTGAAGCTGATTTTATAACGGATGAAGAATTCGCAGCCTATTAGGAAGAATATAATAATACCGGTAAGAATTTCCGAATAAGAGGTGTTCAAGCTGTATGCCGTGGCAATTTCTCCTGCGCCGCGGCTAAGAAATACGATGAGAAGACTTGTGAGAATCATTGTGAAAGGATTAAAACGGCTCATCCAGCTCACCATGACTGCAGTAAAGCCTCTACCTCCGGCGAGAGTAGTTGTAAGCGTCTGATTGATACTGCCTACAAGAATAAAACCTACAAGCCCGCATATCGCACCGGAGAGGAGCATAGTGCGAAGCATTACCCGTTCGACCTTAATGCCCACATAACGCGCTGTGCGCTCGCTCTCACCTACTACAGCTATTTCATACCCGTGCTTTGTGTAATTCATATAGATGTAGATAAACACGGTAACAACAACGGCAACGAGAATCGGGAAGAGATACTTGTTGCCAATACGTATCCACCCAGCTTCAGAAGCACTGTTAATGATTCCTATAGTGCCTGAGCCTTTCGGGTTCTCCCATACAATACAGTAGCAGGCTACAATCTGTGTTGCGATGTAGTTCATCATGAGAGTAAAGAGAGTATCATTTGTGTTCCACTTTGCTTTGAATATTGCAGGGATGAGCCCCCAGATAGCACCGGCAGCAACTGAAGTTACAAGCATCAGAACAATCATAAGCCAGTTGGGAACCTTGTCTGTAAGGCATATCATGCAGGCAGCACAGGCAAAGGCACCCATGAGAGTCTGTCCTTCAGCTCCGATATTCCAGAAACGCATCCTGAATGCAGGGGTTACAGCCAGAGAGATGAGAAGCAGAACAGAGAGGTTCTGGAATGTAACCCAAGTCTTACGCTTTGACCCGAATGCACCCTTGAACATTGTGCCATAGACCTCAAAGGGGTTAAGCTTTGTGATTGCAGCAGTGATAATAGCACACACAAGCAGAGCAATAATAATTGCAAGGATACGGATTAGCCAAGCCTTGTACTGGGGCAGGGCATCCCGCTTGGAAATGTGAATAAGAGGTTCTCTGACGTTATTGTTCATCTGAATCTGCACCTCCCAGTTTAGTCATCATCATGCCGACCTGGCGCTTATCGGTGTTTTTGCCTTCAAGGATGCCGCTAACTTTTCCTCCGCAGAGGACAAGAATCCGGTCGCAGAGTTCAACGAGTACGTCAAGATCTTCCCCAACATACATTACTGCTACACCCTTCTTTTTCTGCTGACCGATAAGGTCATAAATCGTATAGGACGAGTTAATATCAAGACCGCGTACTGCATAGGCAGTCATTAGCACCTTTGGCGCATTTGATATCTCTCTGCCGACGAGCACTTTCTGAACGTTGCCTCCGGAGAGGCGGCGGACAGGTGTATCCACACTTGGAGTGCTGACCGAGAGCGATTCGACGACACTTGCGGCAAGCTTACGGGGTGATTTGCGGTCTGTAAAGATACCGTGCCCTCTTCTAAATGAACGGAGCATCATATTGTCTGAGAGGTCCATATTGCCGACAAGACCCATTCCAAGACGGTCTTCAGGAACAAAGGAGAGTGCAACGCCCATCTTCTGGATTTCAAGGGGATCTTTACCTATGAGTTCCTCTTCTGTGCCGTCATCTTCAATATATTTTATACTGCCTGTCTCAATCTTCTGAAGTCCTGCGATAGATTCAAGAAGCTCCTTCTGACCGCATCCGGAAATCCCTGCGATGCCGAGAATTTCTCCGCTTCTTGCGGTGAAGGATACATCGTCAAGCATCAGCGTACCTTCAATATTGCGCACACTTAGGTTTTCCACCTTAATGCGGGGCATGGGATTGATGGGGTCTTCCCTGTCTATATTGAAGACAACAGGCCTTCCGACCATCATATTTGCCATTTCCTGAGCGTTTGTGTCCTTAGTGGGCATATCACCAACGAACTGTCCCTTGCGGAGAATAGCAACTCGGTCCGAGAGCTCCTCGACCTCGTGCATCTTATGAGTTATTATGACTATCGCCTTTCCGTCATCACGCATGTTGCGGAGCACGGCAAAGAGCTTATCAGTTTCCTGCGGGGTTAGAACAGCTGTAGGCTCGTCAAGAATTAGAATATCCGCACCGCGGTAAAGCACCTTTACGATTTCAACGGTCTGCTTCTGGGATACAGACATGTCATAAATCTTCTGAGAGGGGTCGACCTCAAAGCCGTATTTGTCACAAATATCTTTAATCTTTTCGGAGATTGCCTTGATATCAAGCTTTTCGTCAAGGCCAAGCGTGATATTCTCAGCTGCGGATAGGACATCTACAAGCTTGAAGTGCTGATGGACCATTCCTATTCCGTAATTATAAGCATCACGGGGAGAGGCAATAACTACTTCCCTGTCATCAACCTCAATGCTGCCACTATCCGGGAAATATATACCGGAAAGCATATTCATAAGAGTCGTTTTCCCGCTGCCGTTCTCGCCGAGCAGTGCAAGAATTTCGCCTCTGTATATATTCAACCAGACCTTGTCATTGGCAACTACGCTGCCGAAGGTCTTTGTAATATCACGCATTTTAACTGCTGCGGTTTTGTTGTCCATAAGCATTCCTCTCTGCCTTGGGGGCAAAAAATGATAGGATTAATAATAACACAGAATACTGCAAAGAACAGTGGTCTTGAAATAAAGGGCATTGTTCTTTACAGTATTAGGGCACAGAAGCCCCGGTATATGCCGGAGCTTCTGTTTTATGAGAATGGGGGTGGTGAAATATCAGAATGCGGTATCGAGAAGAGTGATGCCTTCAATCATTACGCTGAATGCAGGAGCAGAAGCGGAAACAGATTCTGCAAAGAAACCGTCAGCAGTGTAATTTGCATAATCCTCTTCGGACATTCCGTTCAGGTCTGCAACTTCGTAGGTGGAGCAATCAAATACCTTGAGGCTGCCGTCTTCAATAGCGGCCTTGACCTCTGCGAGCTTCTCGGCTGTGCCTTCAGCAGCAATAGGGCTGGGCTCACCGACAACAACGGAGCCGGTCTCGAATGTTCCGGTGTAATCGCAGTCAATGGCATCACCGTTGAGCATTGTCTTTATAGCATACTCAATGTAAGGTGCCCAGTTAATCTTTGAGTAGATAATGTAAGTGTTGGGGCAAGCTTCAGCAGTGGGGAGGTTGTATGTAACGTCAGGAACACCTGCGGTCTCACAGGCTGTGGGAGCACCCATGGAGTCAGCATGCTGGGAGATAAGAACACAGCCATCTTCAATAAGGGTGTTTGCGGCTTCCTTCTCGAGGGTCTCGTCATACCAGGAACCTGTGAAGGTGACTTCCATGGTAACTGTAGGAACTATAGAACGAACTCCGAGGAACCAGGATGTGTAACCGGAAATAACTTCTGCATAGGTGTAAGCACCGACATAACCGACCTTAACGTTTTCTGCGTCAACTTCGCCATTGTCTATCATTTCCTGAAGCTTGAGGCCTGCAGCAACGCCTGCGAGGTAGCGGCCTTCATAAATAGCGGCAAAACCGTCGTGGAAGTTGGGGAGATTAACAATCTGTGCCTGATAGCCTGTTGCGTGGAGGAATTCAACGTCGGGGTACTCTTTTGCAGCCTTGATGATATAGTCTTCATGGCCAAAGCTGTCAGCGAGCATAATCTGAACATCATCGTCCGCCAGGTCGCAAGCAACTTCGTAGCAGTCTTCGCCTTCGGGAACGCCGGTCTTCAAAACGAGTTCAACATCTATACCCTCTTTGGCAAGATTCTCAACTGCTTCATTAGCGGAGTTGATGAAGTTTGCATCATAGGTGGAGTTTTCGTCATGAAGAGTGATAAGACCAAACTTTACTTTCTGGGTGTCATCAGCATAAGCTGTGCTGCCGCATGCGCAGAGCGCAAAAACCATAACGAATGCGAGGAGAAGAGCAAGAATCTTTTTCATGTTTGTATATCCTTTCTAAAATTAATCGCAACGATACAGGTGATGATAAAGATTCAATACCTCTTACCGTTGCGTAAGGAAAAGGGAACAAAAAGTGCGCAGATAAAACACTGCGCCCTCGATAATAATCCCATAAACTAACGATAGTCCGGTATTTACGGCACCGGGTAGAGACACAAAACCATATCATTTGCATATATCGAAAGCGATATTCAATTTACAAACTTAGGATAGCACAGAAAAAATAAAAGTCAAGCAGAAATTTCGTCAATTTGCATATTTTTATGTGTTAAAATTTGTACAAGTTGCCCAAGGAGGGTTTAACCTATGATTAATTATTCAAATATGATGGCGTTATCAGACATTGATGAAATCTTGGCCAGAGATTCAACACGTATCCCCTTTTCGCGCAGTTCGTTTCCGCCACCCTGAAATACTTTTTCGATGGCTATTCCGCAACCGGCGACCTGCGCACCAGCCTGGGAGCATAGGTCAAGCAGCCCTTTGAGGGCAGCACCTGTGGCGAGAAAGTCATCTATGATGAGAACCTTGTCGGAAGATGAAAGATACTCCTTTGAAACTACCACGGAATTTGTGTTTCCGTGGGTGAAGGATTCAACTTCGGTTGACCATAGGTTATCTGCAATATTACGGGATTTGCTTTTCTTGGCAAAAACCAGCGGGCATCCGAAAACATAACCGGTCATTGCAGCTATTGCAATTCCGGAAGCCTCTATTGTAAGTATCTTATTAATGCCCTCGTCCTTATAAAGGCGGTAGAATTCCTCCGCCATGTCATTAAGGAGCTGGGTGTCTATCTGGTGGTTTAGAAAGTTGTCAACCTTAAGTATTCCGCCGGGCTTAATCACACCGTCTTTAAGAATGCGTTCCTCAAGAATTTTCATGTGAACACCTCCAAAATAATCAACTGCTCTTATAATACCGAAAAAAGCCCGTCAATTCAAGACAGGCTTTGATCGGGTAATGTTAAATTACACAGCGCGCTGAACTTTGCCGCTGCGGAGGCATCTTGTGCAGACATAGACATGCTGCGGAGTGCCGTCCACAATAGCTTTGACGCGCTTCACATTGGGCTTCCATGTGCGGTTGGAACGTCTGTGGGAGTGAGAAACTTTGATACCAAAGCTCATTTCCTTATCGCAGTACTGACATTTTGCCACTTGAAGCACCTCCTCGTGAGTGTATTGCTGAAAAGACAGCTTACATATATTAGCAGAATCGGGACAAAAAAGCAAGGAAAAATTTCAACAAATAACAAAAAAACACGGGGGTGCGTGTATATTTTGGTTGATAAATCGGACGAAAGTTAGTATTATATAGAAAAGAACTCGGATATCCGGAGGCAGCGATGAAAAGCAGATATTCTGTAAAACTTAAAACCATTGTTGAGGAGCACGGACTAATTCCCCTGCACCTTTCAAAAAATTACGAGGAAGCGGAGCTTTCCACCTCCGATGTAAACCGCCCTGCCCTGCAGCTGACGGGATTCTACAACTATTTTGATCCCGGAAGGATACAGATAATAGGCCGTGTTGAAAGTACGTATCTGGACACGCTGAGCGAAGAGCTTCGACTTGAATCTCTCAGGACATTTATGCAATACGATATAGGTGCGCTTGTTATATGCCACGGTTGTCAGGCCTTTCCCGAGTGTCTGGCCGCTGCGGAGGAGTTCGACAGAAACGTTTTTATAACGGAGGAGGATACGTCAACATTCCAGGCAAGCGTTATATCCTCGCTGCACAAGCACCTCGCGCCCAGACTGACCACTCACGGTGTTTTAGTTGAGATTTACGGTGAAGGTGTCCTTATAACGGGTGACAGCGGTATAGGTAAAAGTGAGACGGCTCTTGAGCTCATTAAACGAGGCCACAGACTGATAGCCGATGATGCGGTTGAGATAAAGTATATAAACAAGGACCAGCTAATAGGCTCAGCCCCCGAAATGATACGCTATTATATGGAACTGCGCGGAGTCGGAGTTATTAATGTGAAGCACATATACGGTGTTGGTGCCGTAAAGCCTGAGTGCAACATAGATCTGGTTGTCAGCATGGAACGCTGGGATGATGACAAAGTATACGACCGCCTTGGCCTTTCTAGCGAGACGGAGGATATACTGGGAGTAAAGGTTCCCAAAGTAACCATACCTGTTGAAGCAGGGCGTAACCTCGCTGTAATACTGGAGCTTGCAGCTATGAATAACAGGCAGAAAAAAATGGGTTACAATGCCGCAGAAATGCTGGCGGAAGAGCATGACCTGATGATAGACAACGGCGGATTCTAAATAACCGACCTTATTGGGAGATAAAATGGAAGATAATACGAATAACACCATAACTGCAAATGATGCTGAAATTAACAGGGAAGAACAGAGCCATGAGCCGGAAGTAAGTGTGGCCGACAGATTGACGGAAGCAATAGCCCAGATTAGGGAGGTTATGCCGGGTCTTGCTCTGTATGAAAATGAACCGATGAGCGGACATTGCTCATTTAAGGCAGGAGGTTGTGCCAGAGCGCTGGCGATTCCCCAGAGCGTCATGTCCCTTACAAAGATATGCAGCATACTTAAAGACCATGAGCTTGCGCCGTATATTCTGGGAAACGGTACAAATGTTGTATTCCCCGACGCGGGTACGCCCGAGCTTTTTGTAGTATGCACTGAAAAACTCCAGGAGATATTCCTCTTACCGGACGGAGCGATATATGCTGAAGCAGGAGTACCGCTTTCCAAGTTGGCGAGCTTCGCATTTGAAAACGGGCTTGCTGGTCTGGAGTTTGCATCAGGGATTCCGGGAACCGTTGGCGGCGGTGTGATGATGAACGCGGGAGCCTACGGTGGAGAGATGAAGGACTGCATAGAGAGTGTCGTAAACTACTACCTTCCGGAGCAGAGGCTCTATGAGCTGAATAATGAGCAGTGCTCCTTCGGATACAGAAAGAGTCTCTTCCAGTCAATGTGGGGCTGCGTGATACTCAGTGCCGTGTTCAGGCTTGAAGAAGGCAACAAGGATGAGATATCGGCAAAGATGAAGGAACTGAACGAACGCAGGAGAAATAAGCAGCCGCTTGATATGCCTTCTGCAGGTAGTGCCTTCAAAAGACCCGAAGGGCATTATGCCGCAGCGCTGATTGAGGAATGCGGACTGAAGGGCTGCAGTGTGGGCGGTGCCCAGGTTTCGGAAAAGCATGCGGGATTCATTGTGAATACAGGGGATGCTACAGCTCAGGATCTGTATGACCTGATGATAAAGGTCAGAAATACAGTATATGAGAAGACAAAGATCCAGCTGGAACCGGAGATAATCCTGCTTTCACCGGAATACAAGCTTGTGGACTACGGTCCGAAGATTCCGAGAAATATAGTAAGCGGCAGTTATATGACCACAAACGAAGGTTGATTTAATAACTTATAGGTAGAACGATATGGAATTTCTGATTATTACAGGACTGTCCGGAGCGGGAAAGAGCCGCGCAGCGGATGTGCTTGAGGACCTGGACTACTACTGCGTTGATAATATGCCGGTTGCCCTTATGCCGAAATTTGCTGAGTTCTGTCTTGCGGCAGGCGGACGATTCGAGAAGGTTGCGCTTGTGACGGACGTGCGTGAAAAGGGCGGCTTCGGAGCGCTTCTGAAAACCATAGATGAGCTTGCCGGTATGGAATGCAACTGTAAGATTCTGTTTATGGATGCCGACGTGCGGACACTCGTACGAAGGTATAAGGAAACAAGAAGAAAACATCCGCTTGCAAAATCGGGAGAGACGGTTGAAGAATCGATAAGACGCGAGACGGAACTGCTTGAACCTGTGAAGGAACGGGCAGACTATATAGTAAACACATCAAATCTCACACTTGGAAAGCTGCAGAACAAGCTGTTTGATCTGTTTGCCGGAGAGAATGTTAAACGGGGTTTGGATGTAACCGTTCTGTCTTTCGGATACAAGTACGGGTTGCCGATGGATGCCGACCTTGTATTTGATGCACGCTTCCTGCCCAATCCATTCTATGTTGAGGAGCTCAGACCCCAGTGCGGTCTTGACAGAGCGGTTATGGAATATGTGTTTTCATATCAGCAGACGAGGGATTTCATGGAGAAGGTTGAAGATATGATTGAGTTCCTGCTGCCGCTGTATATAGAGGAGGGCAAGCTTACTCTAAATATTGCAATCGGCTGCACGGGCGGCAGGCACCGTTCTGTTGCAATAGCCTCAGCACTTCATACACATCTGCTTTCTAAGGGGATTAACAGCGTAAATATAAACCGGGATATTGACAAATAGGGGTGAAGGAGATCAGCTTTTCATCTGACGCAAAGGCGGAAATCTGCCGGAACAGAATAGACAGAAAATGCTGCGCGGTAGCCGAGAGCTACGGCGTGCTCTTGTACTGCAACACCTTCACCGCAGACGAGATTAAAATCAGCACCGCCAACGGAGATTTTGCCGAAAGGCTACCTAAGCTGTTCAAGAAGGCCTTCGGACTGAACTTTGATGTACTGCCGAGAGAGGATGCCGTTGGGAAAAGGAATCTCATAATAAACGACAGAACTAAACTGGATACGATATTTGAAGCCTTCGGGCTTTCAAGGGAGAGCACCCTTGCCCTTCATGTAAACTACGGGGTAATAGAAAACGATTGCTGCAGACAGGCGTTTGTCCGTGGTGCATTTTTGGCGGGCGGCAGTGTTACGGACCCGGAGAAACCCTATCACCTTGAGATTGCAAGCTCGCACCACAGCGTTGTTAGAGAAACCATACCTGTGCTGCAGGATATGGGCTTTTCACCTAAGGAGTCAGTTAGAGCAGGCAATTCCCTTATTTATTTCAAGCAGGCGGATGCAATATCCGACCTGCTTACAATGATTGGCTCCCCGGTAACATCTTTGAATGTTATGACAGCCAAGGTTGAAAAGGAAATGAGAAACACAATCACGAGACAGATAAACTGCGACTCTGCCAATGCGGATAAGACGGTTTCGGCTGCTCAGGAGCAGATTGCTGCGATAAAGCGTTTTGCTGCAGAATATGGGCTTGATGCGCTGCCGGAGCCACTAAAGGATGTTGCCCTGCTGAGGATAACAAATCCAGAGGCGAGCCTTTCTGATCTTGCAAAGCTGTCTTACCCGGCTCTATCGAAGAGCTGCCTTTCACATAGGCTCAGGAAAATCATGAGTATGGCACCGGAGGCAAAAGAATGAGCTTTGTTCATCTACATGTTCATACTGAATTCTCACTTCTGGACGGAGCCTGCAGGATAGATAAAGTCGCGAAACGGGCAAAGGAAATGGGGCAGAATGCCCTCGCCGTAACTGACCATGGAGTTATGTACGGGGCGGTGGCCTTCTACAAGGCATGCCGCGCAGAAGGGATTAAACCGGTAATAGGCTGTGAGGTTTATGTCGCCCCGCGGAATATGAGCGACAAGGAGAGCGGAATAGACAATCACTACAGCCATCTGATTCTGCTGTGCAAGAATGAAACGGGTTATAAAAACCTCTGCTATCTTGACAGTGCGGCTTTTACCGAAGGTTTTTATTTAAGACCGCGTATAGACTGGAATCTTCTAAAGAAGCATTCCGAAGGGCTGGTCTGCCTTTCGGGCTGTATAGCCGGAGCAATTCCCAGACTTATTAACGAAAGAGACTACGAGGGAGCAAAGGCAAAGGCACTCGAGCTGAGAGATGTCTTTGAACCGGGCAGCTTTTTCCTGGAGATACAGAATCACGGTCTGCCTGAGGAAGAGACAGCCGCAGCAGGGCTTATCAGAATCAGCAAGGAGACGGGGATACCCCTTGTCCTTACAAACGACGCACATTACATTGAGAAGAAGGACGCATATTATCAGGATGTTCTTATGTGCATCCAGACGGGTAAGACTGTGGATGAGGTCAACCGCATGCGTTTTGAGACGGAGGAGCTGTATCTCAAGTCCGAGGACGAGATGAGAGCACTGTTCCCCGAGTGTCCGGAGGCGGCTGACAATACCCAGTTAATAGCCGATATGTGTAGCTTCGATTTTGAGTTTGGACATTATCATCTGCCCAGATTCAAACTCCCGGAGGGAGAACAGGACAGCTATGCCTATCTCGAAAAGCTTTGTGAGAAGGGCTTTGCCGAGCGCTTTTCAGATAGACCCGAGGTCCATACCCAGCTGGAATACGAGCTGGCAATGATAAAGAAGATGGGCTTCGTGGACTATTTCCTCATAGTTTCGGACTTTATCTCCTATGCGAAAAACCAGGGAATTCCGGTAGGTCCGGGCAGAGGCAGTGCTGCAGGAAGTGTGGTATCATACTGCCTGAAGATTACCGATGTGGACCCCATAAAGTATTCGCTTTTCTTTGAGCGTTTCCTGAACCCGGAGCGCGTATCCATGCCGGATATTGACGTAGACTTCTGCGTTAACCGCAGGGCTGAGGTAATCGACTATGTGAACAGGCTTTACGGAAATGACCATGTTGCCCAGATAGTGACCTTCGGGACAATGGCGGCAAAAATGGCAATTAGAGATGTAGGAAGAGTGCTTTCAATCAGCTACGCGGATACGGATAAGGTTGCAAAGCAGGTTCCACAGGCTTCGAATATGACGATTGACGAGGCTCTAAGCCTTTCAAAGCCCCTCAAGGAGATGTATGACAGCGACGAAACACTCCATCGCCTGATTGACGTTTCAAGAGCACTGGAGGGCATGCCGCGGCACGCCTCTACACATGCGGCAGGGGTTGTCATTACTGAAAAGCCGGTTTACGAATACGTTCCGCTGGCAAGTAACGACGGTTCAGTAGTTTGCCAATATCAGATGACCACACTTGAGGAGCTGGGTCTTCTCAAAATGGACTTCCTGGGACTGCGGAACCTTACGGTCCTGGAAGATGCGGCAAAGCTGGTAAGAAAGATTGAACCGGAATTTCGCATTGAGGACATTCCGGAGGATGATGCGGCAACCTTTGAGATGCTGACAGAAGGCAGAACAAGCGGTGTATTCCAGCTTGAAAGTGCAGGAATAACAAGCGTATGTACCAGCATCCGTCCGAAGAGCATTGAAGATATCACGGCTATAATAGCTCTTTACCGACCGGGACCCATGGAGAGCATTCCCCGTTTTGTTGAGTGCTCAAACCATCCTGACAGAATCAGATACAAGCATGAGCTGCTCCGCCCCATCCTTGAGGTCACATACGGCTGTATAGTGTATCAGGAGCAGGTAATTCAGATATTCCAGAAGCTGGCGGGCTTTTCTCTTGGTCAGGCGGATATGATACGCCGCGCCATGAGCAAGAAAAAACATGCAGTCATTGATGCCGAAAGAAAAGCCTTCGTTCACGGTGACCCGGAAAGGGACATTCGCGGGGCAGTTGCAAACGGAGTTCCTGAGAGTACGGCAAACAGCATATACGATGAAATATTAGACTTTGCAAGTTATGCATTCAACAAAGCCCATGCCGTAAGCTATGCCATAGTCACCTACCGGACGGCATACATGAAGAAGCACTATCCCCAGCAGTATATGGCAGCGTTGCTCACCTCTGTGCTGGACAACAGCGGAAAGGTATCTATGTATATCTCGGAATGCCGGGAGATGGGCATAGGACTGCTGCCGCCCGATGTAAATAAATCGGGGGCGGATTTCAGAGTTGAGGGTAACGACCTGCGCTTCGGTCTTGCTGCAATCAAAAGCATTGGTAAAAACGCTATAAAACAGGTGGTTTCCGAGCGTGAGCTGAACGGTCCGTTTATGGACTTTGAGAGCTTCTGCAGGCGATCCTTCGGCAAGGATATGAACAAGCGCGCAGTTGAGAACCTTATTCAGGCGGGAGCCTTTGACAGTATGGGTTATACACGCAGGGCACTAATGACTGTTGCTGAGATAATAATGGACTCCATAAGCCGCTCCTCAAAGAGCAATGTTGAAGGTCAGATGAATCTGTTCGGAGACATTGATACAGAAGAGAATGCTACGGACGGAGATTCTCAGATTCCGGATATGGAAGAGTATCCGCCAAGCGAGATTATGGCAATGGAAAAGGATGTTATGGGTCTTTATCTCAGCGGACATCCTATGGATGGCTACCGCGACATTGTTAAAAAATCGGGTGCGGTTCAGATTTCTTCCATTGTGAGCGACTTTCAGAGTGAGACTGGGCCGGAATACTACAGCGATGGGCAGTTTGTTACAATAGCGGGTGTTGTTGAGTCCGTAAAGACAAAAACAACAAAGAACAACTCGCTCATGAGTTATATCCAACTTGAAGATAACACGGGGAATATGGAGCTCATAGCATTTCAGAGGGTTCTGGACAAGAGCGGAGGGTATATTACAGAAAATGCTCCTCTTCTGGTTAAAGGAAGGATCTCTGTGAGAGATGAAAAGGAACCCCAGCTTATGGTTGACAGCATAAGCCCCATCTCACAGATTACAGAAGAAGCCGCGGCAGCCCCCCCTGTACAGAGCGAAAGCCCTGCAATTAAAGAAAAAACCCTTTACGTAAAATTGAACTCGGAAACAGACCCGATGCTTGAGCATATACGCCTGCTGCTTACGATGTTCCCGGGCAGAGAGAGAATAATTATCTACTGCGAGAAGGAAAAACGTAAGATGGGCAGCAGATGCATAATACATGAAGCTCTCACAGCTGAGCTGGAAGAGCTTCTGGGTAAAGAAAATGTTGTTGTAAAATAGACAGGAGATAACAATGCAAATAGACGAAACACTGTACAAAGGAAGGCCGTCCGATGATAGAAGCCCAAGGGAGATGCGTTGCTATGTGCTTCTGGACAGCTTGGGGTTGGAATATTTCAGAGTAGACCACGAGCATGCAGACACAATAGAGGCCTGCCATGAAATAGAAAAGCTTCTCGGCTGCGAAATATGCAAGAATCTGCTGCTTACAAACAGGCAGATGACGGATATCTATCTTCTGCTTATGCCGGGGGACAAACCCTTCAAGACAAAGCTTCTTTCAAAGCAGATTGGTTCGGCAAGGCTCTCCTTTGCCAGCCCTGAGCAGATGCTTGAACATCTGGACATAACTCCCGGCTCGGTAAGCGTGCTCGGACTGATGAACGATAAGAAAGGGGCGGTAAGGCTGCTTATAGACCGTGACCTTCTGAAAGATGAGTATCTGGGCTGTCATCCTTGTCTGAACAGTTCCACACTTAGGATAAAGATGCAGGATGTGCTTGAAAAACTGATTCCGGCTATGGGTCATGAGCCCACTTATGTTGAGCTCCCATGGAATCCGGACGAGGAATAAAACTACCGGAGCGGGCTTTTGCCCTGCTCCGGTTAAATATTAATGGAGCAGAGGCATGTGTCCTGCTCCATAACAATATTTATTTACTCTGCTCATAGCTTTGGCAGTATTCCTTTAGACAGCAGCGTTCGCAAAGGGGCTTTCTCGCGTCGCAGACTGCTCTGCCGTGAAGTACGATACAATGACAAAACTGGGATGAACTATCAGGAGGAAGGATCTTTCTCAGTTCCCTTTCAATCTTTTCGGGCTCCTTCAGATTGTCCACCAGACCGAGACGGTTGGATATCCGTATGCAGTGTGTATCAACCACAACAGAGCCCGGCACATGAAACACATCGCCCAGAATCAGGTTTGCGGTTTTTCTGCCCACTCCGGGTAGCGCTGTAAGCTCCTCCATGGTGGAGGGCACCTTTCCTCCATGCCTCTCAAGAAGCTGCTTTGAGCATTCCACGATATCTCTCGCCTTTGCACGGTAAAAGCCGCAGGAGTGCACATACTCCTCAACCTCCTCCACATCGGCGGAGGCGAAATCCTCAAGACTAGGAAAGCGGTCGAAGAGTGCAGGGGTGACCTTGTTGACTCTCTCATCCGTGCATTGCGCTGCAAGCCTTACCGAAAAGAGCAGCTCATAGGGCTTTTCATAGTCAAGTGTGCAGTCTGCCTCGGGGTACTCATTCAGGAGCAGGCGCACAATCTCATTTATCTGTTCTTGTGTTCTCATCTTTGAACCATAATAGGACCGCCGCATTCCAGCACGTCAAGCTGCTGGTTGCCATAGAAGCCTCCGAAATGCCATTCAACCCCAAGCGTGTCGGAGTAGGTCTGTCCGGGAGCAAGAGGAACGAGGAAGGTATAGCTTCCCATAGGCGTTTCGGCGAGAATGTTGTCGTCATATTGAATATCCGGGGTATAGAGCCCCTCGTACTGGCCGTTGAGTCTTATAAACAATGTGCGGAAAGAGCCGCTGTGCAGCGCATAATGCGTTGAAAACACGTCCACGGTTACGCTTATGTTGTTCTCATCCTCAACTCTCGCAGCCCAGTCCGCTCTGATGTTCAGGTAAGTGCCTGTGTCTGAGGTAAAGCTCCCGTTACCAAGAAGAGTTCCCACAGGAATCGGGGTGGGTGTGGGTTCCGGTGTTGGGCTTGGAGTCGGCGTGGGTTCAGGAGTGGGGATTGGAGTTGGAATTGGGGTTACAACGGGTGCGGAAGTTATCTGCACTCCATTTTCAGCGCTGTCTGCACCGCTTTGGGTCGGCAATCCGGGAAGGATATCCGTATTTACAGCGCCACCCGGGCTGTAATACTCCCGGTCCGAACCGTTTCCGCTGATAATATATATAATGATTGCAACAAGAAGCAGAAACAGAACAATAAACAGAGTCATCTTAAAACGGGTTTTGTTATCCATAATCGTATTCCCCCTTTTCGAAAAGAATTATAGCGGAAAGAGATTGAAAAGTCCATAAACATTAAATGAACAATAAAAAAGCTGCCGGGGAAAAGTCTCCGACAGCATTTAAGCAAATATAATTGAAATTAAAGCTGCTTCTGTGCGTTGATTTTAACGCCGGGTCCCATGGTGGAAGCGGTAACGCAGGACTTAATGTACTGACCCTTTGCGCTTGCCGGCTTTGCCTTGATGATGGCGCTGATGAGAGCAACATAGTTCTCCATGAGCTTGTCAGCACCGAAGCTTACCTTACCGATGGGGCAGTGAATGATGTTGGTCTTGTCGAGACGGTACTCAACCTTACCTGCTTTAGCTTCCTGAACAGCCTGAACAACATTGGGGGTAACTGTTCCGGCTTTCGGAGAAGGCATGAGTCCCTTAGGACCGAGAACCTTACCGAGACGGCCTACAACGCCCATCATGTCGGGAGAAGCAATAACGGAGTCAAACTCGAACCAGTTTTCCTTCTGAATCTTCTCTACGAGATCCTGACCGCCTGCGTAATCTGCGCCTGCTGCGATGGCTTCATCAACCTTCTCGGGCTTGCAGAATACAAGAACACGGACAGACTTACCGGTTCCGTTCGGGAGAACGATAGCACCACGGACCTGCTGGTCTGCGTGACGACCGTCAACACCAAGCTTTACATGAAGCTCAACAGTCTCGTCGAACTTTGCCTTGCTGGCATCGCAGACAAGCTGGAAAGCATCTTTGGGATCGTAAAGGGTGGCTTTATCAACGAGCTTGGAGCTCTCTTTGTAATTCTTACCTCTAAACATCTGTTCTTACCTCCCTGATCATTCGCCTACTACAACGCCCATGGAGCGGCAGGTGCCGGCAATCATGCTCATTGCGGATTCAATGTCGGTGCAGTTCAGGTCGGGCATCTTCTGCTCGGCAATCTTGCGGACATCTTCCTTGCTGATGGTGGCAACCTTGTCTCTCTGAGGAACACCGGAAGCGGTCTCAATTCCGCATGCCTTCTTAATAAGGAGAGCTGCGGGAGGAGTCTTTGTGATGAATGTGAAGCTGTGGTCAGCATAAACTGTGATGACAACAGGGATCATAAGACCCATGTCGCCCTTTGTACGCTCATTAAAGTCCTTGGTGAACTGACCGATGTTAACACCGTACTGACCGAGAGCCGGGCCAACAGGGGGAGCCGGAGTGGCTTTTCCGGCGGGGACCTGGAATTTTACATAGCCAATAACTTTCTGTGCCATTTATAGCACCTCTTTCTCAAAAAATATTTGTCACTCTTCTTCGAGTGGTTCGACCTGATCCAGCTCCAGATCTACCGGAGTCTCTCTGCCGAACATGGAAACAACAACTCTTACATAGTCGTTATCGGGATCAAGCTCCTCAACCACGCCGAGGAAGCCTGCGAGAGGACCGTCGGTAACCTTAACGGTGTCTCCAACCTGATATCCGATGTTGATTTCCTTGTGTTCAACGCCCAGGTCATAGATTTCCTGCTCTGTCAGCGGGATGGCCTTGCCTTCCGAACCGACGAAGCCTGTAGCACCGCGGACACTGTTTACAAGATGCCAGCTGTCATCAGTGAGTATCATCTTGATGAGAACGTAACCGGGGAATATTTTGCGCTCGGTGGTTTTCTCACCGGCGTCGGTATACTCCGTAACGCTTTCCATTGGTATCTTGACCTCTTCTATAAGGTCAGTCATCTTGCGGTTTTCCGCTGATTTCATTACAGCGGCAGCTACTGCGTTTTCATACCCTGAATAGGTATGAACAACATACCATTTTGCCTGTTCAGCCATTGTATGTTAACCTGCTAGTGCCAGAAGCGCTTTTACGAGCATCTGTGCAATCTGGTCGAATCCCCATACAACGAGAGCTGAAAGCAGCATCATGCCGACGGAAATGAGAGTGTTGTTTGTAAGCTCTTTCTTTGTGGGCCAGATAACCTTTTTGAGCTCACTCTTCATTTCGCGGAACCACTTGCCGATTCTCTTAAAGAAACCGAGCTTTGTATCTTCCTTCTTAACGGCAGTGGCGGCTTTCTGAGCTGCGTAATCGTTTTTCTTTTCAGCCATTTTCACTAATCCTTTCAGAAGTTACTTGGTTTCGACATGGAGAGTATGCTTTCTGCAGAAGGGACAATATTTGTTGAGTGAAAGACGATCTGTTGTGTTTTTCTTGTTCTTGATCGTGTTGTAGTTCCTCTGCTTGCATTCCTCGCATCTGAGTGTGATTTTTACTCTTGCGTCTGCAGCCATTTACGGCACCTCCTATTATATTTTGCGGGCCTCCAACGGACATAAAAAAGCCGCCGGGCGGACCCTTGAGGTCTACCTGACGACACAGCGCAATTGACGCACAATCAGTGCGCCCTTGTTATTGCGGCGTTGCCTCAGGCTTGCCTCCCTGAAAACGGACGGAACACCCTCCGCACAGGTAAGATATAAATTAGCATAAATACAGGTACAAGTCAAGAAAAATTTACATTATATGGCAAAAACTTTGACTGTTAATTCAGTCCGGAATGATATATAATTAAACAATCAATTGATTTGCTTACAACAAGATGCAATTAACTGTAGCGGAGGCTTTCGCATGGATTACACACAGGCGCTTGAATATATCAATCACAATGAATGGTACGGCTCAAAACCGGGTGTTGAACGGGTGGGAGAACTGCTTGAAAAGCTCGGAAATCCCCAGAAGGATCTAAAGTTTGTACATGTGGCGGGCACAAACGGGAAAGGCAGCTGTGCCTCTATGCTCGCGTGCGTACTGAAGGCGGCGGGATACAAAACGGGTCTTTTCACCTCACCGTATCTCTACTGCTTCAATGAGCGCATGCAGATAAACGGAAAGCAGATTGACAACGATGTGCTCGCAGAGACAGTAACGGAGCTCCAGCCTCTGGTTGAGGCTATGGAGGACCATCCCACGGTGTTTGAGATAATGACGGCGGCCGCCCTGCTGTGGTATAAGCGGGAAGCCTGTGACATTGTTGTCCTTGAGGTTGGTATGGGAGGCAGATATGACGCCACGAACATAATAGAAGAGTCTGAGGTTTCAGTTATAATGAACATCGGGCTTGACCATACTCAGGTTCTTGGAGACAGCATAGTGCAGATTGCTTCCGAGAAGGCGGGCATTATAAAGGATAAGGGCGATGTTGTGCTTTATCAGCAGAACGATGAGGCCGAGGACGTAATAAAAGCGGAATGCGCGGCAAAGAACGCGAAACTGCACATGACGGACTTCTCACTGATTGAACCCGAGTTTGACAGTCTTGACGGCCAGGTATTCAGCTACAGAGGAAACAGCTATGCCATACCGCTGCTGGGGGCGCATCAGAGAAGGAATGCCGCCGTGGTGATTGAGGCGGTTGAGGTCCTTAGAGAAAGGGGCTGGAAGATAGATCAGGATGCTCTTGAACATGGCCTCTACTCCGTGTTCTGGCCTGCAAGGTTTGAGATAGTTTCAGACGAGCCATACTTTGTGGTAGACGGAGGACACAATCCCCAGTGTGCCACCACGGTTGTTGATAACCTTGCGAACTACTTCCCCGACAGCAGACACATCATGCTGGTGGGAGTTCTGAAGGACAAGGACTATGAGACGCTGTTCCGCATTCTGAACCTTGCAGCAGATGAGTATATTTGCGTTACACCGGACAGTCCCCGTGCGCTTTCTGCTCAGGAGCTGGCGGAGCATCTTGAAAGATACGGAAAGCCGGTCTCGGTGTGTGAGAGCATAGATGACGGCGTCTTTGAAGCACTCGACAGAGCGAGAGAGACCGACGGAATGGTATGTGCGGTGGGCTCCCTGTATATGGCGGGGGCAATAAGAGCCTGCTTCGGGCTGTATTGAGGAAATAACATGAGAATTATGGCAATTGATTACGGTGATGCGCGGATAGGACTTGCCGTCTCCGACCTCACGGGTATGATATGCGGGGAGGCATGGACCCTGGAGGAATGGAATATGGAGCGGGCATCAAAACGCATTGCCGAGGAGGCAAAAGCCCGTGATGTGGGAACACTTGTCTTGGGTTTGCCTAAAAATATGGATGGCTCCGAAGGCCCCCGTGCGGAGAAGAGCAGAGAATTCCGGGAGCTTCTTATAGCTGATACAGGACTAGATGTTATCCTCTGGGATGAGCGCAGGAGCAGTATTGAGGCTCACGCAATACTTCATGCCAACGGCAAAAAGGAGAAAAAACACAGAAAGACCGTGGACGCGGTTGCCGCAAGCCTGATACTTGAGGGCTATCTGGGCAGTATATAGATAAAAAAGTGGACGATTTCTTGAAGAGTGAGAATCGTCCACCTTGTCCACCAGACTAAATGGCAAGCATTAATAGCATACAAGATATAGTGTAAAGTGAGTTCTCAAAACACAATGTTGAAAAAATAGTGGATAGAATACGGCTTTTAGCTATCGACATTTCACATCAAAGGCGCTATAATAAACAAAATTGGATTATTATCGACTATAATATAAATACTAAGCTTCCGGAGGCTCTGCAAATGAAAAGACTTTTATCTATACTACTGATACTCATCATGCTCCTGGGCATGATGCCGTTTGCATTTGCAGACCCTGATGAGTCTGAAAACCTAACAGAGGAACCTAAGGTAGAAGAGACGAAAGAAGAACCTAAGGTAGAAGAGACGAAAGAAGAACCTAAGGTCGAAGAGACAAAAGGAGAACCTAAGGTCGAAGAGACAAAAGAGGTACCAAAGGTCGAAGAGACAACAGAGGAGCCGAATAAAGAGTTATCATTATTAAAAAAGGCAGGGCCTCTCGGCGCCCCCACTCCCACAGACCCACAGACTACTTTTACAGTGACTTTAAATGCCAACGGAGGAACTGGCAGTCCTGCTAGCGTTGAAACAGATACGGAAGGCACTGCGGTTTTGCCGACAATCGGGTTTACAAAAGAAGGATATACTTTTAAAGGATGGGCAGACGACGCATTGTCCACTACTGCACAGTATACTGACAGCATTACAGTTAATAACGACAAAGAAATATTTGCCGTTTGGAATGAAAATCACTATACAGTAGTATTTGATACAAAAGGTGGTTCTAACAGTAAAGAAAGCAAGACATACAAATATACAGATACCGTTGATTTAAGCTACAACGGAACAAAAACAGGCTATACATTTGAAGGCTGGTCGGAACAAAATGTGGGAAAGGTGACAGAAAAGAATTCGGGTTTCTCAGAGGCAGATGGTGCAGAGGTGACTTTGTATGCTGTATGGAGTTATAAGATTGAGTTTTATGTTTGCGAGCCAGGGAAATCAGTACCAGAATTAAAGGCAACTAAGACATATTATTATGACAATATTGAAATAGAAAAACTCCCAAACTTAAAAGTGGCAGACTATTTTTCGGTAGATGGATGGGATACTAATTCGTCAGGAAAAACAGTAGTGTATAAAGGCCGTGAGATAATCAAAAATCTTCAGCCTGGTGAAGATGGTAAAATCAAGCTTTATGCGGTATATCATGCTACTAATTATCCTGTGAAAATTAAGTTTTTTCTTTGGAGTTCAAGTAGTAACAAGTGGATTCAAGTAACAACAGCAAAGGCTGATATCGGTGTAGGGTTTACATCCACTGGGCAGTCACCTTTAAAAGATGGTTCGAGACCAACTGTAACGATTTTAGATTATGATGTCTATGGAAATGTAACTTTCTACTTTGAACCATATAGCGGCTATAACATAGTAGAGATAGACGGTGATAGAGGTTCAAACGGGGCGTTTGTTACAATATCCAAAGGTAAAGATTTTACAGGTAGATACAATATATATGTAACTAGTAATATTAATGAAGCAACAGATTTAACACTTAATGTGTATTTCAAAAAAGGCGGAGTGCCACTGACCGGAGACGATTTTGGAATGTGGGTTGCGCTGGCGGGGATGTCGCTCGTAGGTGCAACAGCGACCGGAATAACTTATAATAAAAAGAAAAAAGAAAATTAAAGAATCACGGAATCTGCTCAATGCAGGTTCCGTTTTTTACTGTAAAATTACAAAACCACAAAAATTTAGAGTCAGATTAATTACAAAAGAAAGTCACCAAAATAAGGGCTTTTAGGTTGTTTTAAGGAACTATTTGCGGTATAATAATGATGTCTAAATATATAAAGAAAGGAGGATTCTAATAGGTAGTGTCAAGATAATTGCGCAAATTTATTAGCAGGCTCTGTTATGAATGAGG
>R21__coassemble_508_pt1 | contig 31732 bp, 27 predicted proteins | sample R21__metabat2_low_PE_003 | metagenome-assembled genome bin R21 | reverse complement strand
ATTTAATTATTCTGACGGGAAGGAATAAGAACGATGAAAAAAATACTTGTTCTTGAAGATGAGGATAACATCCGCAGTTTTGTCGTAATTAATCTGCGCAGAAGCGGATTTGAACCCATTGAGGCCGAAAACGGCACCATGGCGCTGGAAAAGCTGAAGGTAAATCCTGATGTCTGCCTTGCGCTGCTTGATGTCATGCTGCCTGATATAGACGGATTTGAGGTATGCCGCAGAATTCGCGCCTCAGGTTCAAAAATCGGCATAATCATGCTCACTGCAAAGAGTCAGGAGATAGACAAAGTCACCGGTCTGATGACGGGTGCTGACGACTACATGACCAAGCCCTTCTCCCCCGCCGAACTCACAGCCAGAGTTGACGCTCTAATCCGGCGTCTAGGTATCGACGACGATGAGAAAGCCACTAACGAACTCAGGAGCGGTCCGTTTGTGCTTAATGTGCGCAACCGCACCCTTGAAAGAAACGGCGAGCGGCTGAAGCTCACACAGATTGAATATCTGTTGATGAAGCTCTTTATGGAAAACCCCGGCAAGGCAATGTCCAGAGAAGATATACTCACTGCAGTCTGGGGCACGGACTTCAGCGGTGAGCTTAAGACAGTTGACGTTAACATCAGAAGACTCCGTATGAAAATCGAGCTGGAACCCACAGAGCCTGAATATCTGACAACCGTTTGGGGTTACGGCTACAAGTGGGGTTACTGATAAACATATATGCTCAATAAACTAAAAAACCAGCTTCTGATATCCGGAGTTGCCGCCCTGATTCTGCTCATGCTCGGAATCTGGATGATAGTCAAAGGATACATCACCGCGGCAATTATCGTCATTACTGTAATGTGCGTCTACATAGTCCTGCTGAATCTGTGGTTCAGAAGCTATGTCACAGACCCGATAGAGAAACTCACCATCTTTTCACAGGAAATTGCCGACGGACGTTACGGCAACCAGGAGGAGAAGGTTACTGACAGTGAAATTGGTGATCTTACAGACTCCATAAATGAAATGTCTAAAAAAATTGCAATGGCTGAAAAGAGCAGGACAGAGTTTATCTCACAGATTTCCCATGAGCTTCGTACTCCTCTCACTGCAATAACCGGCTGGGCAGAAACCATCGCTTATGATGAAGCCGTTCAGGGAGACTCTCTAAGAGGCATCAATATCATCTCCAAGGAAGCCGAAAGACTTACGAGAATGGTTTCCGAACTCCTTGAGTTCACAAGAATTCAGGACGGAAGATTCAACCTGAGAGTTGAACTTATAGACATTGCGGCAGAACTGGAGGATGCGCTCTTCACATACGGAGAGCTTGCCAAGCAGGCGGGCATTGAATTAGACTATGATGCCCCGGAGGCTGAGATTCCTCTTATCCCCGGAGACCCCGAGAGGCTCAAGCAAGTGTTTCTTAATCTGCTGGACAATGCCTCAAAGCATGGAGGCGACGGCAAAAAGATTGATGTCCGTCTGTGGGATTCCGGCAAATGGGTTTATATATCTGTCAGAGACCATGGTCATGGCATTCCCGAAGATGAACTTCCACATGTTAAGGAGAAGTTCTACAAGGGCAGTTCGAAAAACCGCGGCACAGGCATAGGGCTCTCGGTATGTGATGAAATAATCACCAGGCACAACGGCGAACTTACCATTGAGAACGCCGAAGGCGGCGGATGCAGAGTTACTATCAGACTTCCAAAGGATAATACTTGATTTTACATATAAGCGTTAAAACTTTTTACTAAATTGCGGAGATAACAATGGCGGAAAACAGCACTAAAACAGCATTTAAAACATCGATAGGCGGTCAGGCTCTCATGGAGGGCATCCTAATGAGAGGTCCGAAAAAGCAGGCTATAGTGTGTAGAACTGCAGACGGGCTTGTTGAAAAGGTCGAAGACCTAAAGCTTCTTAAGGACAAGTATCCTGTGTTCGGGCTTCCGTTTATCCGCGGCTGTGTCACCTTTATTGATTCTCTTGTCAAAGGCATGCAGGCACTTACCTATTCAGCCGAAATCCTTCCCGAGGATGAGCAGGAGGAACCTGATGCCATAGACAGATGGATAACTGAGCACTTTTCCGAGGATAAGGCAAAGAAACTGATAATAGGCACTGCTATCGTTCTTGGAGTTGCGCTGTCGCTGTTTCTGTTTATTTTCCTTCCCACCCTTATAGTAGGTTTCATCAGCCCAATCAGGGAGAACTATATAATAAGAAATCTCTTTGAAGGTCTCGTGAAGGTTATAATACTTCTGATATATATGAAACTCTGCTGCTCTCTGAAGGAAATGAGGCGTGTGTTTGCATACCACGGTGCCGAGCATAAAACTATCTTCTGCTACGAACACGGCAAGGAGCTTACGGTGGATAATGTGAGACCCGAATCTCGTTTCCATCCAAGATGTGGAACAAGCTTTCTGCTGGTTGTTGTTATTGTCAGTATACTTGTTAATTCAGTGGTGAGAGTAAGCAACAGTTTCGCAAGAATGGGTTGCCATCTGCTTCTTCTGCCGGTTGTGGTTGGAATAAGCTATGAGATAAACCGTTGGTGCGGTCTGCACGACAACGGTCTCTCAAAGGCTCTTTCCGCCCCCGGAAAGTGGCTTCAGCGCATAACAACATATGAGCCCGACGATTCAATGATTGAGTGCGCCATACGCGCCATTGAGCTCGTCATCCCCGAGGAAAAGGGTTCCGACGAATGGGGTCTCTGAGTTTTGAAAACATATAACGATATTTATATGACTGCCAGAAATATTCTTAGGCAGCACGGAATAGAGAACGCCGGATTTGAAGCGAAGCTGCTTTTAGCCTCGGTATCAGGTAAAACGCTTGCTCAGCTGATGCGTGATATGAGGCTTTACACCACTGAAGATGTGACGGACAAAGTTCTTGACTGCACGGCACGCAGAATAAAGGGTGAACCCGTTGCGTATATTACGGAATCCTGGGAGTTTTACGGCATTCCCCTGTACATAAATTCAAGTGTACTCATCCCCAGAATGGATACCGAGCTGCTTGTAGATACAGCAACGGAGCTACTGGTCGGGAATAAGATGGATGCAAGGATTCTTGACCTCTGCTGCGGGAGTGGATGCATCTCCTGTGCTGTGGCGCATGAGCTTCCAGCCTCACGTGTTATGGCAGTGGACCTGAGTTCTGATGCACTGGATGTATGCAGGAAGAACGTTGATGCAAACGGTCTCAGTTCCAGAATCATCTGTATGCAGGCGGACGCGACCACTACTCCCCCGCTTGCTATTGGCAAATTTGACATGATTATTTCAAATCCTCCGTATATCGCCAGTGATGAGATTCTATCGCTTGACAACTCCGTTAGAGATTATGAACCTATCTGGTCTCTTGACGGCGGTGCCGATGGACTGGAGTTTTACAGAAAAATTATCAAGTACTGGCGGGTACTCCTTAACCCCGGCGGATATATTCTGTTTGAGGTTGGTGAAGAGCAGTCGGATCCGGTTAAAGAAATGCTTTTAACGGGCGGTTTCTCATTTGTGGAGACAAGGAGAGATACCATTGATGTTGAAAGAGTGGTAATCGGAGGCATTTAATACAGTTAATAATTTTAAAGGAGATATATAAAAAATGGCAGAGAAGAAAAAGACAGTTCCCGTAACAGCAGCAGCTGACACAGACAAGAAAAAAGCTCTTGAAACGGCAATAGCCAAAATCAACCGGGACTACGGAAAAGGAACAATCATGCGCCTTGGAGAGGATATCCCAATCAATGTTGAAGCGCTCTCAACCGGTTCACTTTCGCTTGACATCGCACTTGGTATAGGCGGTGTTCCGAAGGGACGTATTATAGAGATATACGGACCTGAAGCCTCAGGAAAAACCACTCTAGCTCTTCATGTGGTCGCCTCCGCTCAGAAAAGCGGCGGTGAAGCTGCATATATTGACGTTGAGCATGCTCTTGAGCCCGCCTACGCAAAGGCGCTCGGCGTTGACATTGAAAGTCTTCTGATTTCACAGCCGGACACCGGAGAGCAGGCACTGGACATTGCAGAATCTCTTGTGCGCTCATCAGCAGTGGATGTTGTTGTAATTGACTCCGTTGCTGCACTTATTCCTAGAGCGGAGCTTGAAGGTGAAGTCGGTGATGTTACAGTCGGTGCGTTGGCAAGGCTGATGTCCCAGGCTATGAGAAGGCTTGCGGGAGCAATTTCCAAGAACAACTGTACGGTTATCTTCATCAATCAGCTCAGGCAGAAGATTGGCGTTATGTACGGCAATCCGGAGACCACACCCGGCGGTCTTGCCCTAAAGTATTATTCCTCTGTACGTATTGATGTACGCAGGGTTGAAACCCTCAAAGTCAACGGCGAAATCGTCGGCAACCATACAAGAGCCAAGGTTGTCAAGAACAAGGTAGCTCCTCCGTTCCGCGAGGCAGAGTTTGATATCATGTACGGTCAGGGTATATCAAAGATTGGTGAAATCATTGATATGGCTGTCAAGCTTGACATTATTGACAAGGCAGGCGCATGGTTCACCTGCAACGGTCAGAGAATACAGGGCCGTGAAGGTGTTAAGCAGTACCTGATAGATAATCCTGACGTTTGTGACGTCATCGAAAAAGAAGTGCGTGAAAACGCGTACAAGCTCACTCCCCGCGGCAGAGCTGAAGCTGAGATGATTGAAGCGGCAGGAAAGCCCGTTGATGTGAGCGCAGAGGACTTTGACGAAGGCTGATGCTGATTAGCTCAATAAAAGAATGTCCGTCGGGCACCTATGTGATACGGCTTGATGATGAAAGCGAAGTCAAAAGTACCCTGGAGGTCATCTCAGATTTAAGACTGTTCAGTGGAAAAGAGCTTGACGAAAAGCAGCTGGAGGAATTGAAGACAGAGTCTGCAAAACGTCTGACCTTGAAAAAGGCCTCAGAACTGGTATCCTTGAGAATGATGTCCGGCAGTGAACTGAAGGATAAGCTCATTCACAAGGGATACGATGTGCAGAGTGTCGACTATAGTGTTGACAGGCTATATGAGCTTGGGCTTCTCAACGATTCCGAATATGCTGCCGCAGTCGTTAGGCATTACGCTGCGAAAGGGTATGGTGAAGCCCGTATAAGGGCTGAGCTTAGCCGCAGAGGTATAAACCGTGAGTTTTGGGATGAATGCCTTGAAGCAATGCCGGAGTCCGACGACAAACTGGACAGATATATTTCACTGCACTTAAAAAACCCCGAAGATGTTAACCAGCAGAAAAAGGTAAGCTCCGCCTTATATAGGAGGGGATACAGCTGGGAGGAAATCAAAGCAGCAATGCAGAGATTTACTGAAGAGGATTATTAATGGAACATACTTTCTCAATGATATCTCTCGGATGCGCCAAGAATCTGGTCAACAGTGAGCAGATGCTTTACCTCATGAACGAGGCTGGCTATGCTTTAACCGCTGAGCCTGAAGATTCCGAAATAGTAATAATCAACACCTGCGGTTTTATTGATTCCGCAAAAAGCGAAGCGATTGATACAATTCTCGATATAGCCAGACTCAAGGCGCAAAACCCGGCGCTGAAGATTATAGTTACAGGCTGTCTGTCTGAAAGATATAAGGACTCTATTGCAGATGAACTGCCCGAGATTGACGCCGTTCTTGGTGTCTGTGATTTTGACAAAATTGTTGAAGCCGCCGATACCGTTTGCGATGGTCATAAATACTCGTCCTTTTCAGACAACAGTTCTCCCATTGATGAAATTCCAAGGATTGTGTCAACCGGTCCCTCATGGGCCTATCTGAGAATTGCCGAAGGTTGTGACAATTTCTGCGCTTTCTGCGCTATTCCGTACATCCGAGGTCGTTACCGCTCCAGAGATATGGGCAGTATAATCGATGAGGTTCGTGACCTTGCAGCTCACGGAATCAAGGAAATAATTGTAATAGCTCAGGACATAACCAGATACGGTGAAGATTTATACGGGCGCAGATGTCTTGCAGAACTATGCCGCAAGATATCCGAGGTGGATGGAGTTGAATGGATAAGGCTACACTACCTTTATCCTGACAAATTTGACGATGAACTCATTGATGAGATTGCGAATAACGATAAAATTGTCAAGTATCTGGATATACCCATTCAGCACATTAACAGCGGAATCCTTAAGAAAATGAACCGCAGAGATACCGGAGATGAGATTAAGACGCTCTTTTCAAAACTGCGCAGCCGGATTCCCGGTCTTGTACTTAGAACAAGTCTTATCGCCGGTCTACCCGGAGAGAGTGAAACAGAATTTGAAGAACTCTGTGAATTTCTTAAGGATGTGCACATTGAAAGAGCCGGAGTGTTCCCCTTCTCCCCGGAGGAAGGCACTCCAGCTTCAAAGATGGAACACTGTGAATTTGAAGTCGCCGAGCACCGGGCCGAGCTCATTAATGAGCTTCAGTCGGAGATTATGGACGATTTCTGCAATTCATTTATTGGAAAAGACATTAAAGTGCTGTGCACGGGATACGATGAGGAGAGCGGTGAACTTACGGGCAGAAGTTATGCCGATTCCCCGGATATAGATGGGGAGGTGCATTTCACCGGAAACTGTCCTGAAGGCGAGTTTGCTATGGTGCATATCAGCTCTGCTGAATACGGCATTCTTTATGGTGAACAGCTTCTGTAATAATTCCTACAAAAATAGCTACCAGCATAGCTACTCTTTTCAGATTTATTAACTTTACTGCTTTTACATTCCCAACGCCCGTACCCGGAATATTAGTATTTCAAAGCAACTATAAACTTCTATTCAGATTAGTCAGGAGATAAAAAATGATACTTTATAACAGTGCCTCCCGTAAAAGAGAAGAATTTGTACCTAACAATCCGGAGCTTGTAAGCATGTATACCTGTGGCCCCACGGTTTACCACTTTGCCCATATCGGCAATCTCCGTTCTTACATCATGGAAGATGTCCTCGAAAAATATCTGCGCTACTCAGGTTATAATGTAAAGCGAGTAATGAACATTACCGACGTCGGTCACCTCACCTCAGATGCAGATGAGGGCGAGGACAAAATGCTCAAAGGTGCAAAACGCGAGCACAAATCCGTTATGGAGATTGCAAAGTTCTATACGGATGCCTTCTTTGATGACTGTGCAAAGCTGAATATTAAAACTCCTGATGTCGTTGAACCTGCGACCAACTGCATTGATGAGTATATTAAAATCATCAGCAGACTCATGGATACGGGTTATGCCTATTTTGCAGGCGGCAATGTATATTTCGACACCGCAAAGCTTGACAAGTACTACATCTTCAATGATTTTAATGAGGAAGACCTGGCAGTCGGTGTTCGTGACGGTGTTGACGAGGACACAAACAAACGCAACAAAAACGACTTTGTACTTTGGTTCACCAAATCCAAGTTCGAAGACCAGGCTCTCAAATGGGACTCTCCCTGGGGTGTTGGGTATCCCGGCTGGCATATTGAATGCTCCGGCATTTCACTAAAGCATCTGGGTGAAAACCTTGATATTCATTGCGGAGGTATTGACAACGCCTTCCCACATCATACGAATGAGATTGCCCAGTCCGAATCATATATAGGACACCACTGGTGCAACTACTGGATGCATGTACTGCACCTCAACACACCCGAAGGAAAGATGAGTAAATCTAAGGGAGAATTCCTCACAGTCTCGCTACTCGAGGAAAAGGGATATGATCCTCTTGCCTACCGTTTCTTCTGCCTGCAGAGTCATTACCGCAAGTCCCTCGTATTCACCTGGGAAAATCTGGACAATGCACAGCTTGCCTACAACAAGCTTATAGCAAAGATTGCTTCTCTCAAGCCGGGTGACGGAGAATTTGATGAGGATGCATACAAAGCCCTTAAGGAAAAATTTGTTGCCGCACTGGACAACGACGTTAATACTTCCCTTGCTGTTACCGCGCTCTACGACGTGCTCAAGGCAAAAACCAATGATGAGACCAAACTCAGAACTATAGCCGATTTTGATACCGTTCTTTCCCTCAGCCTGATTGAAAAATCCGACGCCAAACGCGAGGAACTAAAAAAGCAGGCTGCCTCGGGTGGAGAATTCAACATAATCGCCGAAGACGGAGAGTCTGATCCTGAAATTGAAGCAAAGATTCTCGAACGCCGTGATGCTAAAAAAGCTAAGGACTTTGCAAAGGCCGACGCTATACGCGATGAGCTGAAATCCGCCGGAATAGAAATTACCGATATTCCAAACGGTGCAAAGTGGAAAAGATTATAATGTAAATTAAATGCACTGTGGGGACTATTCTCCACAGTGCTGTTGTTTATACTCTGTTTATTTCAATGGTCTAGGCTTAGTCTCCAAGGCAGATACCGATATCCCTTGCCGCCTGAATCATGGGATGATCCACCGGCAGGAATTTTGTGCGGCTGGCAGCCTCATCGATAGTAATCGACGTAATCTCTCCGCCCTTAATTGCCACCATTCTTCCATACTGTCTGTTCACAATGAGATCTGCAGCGGCAACGCCGAACTGTGTAGCTAGAACTCTATCATACGGGCAAGGAGGACCGCCTCTCTGATAATGGCCGGGTACAACAACTCTGCATTCCTGCTTTGTAAGCTCTTCAAGCTCTGCGGCAAGCTTATACGATACAGTCGGATAATTGGCCGCTTCTTTCTTTTTTCTGCTCTCCTCTTCACTAAGGATTGCATCACCCTTCTCTATTGCCCCTTCTGCGCATGCAATAATTGAAAAGCTGCATCCCTTTTTCTTTCTGGACTCAATCAATTTCAGAATACTTTCTGTAGAATACGGAATTTCAGGAAGCAGAATAATATCTGCACCGCTACCGAGACCTGAGTACAAGGTCAGCCATCCCGCATCTCGTCCCATCACCTCGACTATGAAAACACGGCTGTGCGAGCTGGCGGTTGTATGCACATAATCAATAACGTTCGTGGCTATATCTACAGCACTCTGAAAACCGAATGTGGTATCAGTACCGAATATATCGTTGTCTATTGTCTTAGGTAATGTGACAACATTCATTCCGGCATCCATGATGAGCTTAGCGCTCTTCTGTGTACCATTTCCTCCCATGATTACCAAACAGTCAAGATTGAGCCGGTTATATGTGTCCTTCATGGCGGGTAGCAGACTTTCACCGTTTTCATCCACTATATCCTTACCGGGGATATACAGCTGTCTGGATGTGCCAAGAATTGTACCCCCCTGTGTAAGAATTCCGGAGAAATCCTTCTGTTCCATAAAACGGTAATCTCCGTCAATAAGACCGCGGTAACCGTCAAGCATTCCAAATACTTCAACATTCTCAATGCGCTCATACAGTGCCTTGCCGACACCCCGAATAGCCGCATTAAGCCCTTGGCAGTCTCCTCCGCTGGTAACAAGTCCTACTCTTGTTATGTTCTTCATTAAACTGCTCCTTATCATCTGTTCTTACCAGTAACATTATATACAAAGCCGTACTTTTTTCAAGAACTGTAAATGACTGTTGATTAAAATTTGTGTAAATGATATATTTATTAAATAAAAATAAAGCTGTGGAGGTTGTATATTTGTGATAGCACCCAAAGATGTAATGAATGTAGAAGATGAAAAATGGGAAGCTTTCAAGAAGGAAGCAATGCAGGATGAACTGTATTACAACGGTGAGGGAGACCTTCTTGATACACCTGAAGGCAGAGCAAAATTTTGCCGTCTGAATGAAACATCAATTTTCAGGAAAGACGACCCAGAGAATCCCGGATTTAAAATTTGGGTATTCAATCTGCAGGGACAGGGTATGACTGTTAAAAAACGCAGCAAAGTTGACCCATCCGTCATGGAGGACATTGAATACGACGCTTACGGAAACGAAGTAAGCAGATCCTATGAACCCGCATAAATCAAAACTATAAAACTAAGTAAGGCTGTGATTATTTGAAAACCCGCGTGATATCCTGCATAATACTTATTGCCATTTTAGTGCTCTGTATGCCGTTCGCACCGACGAGAGTATTATTCTTTGGCACCGCCGGCATTCTATGCGCCTATGAGCTGTGCAAAAACCTCAAGGAAATTGATATTAACTGCACCGCCTGGGTACTATATGCCTATCTGGTTATTCAGATTATACTGAGTATCACCAAATGCGGACTTATGGCATATCTTGCCTGGTTCACTCTTGCAATCTTTATTGCGCTGTTCTCCGGAATTTTGCATGAAAAAGTATCCGGAAAGGGTGCACTGTATACACTTGCAGCACTCTGCTATCCGTGTTTTCTGTTCGCCCTGATGATGATAATCTCCATTAGCGACCGTTGGATGCAGACACTTGCCCTTGCCTGCGTTTCCGTGTGGACCTGTGACAGCTTTGCCCTTTTCGGTGGCAAATGGTGGGGCAAGCACAAAGTAGCTCCCCTTGTTTCCCCAAACAAGACAATAGAAGGCTGTCTGGCAGGAGCTGTAATGTCACTTGTTGCAGGACTTGCAGTATATTTCGTATCCAAGCTTATTTCTCCAATACCCCTTATTCCCTGTCTTGTAACGGCTCTTGCGGCATCAACAATGGGCCAGATAGGAGATCTGGCCGAATCTTTGGTTAAACGCTACATAGGAATTAAGGATTTCTCGAATCTCATACCCGGGCACGGAGGAATGTTTGACCGTGCGGACAGTCTCATGTTCGCAATTCCAACAGCTTATTTCTGCCTATATGTATTTAAACTGTAAAATGTTAATACAACAGCAATAAAAAATAGGCTGTATCATGGCAAAGAAAAAGGGTTGAAACTAGCATTGACTTGCAAGCCGAATGACCATGGAAAATTTGTGATGTGTTTAGCATTATCTCAAATACTATAGAACGCATAATAAAGCCGCCCGGCAGAAAAAACCGGGCGGATAAATTATGCTCTTGTTATAGTCCTATAATGTCCTTAATTCTGTCGAAGAAGCTTTGAACTGAGGTTACAACCTTTCTGACAGTTTCAACAAATCCTACAACCCTCGTCTTTGCCTCGGAGACCTTTGTCAACGTTCCCTGAACTTCCTGAACTCTGTTAAGCAGTGACTCGGTATCCAAGCCCTCGAGTGACCTGCACAATGAAATAAGCTGGCTGATCTGTTTGTCTGTGAGAGAGACGTTATACTGAGCTGCAATGGCAATGATTTCCTCACGGATTTCCTCATCCGTCATGTAGTCATGGGTATAATCAAGCATCTCCTTCAGATCATCCACAAGGCTCGTTGCATCCATGCTTCCGATAGTCTTTGCCAGATCTCCGGTAATCGTAAGCTGCTGTGTTGACACAAGCTTTGCGGTATCATCTATCTTAATTCCGGTAAGTTCCTCATATGCCCAGTAAATCCCGGCAAGGGCTGCTGTACCGCTTACTTCTATTGGAGCTGCAACGATAATCTTTGCATCCGTAATACCTGCCGCAGCCAGTGCGCTAATATACATTTCAGGTGTTACCCATGTGATGTTGCTGGTTACAACATCCATACCGGAGCCTTCTCCGGTCAGTTCGAGATACACACAGGATATGGAACGGCTGCCTATTATTGAGCTATCCACATAGCCTTCGAGATAGTATCTTTCAATTGCGTTATTCATTGTTAGCTGTGTGACTGAACCCCTCGGCACGCCAAATGCAGCATACACGGCATTCACCTGGTCCTCAGTCAGATCTGCTCCAATAACTGCCCTGCTGTTTCCTCCATCCGCATATGCCGGAATGACGGCAGTGAAAAGTATTAATATACACAATAATGCTGAAACAATCTTTTTCATTATCATATCCCCTTTCAGCCCTGTCATGTTATCACATGCCGGGTGAAAAAAAGAGACTAATTTGTAAACAAAATGATAACTGTTGCCTGATTATCATTCGACTGAGATTATTCTTCTAACTTCTTCCACCGGCAGCTTTACCACCTGCCTGTCATAGGTGATAAAACCGTTTACCTCTTCCTCAACATCCGTAAGTTCGGTATATATGGCTGCAGCCAAGCCCAGTTTGTAAGCCGGCTTAATCTGTTCTGAATAGAGCTTTTCCAATGCAGTTCTGAGTTCGTCCGCAGTTTTGTAGAAGCTGTAGCCAAATTTCTTCTTTGTCTGGCAATGGCCCTCAAGAGGAAGACTGTAGCCTCCGAATTCGGAAAGAATCACAGCACGCTTTCTCTTGTCCGCCTTATACTTAAAGGCTCTGAAATATACATGCCAGCTTCTCGCGTCTCCCGCTCCCTGATCATGCCAGCCTGAGGCATGGTCTATTATTCTGCTCTTATCTAGGCTCTTGACATAGCTGTACACTGCAGCGGCATCAAATTGACCCCAACCCTCGTTAAACGGCACCCACAGACCTATGCTCGGGCAGTTATAGAGATGCTCAACCATTTCCTTCAGTTCAGAAAGATATTCCTTCCGACCATCTATGCTGTCCCTTGCAAATCGCTTATATGCATGGTCATCCAGATGAATATCCGTGAAAAGCGGAAGAGTAACAAGCGCCCAGTCATACTTTTCACCACCGTTAACCATATCCTGCCAGACAATCATTCCGATTCTGTCACAGTGATAATACCAGCGCAGAGGCTCCACCTTGATATGCTTTCTGAGAACATTGAAGCCCATGTCCTTGGCTGTCTGAATGTCAAAAATCAGTGCTTCGTCAGTCGGTGCAGTATACATTCCGTCTGACCAGTAGCCCTGGTCGAGAAGACCATTATGGAAATAGGGCTTATTATTCAGAAAAAAGCGTTTAATCCCTCTATCATCCTTATCGACAGAAAACTTTCTCATGGCAAAATAACTCTGCACAGTGTCTTCACCACAACGGACGGAGAAATCATAAAGTTTCGGGTTTTCGGGAGACCATGCTTCAAAACCCTGCACCGGTATCAATGCAGGCAGTTGATATTCCTTCCCGTCAAATTGTGCAAACGCAGCTTCGTTGCCCTGTACATCGGAAGAAATCTCCACCTCGCCATCGTCAAAATGCGGCAGAATCTTCAGTGACCTAATATGTGTATCCGGCACTGCTTCCATCCATACGGTCTGCCAGATACCGCTCTGGGGAGTATACCATATTCCACCGTGTTTGGTCTTCTGCTTCCCTCTCGAATGATATCCGGTGTCCGTATTATCCTTGACTCTAACCTTAATATTTATTAATGTTTCAGGAGCATATTTCCCCAAATCTATACTGAATGGCAGATATCCTCCAATGTGTTCAGCAATTCTTTCGGAATTGATATATATTTCCGCCTCATTATCTACTGCTCCAAAATGAAGCAATATGTTTCTGCCCTCGAAGTCATACGGAATCCTGACATCTCTTGAGTACCAGAGGTATTCATCGGGTTTCAGGCTTCTTTCCACGCCGGACAGCTCAGATTCCGGGGAAAAAGGTACAAGAATCTGCCCGTCGAAGCACACAGGCTGACAGGCAGATTCCGTTATTGCATAATCCCAGACTCCGTTAAGGCAAAACCAGTTTCCGCGCACCATCTGAGGACGCGGGTAGTCAGCCAGAGGACAATCTCTGCTGACCGAATCGGTCCAGGGTGTTTTCATATATCAGAACATTCCCGGAAAGCCACCGATACCCATACCGGACTGAAGCTTGGCCATGGACTCGTTCGTCTTGTCGTCACTAGCTTTAAGAGCTCCATTTACTGCCGAAAGGATGAGGTCCTGCAGCATTTCAACATCTTCGGGATCAACCACTTCAGGGTCTATCTCAATGGATTTAAACTGACGGGTGCCTAACACAACTGCTTTTACTGCCCCGCCACCTGCCGTGAATTCAAATTCCGACGATTCAAGCTCATTCTGCATCTTCAGAAATTCCTGCTGCATTTTCTGGGCCTGCTTCATCATATTCATCTGATTTCCACCACCCTGGTATCCGCCGCGATATCCGCCTTTTGCCATTTTAATATTTCCTCCTGTGTTATATGAAAGATACTTCTTTGAATTTTTTAAGCTCATCAAGGTTGCCTGTATTCTTCTGTTCAGGTTCTGTTTCCTGCTTCATCTCTGAAAATCTAACCGTTGGTTCTTTTCCTATGAGAGCAGCTACATGCTTTTTTAATGGTTCTATAAACTCATCTCTGTTTAGTCTGGATAAGTAGAATGGATTTTTTACACTAACCGTCAGCACGTTTTCTTTTAGGGTACCGTTGACTATGCTGCTATCTGCCAGATACGCACTAAGTTCATGTGAGAGTACAGGCTTCAGTCTTTCGCATACCGTCTTCCATGCGTCATCAATACAGGGCTTCTCCGCCTGCTGTGGCGACAATTCAACGGTTTCAGGTTCACTGTTCATTATTGCAGGTCCCGAATAAACAACACTCTCCTGCGTCACAGTCTGACGCTGAATAATTGGTGCTTCAGACTTAGACTCAGAAACTGCCTGACTGTTAATAGGTCTTCCGCCGTTTACAACGCTTTCAAGTGTTGAAATCCTTGCTCTTATGTTTTCAAGGCTGTTGCCCAGCAAACTGTTACTCAGAGAAATGAGGCAAAGCTCTGCAGTCATCCGGGTGTTCAGTCTGTCCCTCATAGAACTCATAGCCGACTGAAGAGTCTCAACCGCACAGCTGAGTTCCTCTACCGTCATCGACTCCGCGAATCGGTTAAGCGTCTTTCTGTCATAACCGCCATATATCAGCCCCGATGCATTCTTCGGTGCAACCTTAAGCATAAGAACATCTCTTGCAAGGCTGCTGAGTTCCTTTAGGATTACGGATGGGTCTTTTCCATCCTTCCAAAGTCCGTCAAAATCCGTCAATGCTGCCTCAGTATCATGATTAACCAGCTTTTCGAAGAGAGAAAGTGTCCTCTTGTTTCCGGCAAGCCCGACCGCTGAATATACTTCATCTTCACCGATTTCAACGCCTAATGATGAACATTGGTCGAGCATACTGAGTGCATCTCTGGCGCTTCCCTCCGCCAGTCCTGAAATAAGCCCTGCCGCTTCATCAGTGAGAGATATTCCTTCGTTCTGTGCTATATGCATGAGGTATTCCGCCAACATACGGTTGTCTATGCGCTTAAAACTGTGTCTCTGGCAGCGTGAAAGGATTGTCGCAGGTACCTTCTGCAATTCTGTAGTTGCCAGAATAAACATTAGATGCTCCGGCGGTTCTTCAAGAATCTTTAGAAGTGCATTAAATGCGCTGGCTGACAGCATATGCACCTCATCTATAATATAAACTCTTTTTTTTACGGATGCAGGAGAGAATATCGCCTCGTCCCGAAGGGCGCGAACGTTGTCTACACCATTGTTAGAAGCCGCATCTAGCTCAACGATATCCATTATCGAACCATCCGCAATGCCTCGGCACGATGGGCACTCACCGCAGGGATTACCATCCACAGGGTGCTCACAGTTTACAGCCTTGGCCAAAATACGAGCGCAGGTTGTTTTGCCTGTTCCGCGTGTACCGATGAAAATATACGCATGTGAGAGATGCCCCGTTTTGACCTGGTTTTTGAGTGAATCCGTTATCTGTTTTTGCCCGATAACATCATCAAAGGTCTGCGGTCTCCATTTTCTGTAAAGTGCCTGATACATAGCATATCTCCACTAAAATAATAGAATGACCCTTGACAAGACTGTACACCCATCATTGAATAATACTCTATGCCCGTAACACAGGCAGCCGGCTCGAATCCGGCAGCCTCACGGCACACGAAATGCACCACTTAATGCTGCTCGGTTCCCCGCCTGACATGGTTCATGGGTTTCCGTTGCGCGAGACCGGATTGTCAACACTACTTACCGGTGGCAGACGACACATAGCATACCCTTTTTTGGGAATTAATCCCTGCTGTAGCGGATTGCAGGTTACAGGGCACCGCTGACTCCCCGACTAGTACAGCCTTGCCAAAAGCCATTGTTGGTATTTTACTACATAACCATAATATTATCAATCATATTTTTCTTTACATTCCCTTATTTTGTGTTATAATACTCAGGTCCACGGGTCATTAGCTCAGCTGGGAGAGCGCCAGGTTCGCAATCTGGAGGTCAGGGGTTCGATCCCCCTATGATCCACCACCCATAGAACGCCCGTATCTTCGATATTCTGGGCGTTCTTGCTTTATTATCAGATTCCTGCCAAATATGAATCTGTCAACAATATGTATCAGGAGATAGTTTATGAAGATCAGTCCCTTTAAGGTTGAACAGTGGATGAACGAGTATGAGGTCGGGGCTAAGTATAACATTGCTGAGACCTGTGTTGAAAGTATATCTCTAAATGAGCTTTTTGAAATCAGCGGTGTTGACAAAGCAGAGTTTCTCTCCAATCTGTGCGATAAAAGGCTTACCTACGGTGATATTATTGGCATTCCCTCTTTCAGGGATGGCATATGCGGTGTGTATAAGACCATTAGCCCCGATGATATAGTCGTCACTCATGGGGCAGCCGGAGCAAATCATCACGTTTTCTATTCCCTTATTAATCCCAGTGACAGAGTCATTAGCATAATGCCCACATATCAGCAGCTCTATTCAATACCGGAATGTTATGGAGCTGATCTTCAGCTTCTGCACCTAAGCGCTAAGGACGGATACCTTCCAAAACTTGGCGAGTTGGAAAAGCTGGCTGTACCCGGCACAAAACTTATATGCATCAACAATCCCAACAATCCAACCGGTGCACTCATCAGCAATGAAATGCTGCACAGAATAGTAGAAATTGCAGAAAGAGCAGGGGCATATGTGCTGTGTGACGAAACATACAGGCACCTGACACAGGACGATATTTATAGCGAGTCAATTGCGGATATATATGATAAAGGAATCTCAGTAAGCAGTATGTCAAAGGTGTTCTCTCTAGCCGGGCTACGCCTGGGCTGGATTACCTCACACGACAAGGAGTTTATAGATTCCTGTTTTGAGCATAGGGATTACAACCTGATAAGCTGCGGGATATTTGACGAGTCCGTTGCCTCGCTGGCACTTAAAAATGCAGATAAACTCCTTGCAAGGAACAAAGGGATAATAAGAGAGAATCTTATGATTCTGGACAGCTGGGTGAAATCCGAGCCACGCGTACACTATTCAAGACCCCAGGCCGGAACCACCGCTCTGGTTTATTATGACGCGGATATGGATTCGTACGATTTCTGCAGAGATATGTACTATAAAACCGGTGCATTTGTTACACCGGGAGACTGTTTTGAGCAGCCAAAAAGCATGCGTATAGGATATGCATGCGATGCAGAAACACTAAGAATCGGTCTAAAGGCAATCAGTGAGTATCTTGATATTATCTCTTAAACACAGGTGTATTGCGACAGCGGTTTTTGCGAACCGCTGTCTTTACTTTTCCTCCTGATTTTGGTATTATAATAAATTAAGAATAAAATAAACATAAGAGAAGAGTATTAGAATTTATGAGTACGGCAACAAACAGAAGGTGGAAAATTAGATATGATATTCCGGAGTTCTCTGCTGAGCTTGAAAGGGCGGGTTATAATCCCCTGCTCTCGCTTGTGATGGCAAATTCCGGGTTCACCTCACTTAAGGAAGCTCAGGACTTTCTCAGCACGGGCACTGAGCTCATTCATGATCCTATGCTTATGTCAGGAATGTGCGAGGCTGTCGAACGGATCAATCTTGCAATTGAAAGGCATGAGAAAATAGCGGTATACGGAGACTATGATGTTGACGGCATAACGTCAACCTGCCTTCTTTCAGATTACCTGAACTACCGTGGGCTTGACTGTATATCATACATTCCCAACAGGAATGATGAAGGCTACGGTCTTAACTGTTCTGCGCTTGACAGTTTCAAAGCGCAGGGAATAAGTCTTGTAATTACAGTTGACTGCGGAATAACTGCGGTTGAAGAAGCGGAATATGCATCTCAGCTCGGCATCGATATGATAATAACCGACCATCATGAGTGCAAGGGCAGCGAACTCCCGCAGGTCAGTGCTCTTATTGACTGCAAGCAGCCGGGAGACAGCTATCCCAACAAAAATCTTGCAGGTGTCGGCGTCGCATTCAAACTTGCATGTGCCTGTGAAGGCGGCTGTGAAGATATACTGGAGAGATATGCAGACCTTGTTTCCGTCGGCACAATAGCGGACGTAATGCCGCTTGTGGACGAAAACCGTGTTCTCGTGCGTATTGGTCTTGAAAAGCTCAGAAACAGCCCTCGTCCGGGTATACTGGCAATGCTGAGAGAAGCCGGTCTTGAACCAAAGAATCTCTCCGCTACCTCCGTCGGATATACCATAGCCCCTAGACTAAACGCTGCAGGCAGACTTGGAGATGTGAAAGTATCTCAGGCTCTGCTTATGAGCGAAAACGAGGGCGAGGCAAGATCTCTTGCTGAGCAGCTCAGCGAGCTGAACAGGAAAAGACAGAGTATTGAAATTGAGATATGGAATCAGGCTCTCAAAAAAATGGAGGGCAAAATTCCTATTGGCCCCATTGTTCTCTATCATGACGACTGGAATCAGGGGGTAATAGGAATTGCTGCCTCAAGGCTAGCTGAACAGTATTCCGTGCCGACAATTATGATAAGCATAAATGAGGACGGTATTGGAAAGGGTTCCTGCCGCAGCTACGGAGGCTTCAATCTTTTTGAAGCCCTTTCTGCATGCTCGGAGCACCTTATCAGCTATGGTGGACATGCTCTGGCTGCCGGTCTCAACATTGAGAAGGATAAGGTCGACGACTTTAGAACGGCACTTGAAGAATACTATTCCATTAACAGACCTGACGATGAATTTGAACAGGACTGCGGCTTTATAGTCACGGACGTTTCGGTTCTATCTACGGAAAATGTCCGTTCGCTGAGGCTTCTGGAACCGTTTGGCAATTCAAATCCCAGACCGCTGATGTGTATCACCGGGGCAACACTCGAGTCATTCCAGAATGTTGGAAACGGAAAACACCTGAAGATGAAGCTTTCCTCAGGTGGAAAGGACTTTGATGCAATATTCTTCTCTCACACCTCGGAAGAATACGGGCTTAAACCCGGAGATATGATTGACATTGCATTCACACCACAAATCAACGAGTTTCGCGGCGCTGAATCCGTACAGTTCTCTGTATCCGCGCTGAGAAAATATGACAGTTCACTGTGTTCAGACATTCTTGAAAGCAAATTTCTTGAAATAGGCAAGGAACGTGTGTTCTGTCCTGAACGAGCTGATTTCATAAAGATTTGGAAATCCTGGAAATCCTCCAAATCTGATACTACACTTGGACGTAGCACCGAAAGCATAATCAGAAACTGTCCAAAAGATATGAGCCCAGAGCGCTATTGTTTATGCCTTATGGTGTTCAAGGCGGCGGGATTAATCTCCGGAAACGGAGAGAGTGTGTTTGGCTCGAGACCTTCATTCGGTCACGAAAAAACCGACCTGGAACAGACCGAACTGTTAAAATGGCTTAGGAGAAAAGATGGTTGACGACCGGTACGACAATTCAATAAAGAATGCCGAACCGGACGAGATGTTCTCACAGCTGATTGAAAAAATCCGCAACGGTCCCCACAGTATGGATACTGAACGGATCACTGCTGCCTATGAGCTTGCAAAAGCTGCTCACGAGGGACAGAAGCGCAAGGACGGTTCGCCATATATCACGCATTGCATCTCAGCCGCCGATATTTGTGTTGATATGGGGCTTGATGAGGATTCGATACTTGCCGCCCTTCTGCATGACGTCATCGAGGACACGGATGTAAGTCATGAGGATATCGCCAAGAACTTCGGTGAGGCTGTGGCAGATATTGTTGAAGGCGTAACGAAGCTCACAAGAGTTCAATATACCAGCAAGGAAGACGAGCAGATGGAGAATCTGCGTAAAATGCTTCTTGCTATGGCAAAGGATATCCGGGTCATTCTCATAAAAATTGCGGACAGACTCCACAATATGAGAACGATGGACTACCAGACTCCCGAAAAACAGCGTTCAAAGTCTCTTGAGACCATGGAGATTTATGCACCACTGGCGCACAGGCTTGGCAGTCAGCGAGTTAAGTGGGAACTTGAAGATCTGTCACTCCGTTATCTGGATTCGGATGCATATCACGAGATAATGAAAACTCTGGATGCTCAGATGCCGAAGCTAGAAAGCTTTATGAACTCCATGAACGTCAAGATAAAAGATCATCTTGCCGAAAACGGAATTGAAGCTACGGTATTCAGCCGAATTAAGCATGTTTACAGCATATACCGCAAGATGTATACCCAGAATCTTGATATCGGCAGCATTTTTGATCTCTGCGCTTTCCGCATAATTGTTGACAGTGTTTCCGATTGTTACAATGTCCTCGGAATTATCCACGAGATGTTCAAGCCCGTACCGGGGCGCTTTAAGGATTATATATCCACTCCAAAGCCAAACATGTACCAAAGTGTGCACACAACTGTTATAGGCTCTGAAGGTATCCCATTTGAGGTTCAGATAAGAACCTGGGACATGCATCAGACCGCTGAATACGGTGTCGCAGCTCACTGGAAATATAAACTTGGTGACGGAAGCTCTTCTTTACGTGCCGGTGATGAGGATAAATTTGCGTGGGTAAGACGTCTTCTGGAAAGCCAGCAGGAATCTGACGCGCAAGACTTCTATCATTCTCTCAAGATAGACATGTTCTCTGACGATGTATTCGTCTTTTCACCAAAGGGAGATGTGGTAAACCTGCCTGCGGGCGCCACCCCGATAGATTTCGCCTATGCTATTCACTCAGATGTTGGAAACAGCATGGTTGGTGCAAAGGTAAACGGCAGGATAGTCACATATGACTATTCGCTCCAAAACGGTGACATTGTTGAAATCCGTACATCTAAATCTGCACCCGGTCCAAGCCGAGACTGGCTTAACATCGCCAAGAGCGGTTCTGCAAGGACAAAAATAAAACAGTGGTATAAACGCGAACGCCGTGAAGAAAATATATTGCGCGGACGAGAGATGCTGGAGGATGAGCTGCGCCATATCGGTATCTCCTATGAAGAGGCTATGCAGGACGAAATAGTATCTCCAATTCTTAAACGTCTTTCATTCAACGCCACTGATGACCTGCTCGCGGCAATAGGATATGGCGGAGTTGCAGTGAACCGCGTTGTCAACAGAATGCGCGATGAGCTTAAGAATATTGGGTCTGAGAGAAAGACTGCACTTGACAAGGTTAACGAGGCTGCTGAAAGACGCGAGCAGAATGCCGCGCTTAAAGATAGCCGTAAGGCCGTAAACGGGATACTCGTTGAAGGCCTTGATAATTGCCTGGTAAAGTTTTCTAAATGTTGCACTCCAGTTCCTGGCGACGATATCATCGGCTTTATTACCCGCGGTCAGGGTGTTTCCGTGCACAGGACAGATTGCGAAAATTATCTGAAAGGCCTCAACTCTGACGAGAGCAGAGGCAGATGGATTGATGTATCCTGGGCAAACAGCGTTTCTGAGAGCTTTACAACCGGTATTATTATCTTCTCAAAAGACCGAAACGGGCTTATAATGGACATAGCCACTGTTCTGAATTCTCTGAATGCAAAGGTACGCTCTTTGAATTCAAAGGACGTCGGCGGTGGAAATGCTGTTACAAATGTAACGCTTGAGGTGCATAATGCAAAGGACCTGCATTATATTATGTCCCGTCTCGCCGGTGTTAACGGTGTAAACCATGTAAGTCGAAACGGCGGCAAAAACGAAAACTGAAATGAAGGAATTACAACACTTATGAGAGCTGTATTAACGAGGGTCAACTCCGCATCTGTTACTATAGACGGTGAAATCAAGGGGAGCATTGGGAAGGGATTTCTTGTTCTCCTCGGTGTACATGAAGATGATTCAGAAGCTGAAGCCCTGAAAATTGCTGATAAAATCTGCGGACTCAGAGTATTTGAGGATGAAGCCGGAAAAATGAATTTAAACCCAAAAGATGCAGGCTGTGCTGAGCTTCTATTAATCAGCCAGTTCACTCTATTTGCGGACTGCAAGTCAAGAAGACCCGGATTTTCAAAAGCTGCCCGTCCGGATAAGGCAATACCTCTCTATGAAACCGTAATCTCCAAATGCCGTGAAAACGGGTTTAAGGTTGAAACCGGAGAATTTGGCGCCGAAATGCTGGTGGATTCCCAGAATGACGGCCCTGTTACAATATTACTTGATACAAGGGAGCTATAATATGCTGGTAAAAACACTTCCTGTAGGTCAGTTGGAGACCAACTGCTACGTGGTTACAAATGAAGATATTCTTGAATGCGTTGTAATCGATCCCGGTGATGAAAGCAACACTATTCTGGATTATATTGAAGACAATAATCTCAAGTGCAAAGCTATCTTTGCCACACACGGTCACTTTGACCATGTTGGTGTTCTGGATACAGTACGTGAAGAAACCGGTGCCCGTGTGTATATGAATTCCCGTGATGACCACCGCAACATGAATTCATTTCACTTCCCTTACAGTCTCCCTGAGGATGGAATCAGTTACGACGACGGGGATATAATCGAAGAGGCCGGAATTCCATTTGAAATAATCGCCACGCCCGGGCATACACCCGGTGGAGTGACCATAAAGGCTGACGGTTGCCTATTCACAGGTGACACTCTCTTTGCCGGAAGCTGCGGAAGGGTTGATCTTGACGGTGGCGATGAGCGGGAAATGATGAAATCCCTAAAGAGAATCTGTGAGCTTGACGGCGACTATGAGGTATATCCCGGTCATATGGATACATCATCCCTCATACGTGAAAAGACCTTCAATTACTACTGCCGTGCGGCGATGAGGAGCGAATGAGATGAACGAACCTACACTGATAATCTTAGCCGCAGGAATGGGCAGCCGTTTTGGCGGTCTAAAGCAAATTACAGACGTTGACGGCAGGGGTCACGCAATCATAGATTATTCGCTATTTGACGCATACCGTGCAGGTTTTCGAAAAGTCGCCTTTATAATCAAGCATGAAATTGAAGATGACTTCAAAGACTTTATCGGGAAGCGCATGGAGAAATACTTTGATGTAAAATATGTATTTCAGCAGCTTGATGTTCTCCCCGATACATATCAGATTCCAGAAGGCAGAGTAAAGCCCTGGGGAACCGGACACGCAGTCATGTGCTGCTGCGGGATTGTTGAAGGTCCTGTCGCTGTAATAAACGCCGACGACTTTTATGGTCCCGCTGCCTATGAAGCTCTGTATAGTTTTCTGACAGGTGACAGGAATGAAAACGAATATGCGATGGTTGCCTACCTTCTCAAAAATACTGTCACCGAGAGTGGATACGTCGCTCGTGGAATATGCACAGGTGCCGACGGAGTTCTCACAGACATTGTAGAGCGCACACATATTGAAAAGCGTGGTGATAATGCCGAGTTTACTGAAGATGATGGTAAAACCTGGACATTCCTGCCTGGTGACACACCTGTTTCAATGAACTGCTGGGCCTTTGGGAATTCCATTCTAGACGAGCTTGCATCCCACTTCCCTGCCTGGCTGGATGAAAATCTCCCTAACAATCCCCTTAAATGTGAATACTTCCTTCCGTATCTCGTAGACGCCATGATAAAAGAAGGCAAGGCTGAGGTTAAGCTTCTCAACTGCAACGAGGTATGGCACGGAATGACATATAAGGAAGATTTGGAAAACGTTAAAAACGCCTTGTCCGCAATGCACGACAAAGGTATTTATCCTGAAAAACTGCTTGATTAAGGAGAGACTATCATGACTGTTCTTGTTACCGGCGGTGCCGGTTATATTGGAAGCCACACCTGTGTGGAGCTTCTGAATCTAGGCTACGATGTTGTTGTTATTGACAATCTCGTGAATTCAAGCGAAAAATCAATTGAACGAGTACACGATATTACCGGCAGGGATCTATGCTTTTATCAGGAGGACGTTAGAAACCGAGCTGTCCTCGATAAAATCTTTGAAAAGCATGATATAAACTGCGTTATCCATTTTGCCGGTCTGAAGGCGGTGGGTGAATCAGTACAGATGCCTTTGGAATACTACGATAACAATCTGTTCTCTACAGTAACTCTCTGCGAGGCCATGCGTGACCATGGCGTGGGAAATATAGTATTCTCCTCATCCGCCACCGTCTATTCCGGAGACAACGAAATGCCTCTTAAGGAAGTCTCAAAAACAGGAATGTGCACCAACCCCTACGGTTGGACAAAATATATGTGCGAGCAGATTTTGAGAGATACCGCCAAGGCAAATGACAACTGGTCAGTTACCCTACTGCGTTATTTCAATCCCATAGGTGCCCATCCGTCAGGACTTATCGGTGAAGATCCCCGTGGAATTCCAAACAACCTCATGCCGTATATATCCCAGGTTGCAGTGGGCAGACGTGACCATCTAAATGTATTCGGCAACGACTACGACACGCATGACGGCACAGGCGTGCGCGATTACATACATGTATGTGATCTTGCTTCCGGGCATGTTGCCGCCATTGATTATATGCAGAATCACAAGGGCGAAAACGTGTTCAATCTGGGAACTGGAACTGGCTATAGTGTTCTGGATATGGTAAACGCCTTTGAGCGTGTAACGGGCAGACCTGTCCCATACGAAATTGTTGACCGCCGTCCGGGAGATTTGGCTACAGTTTACGCCAGCCCTGACAGAAGCGCAGAAGTGCTCGGATGGAAGGCAAAATACAATCTGGACGACATGTGCAGAGACGCATGGAACTGGCAGTCTAAGAACCCCATGGGATATGCAGAATAAAAAAATGTACCGGGGCTGTTGAATATTCAACAGCCCCGGTACATTTTTTCGATTATACTTTCAAAACCGGCATTAAGCCAATGTCTTTTTCTTTGGAACGATTATCAGCAACTGAACTATACCGAAAACTACAGACGCAAGGGCTGAATACATTTGTCCCCTTCCGAGATACATACTGATACCGTCAGCGAGAGCTGCAAAAAGTGCAAACAGGGCAACCGGGACAATAAGCCAAGGTCTGCTTTTTTTAATCTCAAAAGCACCAAAAATTCCCAGGAAACCGGCTATCGCACCGAGAATCAAAAGAATGTTAGCATCCAAGCGTAGACTAAAATCCTTTTTACTTTCATCCGTAGCCCTTGAAAGTTCCCGCTCAGCAGCAGTTACTATGTCCTCACCACCGTCAACTGCAGCGCTGATTTTTTCGTTTTTCAGGATATGAACCTTTGTGGACTTAAGGCTGTTCTCGTCTTCCTTGAGCTGTTCGTTTGCAGCTTTCTGCTCCGCAAGTTCTTCGGATTCTCTGATAAGCTCATATTTTTCTACAGCGAGTTCAATACCTTTTTTGAGGTTTTCCAGTTCAGCACTGGTAAGCTGCTTCTTGCCGTCAATATACTGGTCTATTAAATTCATTAAACTGTGATACACCTGAATAACAGGGTCCAGTTCGTTCTTTGCTTCTTGTGTATAGAAATCAATTTCTGACGCAACCGATTCAGGAATAACTGTATCTGAAAGGCCAACATAGGATGAAGTTACAGAATCAATATACGCATTAATATATTTACTTAAGTCTTGCATTGTTACTTCATCAATTTCTTCCGAACTCTCAATGCCACTAATTCGGTCCTCAATTGCCCTAATTGTTGAGTCATCTCCAGCATCTTGAATCTGTCTAACCAATTCGTTGTACTCATCCTCGCTTAAGTTTGGGGTTTTTATTGCTTCAAGGCTATCCACAAACTCATCAAGCGCTAAACTGCAAATGTTTTTAATGTACGAAAACGCATAATCAAATATTACATCCATCATAGCCATAGATTCTTTACTGGATTTGATTATACCTTCAGCCGCGGTATATTCTGCGAGGCCGGAGCGATGCTCACTGTTCTTATGTTGGTGCTCATCCTTTGCTTCCTCGTACTTTGCTGTGGCCTCCTTGTAGCTCAAAGAATTCTCCAGCTTTTTCGACAGTTCCTTATAAGTGTCAATTCTTCCTTCGAGGACATTATTTGCGCGCACTGACTCGTCTCTGTCAGCCACGGCATTGCTTATACCGAATATTCCGGCAAGGAGCATTACCAGTGACAGAATTGCGAGTACTATTGCCATAACTCGTGCCAGTGCAGGATTCTTCAAAGTCGACACCTCCGTATAATCTCATAATTATATTCTACACCGAAAAGCCAAATTATTCATTAATAATTTGTGTATAAATTGTACTGAATTCTTATTGACAGTGGGTGTTAATATGATAAAATTATTAATTGACAATTTTGAATTTGGAGTGCGGAAATGAAGAAAATAATCGAGCTGAAAAACATCTGCAAATCCTTTGACGGAGAGCTTGTTCTTGACCATATCAATCTTGATATATATGATAACGAGTTTCTGACCCTGCTGGGACCCTCAGGCTGTGGAAAAACCACCACTCTGAGGCTTATAGGCGGTTTCGAATCCGCGGACGAGGGAGATATTATTTTCATGGGTGAGAACATCAATGACCTGCCCCCTCATAAAAGAAATGTCAACACCGTTTTTCAGCGTTATGCTCTTTTTCCACACCTGAATGTTTATGAGAACATAGCATTTCCGCTCCGCGAAAAGGGTGAAAAAAAGGACACCATAGATGAGAAAGTTCAGGAGATGTTGAATCTCGTTGCTCTCAAGGGCTTTGAAAAGAGAAACGTCACCAGCCTTTCAGGCGGCCAGCAACAGCGTGTGGCAATTGCGAGAGCTTTAATCAACCATCCTAAGGTGCTTCTTCTTGACGAGCCTCTCGCCGCACTGGACCTGAAGCTGCGCAAGGATATGCAGCAGGAACTGAAGAATATTCAGAAGGCTACCGGAATCACCTTCGTATTCGTAACCCACGACCAGGAAGAAGCACTTTCTATGTCCGACACAGTAGTGGTAATGTCGGAAGGGCGTATTCAGCAGATAGGCACCCCTGTTGATATCTATAATGAACCGCAGAATGCATTCGTTGCTGATTTCATAGGCGAGAGCAATATACTTGACGGTATAATGCTTGCAGACCGGAAAGTTGCATTCTCTGGGCAGAAATTTGTATGCGTGGACAGTGGCTTTGAAAAGAAGGAGCCTGTCGATGTTGTCATCCGTCCGGAGGATGTTGATATTGTGCCTGAGGCACAGGGTATGCTGAAGGGTGTTGTGACCTCGGTTACCTTCCTCGGTGTCCATTATGAAATAATTGTGGACATAGACGGTTTTAAGTGGATGATACAGACAACGGATTTCGTGGATGTGGATGAACATATAGGGCTTTATATTGAGCCTGACGCAATTCACATCATGCACAAATCCGAGTACTCCGGGCTCTACGGTGACTATTCTTCCTTCTCCAATGAGTTTGATGAGCTGGAGGATCCCGAATTCGATGCTGAAGCTACAGAAGAAAGCGAGGCTGAGGAATGACGGAGAAAAAGCTAGTGAAACCATCAAATGGAAAGAATAAGAACCTCGTACAGTGGTTTTGTCTGAGTCCCTATTCTTTCTGGGCAGTACTGTTTATCATTGTCCCACTGGTCTTTGTTGCCTACTACGCGCTAACCGACAACAATTATAACTTTACATTTGAAAACATTACCAGATTCTTCACCGCCACCTCTAACGTCAGTGATGGAGAAAGCGTTAAGGAAGTACATACTTATCTTCTGATATTCTTCCGTTCACTAAAGCTAGCTGTTATCTCTACAATAATCTGTTTGGTATTGGGGTATCCTATCGCCTATATTATTGCCAGAGCAGATACAAAAAAACAGTCCATACTCATAACCCTGATTATGATACCAATGTGGATGAACTTCCTTATCCGCACCTACGCATGGATGACCATACTTCAGGACACCGGAATACTAAACAGTATTCTTTCTTCCCTGCATCTGGGAAGGATTCATATAATAGGCACGGAATCCGCTGTTGTAATAGGAATGGTATACGACTACTTCCCATATATGATTCTGCCAATCTACTCAGTTATGGCAAAAATGGACGTACGACTTCTTGAAGCGGCTAAGGATTTGGGATGCAACAATTCAGGCGTACTGAAAAGAGTTATCTGGCCGCTCAGCCTGCCGGGAGTTATATCAGGAATCAATATGGTTCTTATACCATCCATCAGCACCTTCTACATCTCCCAGAAGCTGGGCAACGGCAAGTTCTACCTGATTGGTGATGCCATAGAAGGTCAGTACGTAGCAAACAATCTTCACTTTGCTGCAGCAATTGCTCTGATACTAATGATTATTCTTCTTGTATGCATGGCCCTTTTCCAGAACCTTGCAAACAAAAAGACCGCTGTATGAAAAGGAGGTAAGAAATATTGAAAACTGCTTCCAAAATTTATACGGCACTGATAATGATCTTTCTCTTCGCACCTATTCTTATTCTTCTTATCTTTTCCTTTAATGAAACCAAGAGTCTTTCCGTGCTTTCAGGTTTCTCGTTTAACTGGTACCGCGAGCTTTTTAAGGACACAGAAACCCTAAAGGCAGTTAGAAACACTCTTGTTCTTGCTCTAAGCGCATCGGTTATTTCCACTATTATGGGTACTGCAGCAGCTGTAGGGATGGATAAACTCAGAAATAAGATTCTCAAATCATCCCTCGACACAGTTACAAACATCCCCATGATAAACCCTGACATTATAACGGGTATTTCACTAATGCTGATGTTCGTGTTTGTAGGAAGGCTGTTTGGCGCTGCTACAAGCCTGAATTTCTACACCATGCTCATAGCACACGTGACGTTCTGCCTTCCTTATGTAATTCTTCAGGTTCTTCCTAAGCTGAAGCAGATGGATAGGTCTCTCCCCGAAGCCGCTATGGATTTGGGCTGTACACCAATGCGCGCCTTTCTGAATGCCACACTACCGGAGATAATGCCCGGTATAATCACAGGCTTTATCATGGCTTTCACACTCTCGCTTGACGACTTCGTAATAAGCTATTTCACCTCAGGCAACGGTTTTCAGACTCTCCCCATACGCATCTACAACATGACAAAAAAGACTGTTACCCCGAAGATGTATGCTCTTGCCACCATAATATTCTTTGTAATATTGGCTCTGCTTATCGCAACGAATGTGATTGATAACGGTGAAGCTGAGAGCCGCAATGAACGCAAACGTGAAAAGAGTTCCGTAAAATCCGGTCCTATTGCGCTCGGCGTTGGTATTCTTGCAGTTGTTGTTCTGATAGTGGCACTTGGAAACCGTGCTGACACCCGTATTCTAAATGTGTACAACTGGGGTGAATATATATCCGACGGCTCCGATGATTCGTTGGATACAATAAAGGCTTTCGAGGAGTGGTACAAGGATACATACGGTGAAAAGGTGAAGGTAAACTACAGTACCTTTGCCAGCAATGAGGACATGTATGCAAAGCTCTCCGGAGGCGCTGTAAGTTACGATGTTGTAATTCCTTCCGATTACATGATAGCTAGAATGAGCAATGAGAATATGCTCCTTCCACTGGACTTTGACAATATTCCGAATTATCAGTATATAGATGAAAGCTTCCGCGGTCTTTACTATGACCCAGACAATATATATTCGGTCCCCTACACATACGGAGTTGTTGGGATAATATTCAATGCAAACGTAGTTGATGAGTCTGACATCGGCAGCTGGGATATCATGTGGAATGAAAAGTACAGTGGGAATATCCTTCAGTTCAACAATTTCCGCGACGGTTTTGCTACAGCCCAGTACAAGCTAGGGATTGATGTAAACTCCGAAGATAAAACGCAGTGGGACAGAGCACTTGCAGAGCTTGAAGCACAATCCCCTCTTGTAAAGAGCTATGTCATGGATGAAGTATTTAACATGATGGAGTCCGGAGAAGCTGCAATTGCCGCATATTATGCGGGAGATTACTTCATAATGCTAGCCTCGGAGGCTGAGGACGTTGATTTGCACTTCTATTATCCGGACAAAACGAACTACTTTGTTGACGCAATGTGTATTCCCTCATGCTGTCAGGACAAGGAACTCGCCGAAATATTTATTAACTACATGCTTTCTGAGGAACCTGCCATAGCAGATGCGGAATATATATACTATGCAAGCCCTAACTCCCTGGTTTACAACAGCGATGTTTACAAGGAGGATTTGGGAGAGGAGGCAGTTGAGATTCTGTATCCGGGAATTGAGGATTTCAGCTCTCTTTATAATGAATATGCCTACCGCAACTTGAGCAGCGAAATGCTGGATTATGTAAACTCATTGTGGGAGACACTAAAAATTGGATAAAAAAGAATCCACCATTTAAGGTGGATTCTTTATTTTCTGTTATGTGTTTAAAAGTACAGCTGAGGCGGAGCCAGGCAATGTTGTATCTTTTCCTATCACGATATTGCAGTGCAGATTCATTTTTCTTAGAGCATACTCATCGAGTAGTTTTTCCAGCATAGGTCTGAAATATGTACTACGCGAGATTAGCGAGCCTTCTGCACAGATGCACATCGGTTTATCCGCTGTTTTTCCGCCCCCTGTTAGGAGCATAAGGGCGATAATATTAGTGCACATACATCTTGCCGACCGTTCAAATATTGCAAGGCAAAGTTCTTTTGCAAATTCAAGTTCCTCTTCTCCGTCAAAAACTCCGTAAGAGTCCTTTCCGGTTGCCCATTCGTCCACTACAGCTCCGTCGAAACGTTCGATACTGCTGATTTTTTCGAGCACCACAGCGGAGAGGTCTCCTTCTTTGACCGCTGCCTCAAGAGCTGCTTTGCAGATTATACCCAAATATGCCCCGGAAGACATCTTCTCCATAATCTTTTCACCCGGGTTATTGCTCTCCGCATCAACTCTGACGTCTATGTCGCCCATAGGAATACCTGAAAACAGACCGGACTCAAGATTAATGAGCATTCTTCCGGAATATGGAGTACTAAGTTTACCAATTATTTCTGCAGGTACGGGACAACATGTATTTACACCCGTTCCGCAAATCATACCTGCAAAACCACTGTAGGAGCTCCTGTCAATGACAGATATTCCCCCAAGCAGTGCTGCCACGGTATCATTAAGAATTACTACCCTCTTACCAGGTATGCCACGCTTTTCAAGCTCCGCAGTTAAGGATGCACCAATAAGCTTGCCGTTGCATCCTGTGACGACGACTTCCTTATCTATCCGGCAGACAATTCCATCCATTTCAGGCGTAATTTCCGCATTGTAGGAAAAGCAGAAGCCGATAACATCCGTTTCATCAAGATACGGTTCCACACTGTCCGCCACAAAAGAAATGAATTCCTCCCAGCTGGCGGGCTTTTCCGTGCCCGGCATACGACATACCTTCAGCCCGCTGATTTCAAAACCGCTTCCCGTATACTCTGCCAAACCGCAGCGGTAATTCGTTCCGCCTGCGTCAATAACAACAGCCTTCTTGCCTTCTTCAAGATTTCCGTCAAGTCCTAGATACGTTGGAATCATGGGCATATCAATAACATTACCGTCAAGTCCCGCCTTCATGTGTTCAAGCATGGTAACGGAAACTATTGACGGATCAATATACTCCGGATTCATTCCATGGCGGTTTAGAAAAGCGTTTATTCTTTCATTCATAATGCATACTTCCGAAATTAATATTTATATTTTGATTATAACGTTGATGCTGAAAATAAGCAACAGTTCATTTTCTATATTGAACTTTTTCACTTTACCGCTTTACTTTCATAAATTAAAGTAGTATTATGTATTAAAACATTAAATCGTTAAACAATCCGGAGGCAATAATATGAACATCTCAAAAAAAGAACGCAACAAGGAAATGTATAAG
>R21__coassemble_366_pt1 | contig 37877 bp, 27 predicted proteins | sample R21__metabat2_low_PE_003 | metagenome-assembled genome bin R21 | reverse complement strand
AAAATCTATCTACTAATTATAGGATTTTCATCTTTCATAATCAAGCTTTTTTGTGATATCAAATATTACTTTATCTTATATTTGGATTTGCTAATCGCTCTATAATTAATAATAATAAACCCTCTAATTTTAGAGCTATTGAAACAAAAAAAGAGTCCGGGACTCAATGCCGGACTCTAAAACAGTTTGCAATTATTTGTCTTTAGCAGGAGCTTCCTCTGCTGGGGCTTCAGACATCTCGCCATTGAATTCAGGCATACCTTCCATCGGAGGCATTCCACCCTGAGGTCCACCCATCGGAGGTCCTCCACCCTGTCTTCTTACACTTTCAGAGTTGTTCGAAAAAGCGGAGTATTCTCTCTCTATGGTCGGGTGCCTCGTCGTAAACCCCGTGTCCGTATTCGCTGCCGTATAAATAGAGCTCTGAATTCTTGATCTTCCCATGCATTTTAACGACGCCATCCGGTCCGAGTACCTTATCCCCTTCCGAACCGATTAGAAGTACCGGACAGCTGATCTTTTCAAGTTCATTCATGCTGTTGAATCCGGAGATGGCATCGATGAGATATACAAACTTCTCCAGTTCCTCACTGCTGATATTCCCGATTGCCTCAACAAGCTGCTCACCGTACATTGCCACATTCACAGGGCTGTATATATCACTGATGCCCTGTCTCACCAGTTCCTCTTCCTTGCCGCTTTCAGCAAGTGCCCTCCATTTTGAAACCAGTTCTGAAGCCTTCGGCTCCGGCTCAGCACAGGTTGCGCTGAGGACCATGCACTTAACCAGCTCCGGGTGGTCGATTGCCAGATACTGTCCGACCATTCCTCCCATGGATGCACCGAACACACTGGCATCGCTTATACCGATACTCTGCATTTCGGTCGCAACATCCTCTGCCCTCTGACGTATTGTGTACCCGCTCTTTACATTATTTCGGTCATCGAACAGATAGATACTGTAATCGGAAAAGATGCGATAGTTGTATGCAATCATGTCCGCGCTGCCCAAAGTGCACTTTGGTGCCAGCCCCGGAAGCATTACCATTGTCTTTTCCCCATTGCCGATTTTTACATATGTTTTGTCTTTATTTGTCTTCATAACTTGTTCCTCTATTCTTTTCTCATGCTCACCCTTACGGGAAATTATAGCCCTCTTCGGCAAGAGTTGAGTTTCTGTATCTGTAGTCTGTGGTAACATCGCACTCAACCCATTCCGGGGTTGGATATGCCGACGCTGTTTCAATATCAGGAAACTCAATCTCAAGCAGGCACAGCCCGTTCAAGCTGCCATTAAACACATCCAGCTCCTCAAGCAGCCCGCTCTTCTTTCGTATTAAATACCTTCTTTTGGAGATAACATTACCTCTGCACTGCTGAAGAAGTCTGCTGTAGTCCTCGAAGCTGATGGGATGTTCGTACTCTGTTCTGCTCAAACCATTGCTGTTTTCAATCTTAATCGTGATATAGTTCTCTTCGCCGCCGTTAATACTGCGTATCCGGATTACCGGAGAAAATGTTATATATGCCTGCTCCAGGTCGTTATACTCGAGGTTTTCCAGATTATACGGGATTCTGTTCGGGTTAACAAGCCATTTTCTTTCAATTTCTGTATCTTCAGGCATACTGTCACCTTCCTTATATCTGCGTTTCGCACTTTTATTATATCATCTGTCACCCTTCTTTTTCAACACTGCGGTTATTTCATCTCAGCACATCGGCCGCAGATAAGGCATAATTAATTGACAGTATGTACACATTCATGATAGTATATTCAAAACAAGCAGACAATGGAGGCTCGCCGATGAAGACCGCAAGTTCTCCCCGAACAATCAGAATTCTGGTTGGGATAGCTTGCCCTGCAGTAATCACCATTCTATGCGTTCTGTTTGCGAGAGGAAAGCTCTCCCTGGTGTGCATTTTTCATGAACTGACCGGGCTTTACTGTCCCGGCTGCGGTTCCGGGCGGGCATTCGCCGCTTTACTGCGCGGTGATATCCGAGCAAGTTTCATGCACAATATGCTTTGTTATATTCTTGGTATTCCGTCTATAATAATTCTCATTCGGGAGTATCTTGGTTTTGTGTTTCCCGCTTTGGAGATTAAGCCGACGCGGATTTCCAACACCTGTGCGATGGTTTGTCTCGCCGTGATTATTCTGTTTACGGCTCTTCGGAACATTCCTGCCTTTTATGTACTCGCCCCCTAAGCAACTGCTTAATAGTTATATAATAAATGTTATGGAGGATACAACATGAAATACTGTCCCTACTGCGGTGCACAGAACGAAGACAATGCCGTCTACTGTCCGAATTGCGGTGCAAACCTCGCCCAGCCCGTCTCCCAAAGCAATTACACCCCGCCTGCCGATCCGACATACAACTACGCACCACCAAGGCCTGAACCCTATTCAAATGGTGGATTGATAGCCTGGTCGATTATCACCCTGCTTCTTTGTACAATCCCCGGAATCGTAGCTCTCGTCAAGGCATGCAAAATAAACAAGGCCACCACTGTAGAGATTCAGGAGGAAACAATAAGATCCTGCAAGACCTGGAACATCGTAGGAACAGTACTCGGTGCTATTTCAATTATAGTCTCTCTCGTAGCAAATGCGATGGGTTAATATTTTTTTGAAAACAAATCGGGAACCAAATGTTCCCGATTTAATATTATCCTAATGCTATAATGACTTTGGCTGTTTGTTTCCTATAGTTTTGACAGGATAAGCTTCATGCAAAGCGCAGTCTTTCTGAACAGCAGACAGACAAATGTACGCTGCTCATACCGGATGCACCGCTTATCATCTATTTTCAAAATGTGTTATCATTAAAGCACCCAAAGCAAGGAGACTGAGAATGCAAAATATACCTGATTTTCTTTCGCCCTTTCTTGATGTCCCTGAGATGCAGAGGCTTAAAGATGTTGGAATGAACTGCGGCTGTGAATACACCTCCTTTCCGCTGTTTAAGAATCTGAAGAAGTATTCCAGATATGAGCACAGTCTCGGGGTTGCCCTTATTGTGTGGCAGTTTACCGAAGACATGCCCCAGACTCTCTCCGCTCTGTTCCACGACATCTCCACACCGGCTTTTGCCCATTCCGTGGACTTCCTTCACGGAGATTATCTGAACCAGGAATACACCGAGCAGAAGACGGAAGCAATGATAAAAGGCAGCTGTGAGATATGTTCACAGCTGGAAAAGCTTAATATCAGCGCTGATGATGTAAAGGATTATCACAGATATCCGATTGCAGACAACGATTCTCCACGGCTGTCCGCGGACAGGCTGGAATACACACTTGGAAACTCATACCGGTACGGAATACGCAGCCGCGATGATCTGACCCGTTACTTCAGCGACATCACGGTTGCATGTACCGAGGACGGAATGCCTGAGCTCTGCTTTAACACTCCTGAGCTCGCTGCGGGATTCACCGAAGCCGCACTTGACTGCTCAAAGATATATGTTTCGGATGAGGACAGGTATGCTATGCAGATTCTTTCGGAAATCCTCAAAGTCGGAATTGAGCTGGAGGCGCTTTCGGAAGATGACCTTTATTCGGTTGAAAGCAGTGTAATAAACAAGCTCCTCAGCAATGGGGAAACCGAAACGCTCTGGCTTGATTTCCGAAAAATGCATGAAATGGTGCCTGTGGAAGACCTAACTATCCGGGGAAGCCGAATAATACTCGCAAAGAAGCGTTACATCACCCCCTATGTTGTTGGACACGGCAGGGTAACTGAAATCTATCCTGAGATTCAGAAAAAGATTACCGCTTTCCTGACTGCCGATCAGACTTATCCAATCTGTGCAAAATAAGCTCTGTTATTAAGATGCGCTGCAAGTTATCCAACTTGCAGCGCATCTTTCAGTTCTTTCAGTAAATCCCGGCAAGCTTTGCCAGGGATTTTGACATATCTATGGCCTTATCGCTGACCTTTATGACGTTGTCATCAACAACAACATAATCATCTATGGGAGGATGGGAAGGCATTGTTCTTTCAATCTCGTGCTTGATGTAATGCATCTGGGTGCAGTGAGGTGAACGGTCTACAGATGCAAAGCGTATGCTGCTGATCTGGTTTGTGCCAAGTATTGCAGCAATCTTCGTAACAGCCATATTGATATGCGTATCCTCCAGACACAGTGTATACACCTGATTCATACCTGCCGTTATCTCTTCATATCCCTTAGGTGATACCTGCTCAAGACACGCCCCTATTATAGCTATGTTGCCTTTGCAGTGGTATACATTTGTTATCATTATATTCTCTGCCATAGTACTCGCCTTTCTGCTGTATGTTATCAGTTTTTGCCTTCAAACACCTTTGCCGTCAGCTCATCCAGCTCTTTCCATGCGGGTTCGTCTCTGAGTTCACTCTTCAGTCCGTCGGCAATTCCCCTGTAATACCCGCCGATACGGGCTTTCTTTCCTGCATTTCCGTTGTTGTCATCCGGTGCGCTGAAACGTCCCCAAAGCTTTTCACCGTATTTTTTATAATCGCGGTAAATGTCCCTGATGTTAGCAAGCTTGTCCGCCAGGCAGATTATCTTGGCATCCCTGTCCGCATGTTCAAGCTTCTCAACAGTCTCTCTTTTACGGATTTCCCATGTTTCCACTTCCGGAATACCTTCGCGCTTGTTCTCGCTCTCTGCAAGCACAAGCCCGCACACCCTGTCGCCAAACCGTTCCCGGATATCATTCTGAGTTGCACCCGTGTCCTCCACTGTATCATGGAGGACCGCCGCAGCCCGCACTTCCTCATCTTCAGTAATCCCCGAGGTTATTTTCATGACCTCAACAGGGTGAACTATGTACGGTATACTTGTCCCTTTTCGCACGTCTCCGCTGTGCTTTTCAACCGCATATTCAATTGCCTTCTGCAGAAGTTCTCCCATAATCTTTCCAACTCCGTTTTTTATATTACTCTTACACTAAGACTCGTTTTCCCATGATCAGTGTTACTGCCCTGAATTCTTTACCGGCACATATTCCACCCATTGTTTAGATGAATTTCTCAAGGAATTCTTTTACAGCTGTCCTGCTTCCCGCAAGAATAGACACCTTAGATGGGTCGAACGGAAGCTCGGTGCCGTCTATCTGCAGGCAGATTCCGCCGGCTTCTTCAACAATCAGTGACCCCGCCGCATAGTCCCAGAGAGAAAGGTGCATTTCCCCGTAAACTCCCGCACGTCCTGCGGCAACAGAGCACAGATCCAGTTCCGCTGAGCCCTGTCTTCTGAAATCCAGGCAGTTATTCAGTGCCAGTCTGGCAATTTTAAGTGTTTTCTCCAGCATATCCGCACAGTACGGTGATGTCCCCAGCAGAAACAGCGAATCGGATAATCCGGAGTCTGCTATGTGTATTGCTTTCCCGTTCAGTCTGGCACCGCTGCCTCTGATTGCCGAGAACATCTCATCCACATACGGATTGTACACAGCAGAAGCGCAAACCTTCCCCCTACGTGCATATGCAACGGAAATGCAGCTGTGGTTCATATGCATTTTGAAATTCATCGTTCCGTCAATTGGGTCAATGATGAACGCCTCTTCAGCCTCCAGGCTGTCCGGATGTTCCATCTCCTCGCAGAAGAAATGTGCATCCGGGCACAGCTTAGAAAGTCTGTCAATGAGAATGCTCTGGACTTCAAAATCATATTGGGTGACAATGTTCCTTCCAGAATCCTTTTCTTCGGATACAATATCATCCGCTCCGCGAAGAATAGCACCGCATTCTCGTTCAATTCTGGAGATTTCATCTAATATCAGTTCAGGATTATTAAGACTCATATCCATACCAATTTATACTAGCTTGGCCGTATCCTCTCTCATGATGTTTTTTTACCTTTCAGGGCCTTGTTTACGATGTCAACGTAAGCCTGCGTGTTCTTTTTGAAGTCGGAAACACAGGTTTCATAATCAACATCCATTGCCGTGTCATATGCCTGCCTGTATTTTCTGCAGCTTTTTCCGTATCCCCCGTTCAGGTTCGCATCTAGGATATTGAGCGCCTTAATTGCGGATGACTTCTCTTCGTTGCGGGACAATGTCCATCTAAGGGAGTTTTTGGCTTTCTTTGCCCTGTCCATCAGCTGTTCAATATCCGGGTGCGTCAGGTTGTACAGCTCCTCCGACTTTACGCGGCAGTCCAAAATTGCTCTGTCAATATATATCAGCCTGAACAGCTTTTTGGCATTGCGGTTTTTTATATGTTCGCTGAGAACAACGGGTTCTTTCTCAAGATCCTTTTTTATCCGCTTGCATGAGCTCACAATCTTATACGCAGAATCGGGGCCTATCCCGTCAATATTCTGCAGTTTGCCTGATGTCATATTCATCAGCTGATAAACATTCGTAAACCCCGCATTTGAAAGTGCGCTGACCCTTATGCCTGATTTGTCCCTGTTCACATATGAAACAGGCAGTTTACGCATTCTGGATTCAACTGCATCACTCTTTATCGCGGAAAAAAGTTCTTTGACAAGCGCAGCATCCAAACTGTACGAGCTGATTGCACACAGATTCCTGTCTGCCTGCTTTGCCTCAGAAATCAGCTTTCTGACATCCCCGAAATCAGGCTTCCCCGTGAATCTAAGCTGAACTTGGGTCTGTTCGGCATTCTGCTCATTTTTCTCCGTACCGGCATTCTCCTGCACATACTCTTCAGTTCCCTGATTTTCGGCAGTATTACAGCCGCTTGTCCAAAAGACGTCACCGTCAAGCTCAGGATCAAAGCTCATGGCTCCTTCAACGGAATCCTCCCGGTCTTCGGGAAATACGTCGTTCACCAGCTCTTCGTCGTCAAAGTCCAGTGAAATGGGCTCTATTATCATTTTCAGATTCTTGTCTTCCATTAATTGATAGAAACTGTTTCCCCTTCAACTGTGATTTTCTTCTTCAGCAGTGTGAGTGCCTCGTCAAGTCTTTCCTCCATTGCATGGCTCAGGCTCGAATAGCCCAGCTGTCCGATAATTGAACGGTACAGACCTTTCCTGTCCACACTGACATTCTCTCTCAGGTAGGCGTACATCCCGCTCGCCAGTTCTTCGAGACAGATGTACTTAAGCTCTCTGTGTTCGTCATCCCCGTCGGGCACGCGGAGCATATATTTGTTTGTATCCGCACTGTAAAGGAAGCCGTTCTTTCTAATAATCCCGTACTGCCTGCAGTTACGCATCCTGTAGTTGTATTCATCCGTCACAACAGAGGTGACTTTCTCACGGCCAAACACACCGCAGATTCTCTTCAGTAGCCACTCCTCGGAAATTGGTGCCTCGTCCTTCATTATATCCAGTATGAACTGCATAAAATTCCTGTCCTTGGAATACTTGTGCTCAAGGGTTTTCATATCCGCATACCTGTATTTGGGGAACTCCAACTGATATACAGGCAGGCTCTCCTCGAATCCGGCATCGGATGTATCGGTCTCTGGAGCCTTCCCGGTGGCAGGCTTTTCGTCGTTCAGAGCGGCTCTGACAGCCTCCAGAAGTCTTGTCTTCTCGTTGGCCCTGTTCAGATACCAGTCCGTTGACCATATTCTATAGAAACGCCAGCCCATATTCTCAAGCACCTGCTGACGCAGACGGTCTCTGTCTCTGGCATTCTTTGAGGAATGATACGAAGAGCCGTCGCATTCTATGGCAAGAACATAATCCGGGCTTCCGGTTCTCTTAAGTCCCAAATCTATCTTAAATCCCGAACAGCCTATCTGCGTATCCACTTCAAACCCGTTTTTCCTCAGGAAGTCACAGACCTCCATTTCAAATTCGGAGTCGAACTCGTCAAACGGGTTTACACTTATTATTCTTTCAAGCGCATTTACGCCATGCTCCGCATAATCAAGATAGGCTCTCAGAAGCTTTGAGCCTTCCTTTGTCTTTTCGTTCAGTTCAATGTCAGTATGGTGAATTGAGGCCACAACCTGCACATTACTCTTGGCTCTGGTAACGGCAACGTTCAGTCTTCTCTCCCCGCCTTCCCTGTTCAGCGGACCGAAGTTCTGGAGGAATCTCCCCTGTTTGTCATAGCCGTATGCTATGCTGAATATGATTGTATCCCTTTCATCGCCCTGTACGGTTTCAAGGTTCTTCACGAAGAACGGCTCCGGCAGGTCCAGTCGGAAGAACTCCTCCTTTTCCGGATGTTCAATTCTACGCTTATCCAGAAGTTTGTCAATCAGGTTCTGCTGCGCAACCGAGAAAGCAACAACACCCAGGCTACGCTCAGGATATTTCTCTAGGTTCTCGTATACCAGGTCAACTATATACTCTGCCTCAATGCGGTTCGTATGAGTTTTATGGTCAAACTGTCCTTCAACATAGTAGTAGTCAACACCGATTCCCTTCTTATCGTTCTCCGATGACGGGAAGGTTATCAGTTCATTGTCGTAGAAATTGAAGTTTGAAAACGCTATCAGCGGCTCGTAACGGCTTCTGTAGTGCCACTGAAGTCTTTTACGCATCATGGATGCCGAGCACAGGTCGAGTATGGATTCAAAATCGGTAACATCTCCGATTTCCTCATCCGATTCATCTATGTCCACCATGGCATTGAAGAAATTACTCGGCGGCATCTGCTTAGAGTCGCCCACCACGATAAGCTGGTCTGCCCTGTAAATGGAACCGATCGCGTCCTGTGGGAATATCTGGGATGCCTCATCGAACACAACAACGTCAAAGTGCACTTTGTCGGTCGTAAGGTATGTGCTGACACTCAGTGGAGACATGAGGAAGCATGGCTTCAGAAGCTGAACGAGCTCACCTGCCTCATCAAGTATGTTCCTGATGGGCTTCTGCTTTCTCTTCTTCTCTCCTTCCCTGAGCAGCATGGATACGGCGCTTCCTGCCGCAATGAGCTTTGTATTGGGTCTCTGTGCGGAGACGGTCCTCTTTATTCTGGCCTTGTTGATTTCAAACTGCAGCTTGTCCTTATTCGTAAACAGTTCAACGAACTTGTCATGTGGAATCCTGCTCAGAGCAGCAAGCTCAGGCTCCGAATTGAGCGCAGCCTCTATCCACTGCCTGTAGAAGGTCTTCTTATAGGCAACAGGTATGAGCTTTTCGTCAACTTCCCTATCTATCGCTTCCTGAAGGAATGGCAGCAGACCTGCAGTCTCCAGTCCATTAAGCATGAATGTGAATCTGTACCAGTTATCAACGCCGTCGAAATCCTCAATGCATCCGTCAAGCTTTTCTATGACATCACTCATCTCACAGCCGTACACATCAAACATATCCCGCTTAAAGTATTTGGAGATATATCCCGCTTGCTCAGCCGTCTCATTCACAACCGGCTTCAGACTGTTGAGGGCGTTCTCCACCTTTGACCTGCAGCTGTCTGCGTCTTCACTGCTCAACGGGCTGAAATCAATACCTGCATCATAGAACTGCTGAAGCAACTCCAGCTCTGCCGCTATCTTTTCCCAGTCGGACCTGTAACCTGTATAAGACTTTCCGAGCACATTTTCAATTCCGACGGCAGTACTGTTATATTCATCAAGCAGTGTCCTGTAATTCTTCAGCTTTTCGGCCGTCTCAACGGCTTCCTGATATGAGGGCTTTCTGCCGTCAATTCTACAGAGCCGCATGTCGGTAATGATTTGCTTATAATCCGAATTGAAGGTTCTTGCCAGGCCATCTGTATGGATCTTCGTAAGGCGCTTGTGGATGTCCTCAGCCGGAAGCTCATAGGCATCCTTCTCATAGTCTTCGTCTATCGCGTTTTCAATCGCAGTTATTTCAGCTGCGGAGTTTTTCAGTTCCTCAACCCTTTTTATCGTATCTGTAAAGCATTTCCGTTCAAGCAGGGCAGGTGTCAGGGTTTCGGACTTTGAGATAAACTCAAACAGAGTTCCGAAAAGGTTGGCGGATTTATAACTGCCTATATCCAGACCAAGCACTTCCCTAATCCCCGAACAGACAGCCGCCAGATCCTTAAAGGCATAATTGCAGGCTGAAAGATGACTCCTTAGCCCATTCTTTGCCTCAAATGAATTGTCCGTATTGGAATACCCATACCAGGGATTGTTTCTATAGTCGTAACCGATTGAGGGGATATAGTCAACATACTGCTCCAGCAGTTCTGTCTGCCTTAAAAGGAAGCTCTCATCCTTCTCCCCAATGTCCGGCACAGCCGTTTCCAGATCGGGTGCCTCCCTGCAGGAGGAGTATCCGTCGAAAAGCTGATACAGGGACTTTTCTATTACATCCCTCTTTTTATGGAGCAGTCCGTCATAAAGGTCCAGACTGTTCTGTGCCTTTTCCTTCTGCCGGATTTCATCGTCCGCCTTTGATGAAATCTCGGTCTTCTCCATGTTGAGGGTGTGGCACAGTTCTTCAATAACCGCTTTCTTGTTCGCTTTGTGGCTGTGCAGCTCAAGACAGAACTCCGACAGGCCGGCCTTCTTCAGCTTATCGTAGACAACGTTAAGAGCCGCCTGCTTTTCGGAGACGAAAAGAATCTTCTTGCCGTCCGCAAGGCACTCCGCGATGATGTTCGTGATAGTCTGGGATTTTCCCGTGCCCGGAGGCCCCTGCAGCACAAAGCTGTATCCCGCCTTCGCCATCTCTATGGCCTCTATCTGGCTGGAATCCGCATCTACCACGCTGTTGAGCTCGATTATCGGATTGCTGAGGCGATAGTCCTCCGGAAGGCCCGTACCATAATCTCCTTCTGGCACATCGCCATCGCTCTTCTCATCAAGGAGAATTTTTACATTGCCGTTAGCAAGTATCTTTTCCTTGTTGCTCTTAAGATCCTTGTACATATTGATTTTAAGAAACGCGAAGGAACCGAGTCTGCACTCGTTGCTCACAGTGAATCCCAGTTTATCAACGATGGCGGAGACCTTGGACAGATATTCGTCCAGTTCCTCATCTTCAAAGCTTGGGAGCTCCACATTGTATTCACTCTTCAGCTTATAGTTGAATGTTGGGTTGACCACAGTATCATCACCGTTGGCTTTGATGAAATGCGGTGAGACGGCGGATTCATTGATGAACTCAACCGGTATGAGCAGAACCGGAGCAAGAAACTCAATGTTTGAATACTCCTTCTCCTTCCAGTGAACGAAGCCGAATGCCAGGTGCATAATATTAACACCTGTCTCCTCCAGAGCCATTCTACCCTTTTTCTCAATGCTCTTCAGCACAGTTACAGGCGTAGTCCACGCATTATACAAAAGAAGCCTGTTGCCTCTGCTGACCTTATCCTTATATGTGTTTATATACTCATCCCTGCTGAGGCTTTTTGCAGCCTGAGACAGTTCCGGCTGTTCACTATCCCCCGCCTCTTCCTCATCATGCTCCTCAATCTTAGGGTCGTACACCTCAAATGAAACGGAATCCGCAGCCTTGCTAAAAATAGTGGCGGCATCAGGCACAAGCACCTCCAGCGTTGAGCTCTTTGTGTCCCTGTAGTTTATGAGGCTGTTCTTTTTTCCTATGTCGAGCAGCAGCTCCGCCCATCTGTCTATTTTCGCTATGTCCATCAATCGGCTCCTTAGTACATAATCTGGATTTATTCTAATTAGATTATTATAGCATTTCCGTTTAGAGTATTTCAAACACTCTGCAAAATCTCGTCTATTTTCACAAAAAAACGACCCATATTTTGTGCACAATGTCAGAGCAGACATACCTGCATCATTACAAGTTTTACTTCAATTTTCTCCACAGCTGTTGTATGATAGCTATGCAGAAATGCTGCACATTGCTTGAGAGAAAGGATTGAACCCATGAAGATTCTTCTTACCGGGCCAAACGGATTTGTTGGTAAATATATTATGAAGGCGATTCCGGAAGCCGAACCTATAGAGAACCTGCGCAGCCGCAGAGCCGAGATACCGGCCTTGTTTGAGGCTGCCAACGTCATAATCCACACAGCAGCGATTTCCAATACCCGTATCTGCGAGGAAACCCCTGATGACTCCTATGATGCCAATGTGCTGTTCCCTGTTGAAATAGCTAAGGCAGCCCCTAACGCCAAGCTGATATGCTTCAGCTCTGATCAGGTATATAACGCCTCCCCGCTTGATGGTCCTTACAGCGAGGACATGAGCTGCCCTGCCGGCATCTATGCAAACCACAAGCTTGAGATGGAGCAGAGGGTTCTGGATATAAACCCGAACGCAGTCATGCTGCGGGCTGCCTGGATGTATGATATGAATCACGGCTTCATAAAGAATCTGCTTCAAGCAGACAGCAGCATTGAAGCTCCCGAACAATACCGTGGCATTACCTGGGTGCAGGAGGTCGCCGATTCAATCCGGGATACCTTCACTCTGCCCGGAGGCTGCTATAACTTCGGCAGTGAGAATGGAATGCCGATGCCGGTCTTCACAGAGGCGGTACTGCGGCTTCTGAATAAGGACGTAGATGTCGTTCCCGGAAACATCAGGCACAATCTCTGGATGAATACAGAAAAAGCACAGAAATATGGTATAAGCTTTTCATCAAGCTTAGAAGGGGTACGTAAATGCATTCATCAGATATAACATTTGAACAGCTCAACGGCGCTTCTTTCTCTCTATATAAGCGAAATCCGATTATTAACCGGCACGGTCTCAGTCCGCTCATCGCAGACCCTTCCGTGCTCACGCCGGATGAGAGTCATGACGGAAAATGGCATATGGTCTGCCACAGCATATTTGCGCTGGAGCATTATGTTTCGAAGGACGGATATAGCTGGGAATTCGCGGGCAGAATAGTACGCAGGGCAATGCGTGGGAACCTCAACCTCATAAACGGCGAGTACTGCATCTACTACGAACATCTACAGCCCTTCCTAAAAAAGATGAAAGGACTCTTTTTAGGTGGCTGGATTTCAGATATCTACCTCATCAGAAGCAGGGATCTGAAGAGCTTTTCAAAGCCTGAGAAGCTGCTCGGAAATGACATCGGATATGCCATAGATAAGCGCGGTCGGGCTGTCTCCAATCCGTTTCTGTTTCCGTATAATGGGAAATACCGTCTGTATTTCTCTGCGGGTCAGACCTATCTCGAGGACTGCGGTTTCTGCGAACCCACATATATCGGCATTGCGGAATCTGACAGTTCGGGAGGGCCGTTCGCAGCATATAATAAGCCGCTTATCGAGCCGGACAGTAATGAGCTCTGGAGGAACCTGTGCTGCGGATGTATTAAGGTATACCGGCTCGCAGATTCATATATCGGGATTCAGAACGGAATATACAAGGATGCCGACGGAGACTCGCACTCCGCGATTGTTCTTCTGAAATCAGAGGACGGTGAGAGTTTTGAGTATGTGAAGGATCTTCTGATTCCGCAAATCTGTCCTGACAGCACAAAACCCGAATGGATGAAGCAGTTTGTATACGCATCCTCGCTTTCATACTATGACGGGAAGCTATGGCTTTATTTTAACGCCAGAAATACTGCCGATGCCATCCGCGGCCGCGAACACATCGGCCTGTACATGGCAGAACTCTAACAACAGTAGAGCCCCTCCGGATGGAGGGGCTTTGTCATGCCATCTATGTTATTTATCAGTAAATCAGGGACATTGCTATGAACAGCTGACCCAAGTAATAGAGGGTCAGGTTGGTGATGCGGAGGAAGAACTTTGTCTCCGAACCGAAGGTGTTGAGAATAAGCACTATATCACTTATCAGGAAGAGCACAGCACCTATGGCAAAGACTAATGCTCTCGGCGAAGGACTTGTTATGAGAATGCCTATTGCAACACAGTTCATAATCACTATTGCGCCGATGTAGAAGACTCCAAAAATCTTGAAGGCCGGCTTTGCCGTAATCTTCTTGAAAATCCATACCATAATCAGGGCTGTGAGCACTACGCCGATTGCAATGCAGACCCAGAGGCAGCTGCAATGCGGAATGAGCGCAGCCAGATACATGATATGTCCTGCCAGAAACACAAGTATTCCCACCAGAAATACCAGTGTGCCCTTGTTCTTGAATACAAAACGCAGGTTTAAAAGTATGTCAGCCACAAAACCCAGCAGTAAACCCACGATAACGAGCTTCGCAAACTGCGGGTCGCTGCATCTGCTGGAATTAATAATGCCCAGCATTACGAAGCACAGGGAGGCAAGGCCCTTAAACAGCACCGCATTACCGTACTTTTCCTTATGCTCATAGATGATGAACACTACCATCAGTGCCAGGCACAGTAAACAAAGGATATCTCTCATTTCTCTTTTCCCTTTCCGCCGTTATTCCGGCTTTCGGATGATTCCGCGTAAAAACTGTATTTGTAATTATATCACTCTACAGTGGGGCGGAGCAAGATTTATTTGTCCGTCACCTTTTCAATCACATAGATATTTGAGCCGAAGTCACCCTGATTCCTCAGGTTAGCGTCATAACCCGTGCCCATAAACTTCAGGGCAAGAGGGATACCCGCACTCAGAGCAGCTCCCGTGCAGCTTATATCCTCTGCGCCATCCTTCATGGGATATAGTCTGTCCGCCGTGCGGAGTGCTACTCCATTTGGATTAATATCCACCGGCGAAATGTACTTTACCAGTCCCCCAAAGCGTCCCACACGGAGATTCTGCGGTCTTGAGGTTATTCTGTATATCTGTGAAGGCTCAAATCCTCTGAGCTTCAGCCATTCATAACCTTGAGCCGAGTGTACCAGTCGGTGGAAGAGTCCTGCAATGCTCTCCTCCTCTGAACTAAGCAGCCAGCAGACTGCATCTGGTTCGGTCTCTTCCCTTGACAGAATTCCGAACTGGAAGGTTTTCCTGTGACCCTTATAGAACTCCACAGCAGCCTTTATCTCTTTTTCCTCAACCGGGAGGAGATGGGACAGCTCCAGCTCCAGACCGAAATCGCCGAAGAAGGCAGCATTTGCGTCCGTTGAAAGAGGTGTTGTTCTGAGGGTCTGGGAGTGGGGCGATGCGGAGACATGAGAGCCCCAGCATGACTGAGGATAGAGATAGCTGAGTCCGTTCTGGATGTCCAGACGCTCAATAGGATCAGTGTTGTCGGAGGCCCATATCTGGGCACCGAAGCAGAGCATCCCCAAATCAAACCGGTTTCCGCCGGAAGCGCAGTTCTCCAGCAGTATGGAGGGTCTGGGCTTGAATATCCTCCGTTGCACCTCATAGAGTCCCAGAATATAATCATGGGCCTTTGGACCGCTGATGGGCAGGTGCCTGTTCATATCCCATTTAACATAGCTTACATTGGCGGAATCGATAATGGAGGAGACATTCTCCACAATGTAATCCCGCACATCGGATCTGGTCAGGTCCAACAGCAGCTCGTTCCTGCTGTAGAAATCACTCCCCTCGAAGGGGTGTAACGCCCAGTCAGGGTGAGCTCGGTATAACTCCGAATCCGGATTGACAGCCTCCGGCTCGAACCACAGGCCAAACTTAAGACCCAGCCTGCCGAGCTTTGACGAGAGCCCTTCAAGCCCACCAGGGAGTTTCTTCTTATTCACAGTATAGTCACCAAGCCCCGCAGTATCCGAATTGCGGGCACCGAACCAGCCGTCATCCAGAACAAAGAGCTCGCAGCCCAATTTCTTTGCCTTTGAGGCCAGGGAAAGCAGCTTGCTCTCATTGAAATCAAAAAGGCAGCCCTCCCAGCTGTTGTAGAGCACGGGACGTTCCATGAAACGCCAGTATTCCGGCACTATGTGGCTGTTTACGAAGCTGTGCATGGCACAGCTCAATCCGTTGAAGCCCTCTGCAGAGTAAGATATGACCGCCTGCGGGGTTTCAAAGCTCTCCCCAGCATTCAAGCTGCGTGGAAACGAGACCGGTGAAATGCCCAGCATCACGCGTGTGAAATTCTGTGCGGAGATCTGCGCAGATGCATAGTGATTGCCCGAATATATCTGATTAAAGCCGTAGACCTCGCCGGAGAACTCCGTGGCATCCGGTCTTGAAAGAAGGAAGCCCGGATTATGCCTGTTGGATGAAAAGCCTGTAGAACTTTCATTAACCACACGTGAATAGGAGACGGGAATCCGGTTAGTATGTGCCTCTCTTATCCATGCGCCGTCAAGGGTTGTGATATCAAATGAACCCTTCAGGTCCAGCATTGAGGACATAAGCCTGTTGATTACAAGCTCTGTCGATGAAGAAATAACTGTTCTGCAGCAGATGGCCGTTTCATAGACGCTGTATATTATTCTGAGTGTAATTGTTCCACTTAGGAAAGTCAGTTCAAGTGACTGCGAGGCGCCATCAGCCTGAGGCAGCTCGCTTTCTATTGGAATTAATCCGTCGATGATTCTTCCGCTTCTGAATGTGAAATCCGCAGGGATGCCAATACTTACTGGGTTTTCGCGGTAATCACCCGTGTTCTCTTCGCTCCATATTAAGGGAATAATATCCAGAGATGAGGAAGTGTCTCCCTCCTTATACAGCACCGTAGTCCCCCAGCCGGGATTCGGGCGCAGGCACATTGCGGACGCGTCCGCCGCAGATATCACCGAGCCGCAGTGAAGAAGCAGCGGCTTGCCGTTTACTATATGTATAAGCATGGACATATTGCCGTTTGACAGCAGATATGCGGCCGTTCCCATGAGTTCAAATTCGGTAATCATTTTATGCGCCCCCACGTAAAAATTTAGTTTTATTTTATCACAGTTGTGGTAATATTAATATAAGATTTTTCAAAACGGAGGGTATGAGAATGGAACGTACAGGCTGGTATAAGGACGGAGTTTTTTATCAGATATGGCCCAGAAGCTTCAAGGACGGAAACGGAGACGGAATGGGTGACCTCTGGGGCGTCTATGAGAAGCTGGACTACATTAAGAGTCTTGGTATGGACGGAATATGGTTCTCACCCCTGTACCCATCCCCCGGAGCCGACTGTGGCTATGACATAGCAGACTACATGGATATCGCCCCTGAATTCGGTGGCATGGAGGCCTTCAGAAAGGTGCTGGATGGCGCTCATGAAAGGGGCATGAAGATTATCATGGACCTGGTTGTAAACCACACCAGCGATGAGCATGAATGGTTCCAGAAATCCCGAAGGCGCGTCGATCCCTACACGGATTATTACATCTGGCGCCCCGCAGGCGAGGACGGAAAGCTCCCCAACAACTGGGACAGCATGTTTGAAGGCAAGGCCTGGCAATGGGATGAACTCCGCGGGGAGTACTATCTGCATCTGTTCGCCATAAAGCAGCCTGACCTGAACATGGACAATCCCCTTGTGCGGCAGGAGGTCGTGAAGATTCTCCGCTACTGGCTTGACATGGGAGTGGACGGCTTCCGCGAGGATGTAATTACCTTCATCTCAAAAGCGGAGGGCCTGCCCGACGACAGGCTGATGCCTGCCAGCAAGGGCATTCCGTACTACAACCACGGACCCCATATCCACGAGTATCTGCAGCAGTTCAGGAATGAGGCTCTGAACGACTATGACTGCGTTACAATAGCGGAGGCACCTCTTGTAAGCCCCCGCCGTGCCTTGGATTATATCAGGGAAGGCAAGAACAACGACATAGATATGATGATACAGTTCCAGTGCATGTGTGCGGACTGTTTCCTCACAGACTACATTCCCCTGCCATTTTCACTTAAAAAGCTGAAAAAGTCATTCAGTTCATGGCAGAACGGGCTTGCCGGCAAGGCATGGAATCTGTTGTATCTTGAGAACCATGACCACCCTAGGGTGGTATCTCGCTACGGAAGTGAAAAGTTCAGAAACGAGAGCGCAAAAACCCTGTGCTGCTCATATATGTTCCAGCAGGGCACTCCCTTTGTGTATCAGGGGCAGGAGCTCGGCATGACCAACTTTGTTGTTAACGGCATGGAGGATTTTGAGGACGTTCAGACACTGAACCACCAGTCTCCTCTGCCCGAAAAGCTGAAGCTGAAGGTCTGTGCAAGGGCTTCCCGTGACCATTCGAGAACACCCGTGCAGTGGAGCAGAGATAAAAATGCAGGCTTCAGCACCGCCGAGCCCTGGTTTCATGTTAACAGTAACTATGTGGACGGTATAAACGTTGAAGATGAGGAGATGGACCCGGACTCCGTTCTCAACTTCTACCGTAAAACCATCGCGCTCAGAAAGAGTTTGGCCTGCGTGAGATACGGTAAGTATAAGGAATACTTCCGGAACTCTGAAAAATTCTACGTGTACTCCAGAGAATTCCGCCACGAGAAGCTGCTTGTTATCTGTTCCTTCGCTGACAGAGAACTGGAGTTTAAAGCCCCGAAAGGCTTTGACCTAAGCTCCGCAAGCCTTGTTCTGAACAACTACCCCTGTTCAGGCAACGGTCTTAATGCGGCAGAAAGCGAATATATTTCACGCCCCTACGAATGCAGGGTCTATCTTTGGAAGTAGGTGTTGGTTCTTTGGATACCGAGATAAGGCGTTACGAAAACAACCTGGCAATCACCGGTCTGGGCACAATCGCATTCGGCATATGGTCTATAATCAAGACTCTGCTGAGCTTCTATCTTGACGAGTCTGAGATTATGGCCCTGATTGACACGACCGCGGATGAGGTTATAGTCGTCAAGGTCACCATAGTGCTAATCTTCGTAGCTCTGGCAATCGATCTGGCTCTGCGTCTATATACCGGATTGCGTGCTGTTGCCGAGGGACGCGGCAGAAAAAGCGGAAAAGCATATATTGTTATCTCTGGCATTCTGGCGCTGGTTGCTTTGCTGAACGTAATCTTCTATTGTAATCTGCCCGAATTTATTGAAGACGACATGGATATTGTTGACAGAATCGTTGCGTTTATATTTGAAGCCTCAATCTTCATTACGCAGCTCGAGCTTATGGTCTCTGCCATAAAGCTCAAAAAGCTTCAGCGTGGAAGGCAGGTGTGAGGAATGCAGCAGGATTTTCATTACTATGCCACATACTGTGCCGCGTATATCGCGGGTTACAGCCACGAGGAGAGTCTGAAGCTCTGCTACGCCGACCAATTCACAGATGACTGCTCGGCAACACTGCTGAACAAGATAAAAGCCCCAGTCTCCGCCGCAACCACCCAGCTGCAGCTTGAGATGATGGATATGCGCACTGACCTGGTAGGACTGCAGAACATCACAAGAATCTGGGCATCCTTTCATTTCCTGCCTTATGACCTATACGCCGTGCCCCGCAAATGCTCAAAGGTCTATCTTCACAAGTACCGTCTGATATGCAACACAAACGGAGACCTTCTTGTGGACACCGTGAAGCTCGCCAAATACACCGGCAGCATTCAGGCGGCAGGAATTGCTATGCATATCCTTGCGGACACCTGGGCGCACCGTTACTTTGCCGGCACACCCTCCCTGGCAATCAACAACACAAGCTATGATTTCTACGAAATACTCCCCGAAGGGAACACGCCCGCTGAGAGACGTGTTACATTCAATCATAATCCCGCCAGCCCGGATAATACTGATACCGGCAAGTACACAGCAAGCATATATCAGATAAACGAGAATTCCATTATGAACCTCGGTCATGGCAGGGCGGGGCATTTCCCCGATTATTGCTACGCACGGTACAGGTATCTGCCCGCCTGGGGCGATTACTGTGAGATTGTAAAGGACAATCAGGAGGATTACTACTATGCCTTCTGCCAGATGGTGTATGCCATGAAGTATCTGCGGGGAGAGAATCCTGATTTCCTGAAGGGATGTTATGACACAGAAGCGGTTGCACCTTTCGAGGAGACAATACGCGCCATTCTTGCAAAGAGGCAGCTGAACGCCTGCGCAGACTGGAAAGCCTTTGGTGAGAGCCTCTCGGGCCGTGAGATTGAGCCCTTTGATGTCAAAAAGTATCAGCAGGAATACATGAAAGCTCCTAAGGAAGAAAAAGACAGCACCTATCTCGGCAGATTCATACTTGCAGCAATGGCTCAAAAGAGCATGGTCACTAACAGGGTATTCAAATCCGGAAACCTGCTCACCGGTATCTCTGTTGATTACCTGAAGGAGGGCTTCAAAGGTATAAGCGACTTTATCAAGCTTGTTGAAAATACCGCGAAGGGAGGCAGGCGTAATGAGTAAAATCCGTAGGGTAATGAGTGTGTTAGTGGGTCTGCTGGGTCTGCTCCTTGCCACGGAAATGCTGCACAACTTTGAAAGAGGTTATCAGCAGGTGCTTGTCGTTATGTCAGTCTCCCTTATACTGTACGGAATACGCTGCCTGCGCTACTATGCAGTATACGACCGATATATGATATGCGGAAAGCTGAACTTCTATATAGGCATCATAACCTTTGATTTCGGTATGTTCTCCCTCGCTCTGACGGACGTTTCCGGCCTGTACGTTATGATATACCTCCTGCTTTGCAACTTCTTCACAGGCGGAATTGACATCCTACGTGCCCTTGAGGCAAAGAAGCTTGAAGGTCCGCACTGGAAACTGAAGCTCACAGAAGGAATCGCGACTTTAGTGCTTGCTGTGATAGGACTCTTCAACCTGTCATCAGCCAGGATGGTCGTTGAACTCTATTGCTTGGGTCTGATTATCTCATCAGTGGCAAAAATAGTCGCTGCCTTCCGCAAGACAGCGATAGTATATATTCAGTAATCAATTTTTCTGACGGACTATGGACTATATATAACTTGCGCTCCGGTTTCCCGGAGCGCTTGTCTTTTTTAGGATTCAGGCTGATTATTCAGCCTGGTCCTCTTCTTCTTTTTTCTTGCCGCCCTTCAACAGGAAGCCTATGCTTCCCACGGAGCCTGCAAGACTGATCAGGTTGCTTGCGATAAACGGAGCCAGGCTGATATCGCCCATCGCACCCGTATTCGGAAGCTTTGCCTTAGGAACTTCTTCATCCTCGATTATCTGTCCCTTGTCAGGAACCGCGTCTCTCTGTCCCGCTACAATCGTAGGCGGATTAACAACAGGAACCGTGACATAGTAGTAATTATTTGTAAGGGTCGAGTAATAATGGTAAGTTGCAAACTCATCCGGGATATCAATCCGCTGTGTTTCAGCATAAGTGCTAAAACCACTTGTTAAATCTCCAACCACCTTAATAAGTTCTTCTTCGGCATAATCCGGCTCATGAACAATAATGGTTTTACCGAGAGGATACTTCATCTGAGTTTCAAATGCCCTGTACTCATAACTCGGTGAAAGGTCTTCAAATTTGCCACACCAGTTATTGCCTTCAAAGAGTTCAAGCGTTCTGTACGAACCATCATCATTTCTGACAGCTTCCCAGTTCTTGCCTGCTTCTCTACGTTGCAACTGAACTGTAATTCTGGGCTTAACTGTTGTATTGGAAGACCAGACTTTATCAACTGCAAGATATGTCAGATGTCTGTTCAACACACCCATACCAGTTGTCTGATTTGCAGTTACAGAAGCGTCATTATTAGAGTAAATCGGATTATCGTAATAGTCAACAAGATTGGAATTGCCATCGTAATCCTCAACTATAGTATACACCGATTTATCGGATGTGGAGCCATTCTGGTATACCGGCAGATTCTTCCAGACAAACTTCCAGTAATCCAGCTTATCGGCCTTGTCGGTATTATCAATGAATTCGACATCTCCGATTTTTGCTCCGTCTCTGTAAACGCCATCAGATTTTACCACAACCTCATCAACCTGAACTCTATCTCTAAGGAGCTTAAGGGTTATGCTTTCAGGTCTGGTACTATCGGAGTTATGACCATCTTCCCAGGTCTTTGTAACAGCAATCGTAGTTTCAGGCAAAGCATTTGTAACCGTTGTGAGCCCGTCTGATGTCGTGAATGTAGATACATAGTTTCCGGCATCTCCAACATCATTTGAATATGTTACATCATAACGTGTTTCAGTATTGCCATTGATATAACCAAGCCCTGTTTCTATTGCTCTGTAGGTTGCAGTCGGTAGTTCTTCCCAAGTGTATGGATCCTGAGTACTGTTCTGTTTATCAACAGGAACCTTTACTTCGTTTCCGTAATTCTTCCAATCGTCCCCATCTTTATACTGGAGCTGGAAGTATACATAGTCAGGTCGTGTGCCGAAGTAATTCTGAGTGCCCTTCCACGCGTCGTTCCATACCTTTTTAGCCGAGTATGTTCCAACTGCCGGGTTAGTTACTTCTACCTTAGCAATATCAGCGACACTATCCAATGTAAGTTCCTGTTTTGAAGAATCCGGGTATAGATACGAAGGCTCATAATAATTATCAACCGACTCTTCTACCACACGGTATCTAACAGGTGTCCGCACATTGTTGACATTGATGTATACCGGAAGATTATCCCATTTACCTATTGCTGTACCTGCTTCAGACTTTTCTACGTCGACATCCTGAGGATTATCTCCGGAGCAGATTACATTATCCTTGGTATACGTTCCTGTATTCGGAACTGTAAGCCATTTCGATTCTGTTACCGACCAATACTCTAAGGTATACTTAATCTTATCAGGACGCAACGATTTATCCTTATCAAGATCAATCCATTTCTTAGCAGCTTCAATGCTTCTCTTCTGCGGCTCGTATTTATTGGTTATGTTGTATTCTTTTTGATTGGACTTATCAAGAGCAACATTATCAGGGTAAGTTACTATGTAAGTTATACCGTCATTTCCAACAAACTTCATTACGCCATTATCTTCCTTTGCCTCATTTTCTCTTACATAGTAATAAATTGTCTCATTACTATTGTTCTTCAGAGGCAGATTATCCCAGGTGATGCTCCAGTTATTTTCTGATGTAAGTGACTTGGTTTTGTCAACAATGCTTCCATCATTGCGGTAGAGTGTTATATCAATCTTCTTTCTTCCAAGTTCACGGTCATCCTCATCAACCCAGTTTTTAACTACCTTAAGGCTTCCGGATTCGTAATCATTGGTAATAGTTGCTGGTACAGTATCACTAGGTATTAATGCATTAACTGTTGCCGCGGTACAATTGATAAATGCATATCCTGTTGCGGCATCAGATACCGTGTAACTAATAACATCTCCTGCAACATTATAAACAGGCAGATTCTCAAATGTAACTGTTGGATAGCCATTGTTGAAGGTCATATCCTTAGTCACTGAGTAAGCATTTCCATCAACTGTGAAATTACCAGCAGTAACTGTAACTTTCAGAGTCCCCGGTAGCACACCAAGATTAATAAGCTCCGCAATCTTTGAATTCTCCATAACCGCTCCATTTGTCTGGAACTTCTTGGAAACTTCAAGGTTGCCCTTAATGAATCTGTTGGTAATGCTTACATCCTTTGATGTTGAACCAATATCAACAGCCTCTGAAATACCTTCGTTAACCTTCGTGTAATTCTTAATGTCGGTAGTTTCAACTACCCGATACTGTACAGCGGTTGGAGTTTCAGCTTCTTGAAGCCATACGTAAGCGGTCAAACCAGACCACCTTGCTGCTGTAGGAGAACCAACTGCAATTGTCTGCTCAAATGCATCGTTTGAGGTGATGTAAACAGTATCTGCAGGCCCACTTAGTAAAGCTGTGGTATCTGTGCGGTTGGCATCAGTAAAGTCTTGCCATGTCGCTCCATTGTCAGTACTGTATTGCAGCTTGAATGTAACAGTCTGGCGGGTATTGAGTGTATTTTCAGCATCACCTACCCAGTTTTTATTGGCTTTAACTTCAATCAGCTGTGGATTTCTGGTATTTACTGCCGTGTAGCCATTAATTACTCCGGTATAACCCTCAACAGAATCTTCTGTAATTGTGTATACAACCTCTGAACCATTCTTATGATACTTGGGCAGGTTGATAAAGCTTGTTTTCCAGTTTCCTTCGGGATCCACAATAACAGTTTTTGACTGAAGAATCTTATCATTTGAATAATCTGCATACAGATTAACCGTTATGGAACCGGGTCTGCTGCCGTCACGGTTATTACCGTCCACCCATGTCTTGCTTGCTGCAACCTGGGTTACAGTAAGGACATTCTTCAAATCCGCATTAAACTTGTCACCATTTAAGGTTGCAGCTTTTGAATCCGCCGGGAACAGTACGGAATAGTTACCAATAGGCGAAAATTCTGTTTCGCCTTTGAATTTAACTTCCGTTTCGGCTATTGTGTATGTGATTGCATTGCCGTTCTTATCATTAACTGGCACTACGGAATTAAACACCTGATATCCGGCTGCGAGGTCTGTAACATTGAATTCCTTGGTTTCAATAACATTCGAATTTGTTGAGGCACAGAGTGTCATTTTAATATACTCAGGAATCAGACCGTAATTTACAAGGTCAGAAACATTGGAAATACTTCCGCCATTACCTGAATACTCCCAGTCCTTCTTTACCTGAACCGTCTTGGTCTGAAGAGTATTTGTAACATCAACACTTGCAACATATTCACCTGAGGAGTTTTTCTGAAGTGATACGCTCTTCGATGAATAGGCTGTTTGATACTCGCCAACAGATAATTCCCTAACCCGGTAAAGGACTCTATGTGATGTTCCATTGTTTACATTAACAGGAAGTCCTGTCCAGGTGGCAGTCCAGCTGTTTCCGGAATTTAAGGTCTGTGTAACGGTGCTGGATGTGTATACATTTGTTCCTTTGTTTACATCTATAGCTTCGAAGTCAGAACTCCAGCTTGTACCGTTATCAGTACTGTATTCGAGAGTTAAGCTAATGCTGTCAGGCCTTGCACCATATTTATCCTCGTAGTCAGACCAAATCTTCTCAGCAGTAAGACTACCTCTTGCCGGTGTATAGCTGTTGGTTTTTGTGGTACCATCCGGAGCTGCTGAATAAGTATAAACAGTAGGCTGTTCATCTGTATATGACTTATCACTATCCTTAATAGCAGTTTCTGACCATGTGTAAACAGACGGTGTAGTAGTACCATTCTGATACTTCGGCAGATAGTTCCATGTAAATGACCACTTGTTATTTTCATAGGTCTTGCTAACAAATCCTACTGTACTACTTTGCTGAGTGTAGTCAGTATATTCAATCTTACCGGTTGCCGAATCAAGAACAGCATAAGGATTTCCATCGCGGTAGATAGTGAATTTTACATCTCCACGTAAACCATCACGGTTACCTTCATCTACCCAGTTCTTATACACCGTGAGAGATGTGTAGTCATAGGTGTTATATGCAGTATAAGTAACAGTACTTGATTTTGCATTGAACAAAATCGGCGCAGTTGTAAAGCTGTCTACACTACCAATGTCATCAGTCCAATATACATCTTTATATCCCGTTTCACCGGAATACTTAATTCCAACTTCACGAATACGGTACTGAATCTTGACACCCTTTTTGTCATAAATTGGTAGATTTGCACTAATCGTTTGAGCATTAAGCAAAGTCAGAGTATTATACTCAACATATAAATCTACAGTCTCAGAATCAGTTGTTTTGGGAACAGCAGCCCAGGAACCGTCCTCCATGTACTCAACTGCGAACTTAATCTTTTCAGGAACTGCTTTAAGCTTAATTAAATCGGATAGTTCATCGGTGCTTAATGTGCCGCTACCGTTCTTCGGCCACGATTTCTTTAGCTCAAAATTATACCGATTCATGGTATTAGTATAGGCTTTTGTATACTCATCTTTTGAATCAGTAAATGTGAAATACGTAGCCTGTTTTCCATCAATTTTATTGGTGGGAGTATACGATGAATTACTTGCGCTTAAGATAGCATAGCTATCCCCGATCTTGATCATCTCAACAATGCGGTACTCTATAAGCTCTGCGACACCGTCTTTTGAATTCGGCTTCCAGTACTTATACATGTTACTCCATGTAACTTGTTTCGGATTCCCATTATCATAAGTAAGCTGCTTTATTGCCAAAGTTTCTGTGTTGGAGAAGGCAGTTATAGGCTTATCAGTGTCAAAGTCTTTCCATGTTGATTTGCCCTGCTCCTTATACATGAGCTTATAGTATACATCCGGTCTAACGGTATCTTTCCACAGACTGTCGTTCTGCCAAGTCTTTGTTGCATTAAGAGTAATGGTCTTTCTGGTCGGATAGCCGGTTTCGCCTAAAGTAGTATTAAGGATATTAATCTCATTGCTGGTATTAAATACCTTGTTTCCGGGAATACCACTTGCGGTGAATTTTGTATTGGAAACCTTTGTCATCGCAGTGCGACCTGTAGTAGCGTCGTCATTTACAACTATGAACGCCTGATACTGATCCGAGGCCGGCATACCGTCAGGATATTTAAGTACCTCAGTTAAATCATAGCTGTATGAAGCCGTGAGATTCTCAGGACTTACATAAAATACATCCGATTCATATCTACTTGTATTGCCTTCACGAGCGACAAGGTTAAATGTTAAACCATTGCCTTTTGTAGTTACAGGTTTGATGGTGAGATCAATGCTCTCAGGACGGATGTAATCATAACCGGTTTCATCTTGCCAAACCTTTACAAACTTCACAGGCGCTGTGGTAATTGCATTGGATATTTTTGTGTCTCCCGTTGGCGCAGTGAACGTTGCTGTAACGCCCTTGGACCGGTTATCCGTTGAGCTTAATACCTTGCTTCCATCTTTCCATATTAGCTTTTCAACAACACGGTATGTATAGCTTGCGGTGCCTCCGGGGGTAGAATTTGGAAGATTCTTCCACTCCGCACTGAAATTGATGCTCGTACGGTTATTCTCAGTCACTCTTGTTAAGTCCGTCTCATAGCCGAGAACCTCCTTACCTTCAACAGTAATTACATTCCTGTTATCCGGAGCAACTGTTGAAAGAACATTCTCCCAATCAGTATTGTTGGTACTGCGCTGAACAATATACTGAACCTTTTCAGGCAGACATCCCAGGTCTCTGAGATTGCTGAACTGCTGCCATTTGAACATGATATTGCTGCCATCAATCACCCAGTTCTTTGTAACCTTAATTGATGTATTAATATTGGTATTAAGCTTATTGGTGTATTTAGTATTTTCTGCTTTTGCCAATGTATAATTTCCAATTACTTCGCCTACACCACCAGCAGTACCAATTACCCAATACTCACCAAATTGTTCATTTCCTGCAACTTCAGTTTTTGATAAGAATGCTTCTTCAACTATCTTATAGGTATATGCCTCTCCCTCTGGTGAATACTTAAGAACATTTAAAGCTTCGTTTTCTCCGGCAGCTGTGAGCAGATAGTATTCTTCATTATTCACTGATTCAAGGTGATTTAGACCGCTTTGCGTCCAGTTAACTGAATTGGATTCCGGTTTTGGAATTACAACATAAACCGAAGCCTTGTTAAAATCATCGGTATATTCGGTGGTAGTAGTATTATGTCTACGCTCAATCTTGAAGCGTATTGCATCAGGTCTGTAGGCAGTATTATCTGCATACTCATCCCAAGATTTTGTGAACGAAAGGCTTCTGCTGTTGTCATAAGTGTTTTTGAAGCCTGTTGTGGAACCTGTGCTCTCATTTGTATAGAGATTATCATTTTTCTTTTCAAGCTTAATCTTTTCAACGCTATGGTCAGATGTATCGCTTGACTTGTCCTGAGACTGATAGCCGTTGATTTTTGACTCAGTTACAGAATACTGCAAAGGCTGCCCGTTAGGTCCAAAGTAAGGCAGGTTCTCAGTTTCTCCTGTAGCTGAATTTGTATAGGTTTTGAATGTATAGCTTGCAGTAACCTGCTTATGAGTATCATCTATCGTATCTTCACTAATAGTAACACCTGGAATAGCAGTCTCTCCATCTTTGCCTGTAGGAGAAAGAACAACTGTCCCCATTTCCAGCTTCTTGCCAATTACAGAAGATGATTCTCCGTTTGATGCAGTCGCCTGGCTGAACAGGGTAAAGGTCACCGAAGGCATGTCAAGCGCATCCAGTCCCGTAATCAGAGCGGATTTCCATTTGTTTATCTGATTAGCATCTACCACCCATGTCTTTGATACTGTAATCTCAGCGTAAGGCGGTGTTTCGCTGAACACGTTTGTGAAGGACATGTCCGTGCCGTTATACTCGACCTTGTCAAGCGGATAGCAGCTATTGGCAACGCTGTCCTCAAGAATGTAATAGTAATAAGGGCTGCCCCACTGATCGTACTTGTCTACACTCTGGAAATTATATGTGTAGCCATTACCGTTATTAATAACCTGTGTGTCAACTTTTTTGTTTCCACCGGAAAATACTTCTGCATTTTCAAGGAGCCATGTCTGATATGTTTTTCCTTCCGGTAACGGATTTGGCATTTCCTTTGATGTGCGGTAAAGCGCAACTGTTACATCAGGCAAATAGCTGTTGTCTACCGCCCAGTTAGGCATCTTCCAAAGCTTTTCACCTGTTACAGGACGTTTAATCACAGGAATATTAACAACCGTTGCCGAGTAGCTTGGCTTAGAGCTGTCGTCAAAGTTTACACCGTCTGCAATTATAAAGACGCTGTTATCCGCAGCTGGAGTAAGCTCTGCGGTTGGAACCCCAAATACATCCTTCGTAGTATACGGGCTAGTAGTTGGATTGCCGGGATGCTCGCCCGTCTGGTTGCAGTAATACGCCTCGTATACTGAAGGTGATGTCTTTTCTACACCAAAGTAGATGTAAGCGTAACCGTCATCATCATACTGAGGCATATTGTTAATGGTACATGTCCACCAGTATTCATTACGCTCGACCTTATTGGTGTTCCAGAGATAATCTTTAATCACTGGTTCCCAGGCGTTTTTAGCATTCACAATACCGGTAACAAGATCGCTTGCTCCAATCAGTTCCGGATGAGTCTTAGTTGAAACCCTGTAGAGCGTGAAGCTGATATCCGGGCGGACTAATGTATTATTGTCTCTCCATACCTTGTTTGTAACAAGGTCAATAGTTTTAGACCTGGTGTTGAAAACCGTGTAATCATATTCATCCGGAGAATTGTGGTGGGTTTTGTCGTCAACAGTACCACGCTTTACCTTGTTGTAGCTTACGGTATATCTGATACCGTCAACGAGTGCGGAGCCTCCGGACATATCAATTTCTGCTCCGGCTTTGTTCAGCATAGCAATCTCAACGATTGATGCATCTACCAATTCGCCATTAGAACCGTACTTCTCAAGGCCGGTAATAGTAACAGTCTTACTGTAATTGATTGCGGTAGCGGTTGCGGTATTGGTTTCTCCAGATGTAGCACCCGCATCATCTGAAAGTGCAATCACAATTCCATCTTTGGAAAGAACATCGGAGTAATTCTCTTCACATGCCCATTTAACCTGAACAGAAGCTATTGCAGTATTATCTGCGTTTGCAATCATCTTTATTCTGCAAACCTCTGCATTGGCATTAGTAACAGAAAATACGCAACCGTTAACTGTGCCCGCAGCATTCCAGGTTTTTGTGAAATAAAGATTCTGCTTACCTGTGCGGACATTATTTATTGTGTATTCTGCGCGGCCGTCCCTTATACTGTCACGCCATGCGTACGCATTGTAGATATAGTAGAGTCCATCCCATGTATCTCCCTCATTTGAGGTAGATCCTACTGTTCCCATCTTGATTCCCGGGGCTGCGCTACTACCATTTACACTGCTCAACAGCGAAGAAAGCTCTGCGGCTTTAGATACACTGACATCAGCAATCTTATCCTCAACAATGCTGTAATATTCTGCAGAGTCGAGTTTTGTATTTCCGTCACCATCTTTATAATCCTGCGCAGTAATTACCGCATGGAAAAACCAGTTATTACTTTCATTAAGTACTTTTGATTTACCCACTGTTTCACAGCATGACACAAGCTCGCCGGACTCATTGAATTTTTTAATCCTATAAATTGAGTATGTAACATCCTGACGGGATGTGAGGTCTGAACCATCCTGCCATTCTTTGTTTACATCTATATATATTGCCCTGCCGCCGGGACCATTTGTATAGTTTGTTTTGGTCTGCTTGATATAAACTTCCTGATTATTAGCATCAGTATCAAGAACCGAGCTCACCTCATAGTTGCGCTCTGCATTCCAATTATTTGATACTATTTCATTTACGGTATATCTATATTCATTACCGGCTTCATCATAGCGGGGACAGTCTTCCTGCCAAAGCCAGCAGTCATTGCTTGAATTCTGCTCGTCTTTGACAAGGTTCGAATAATTCATTTCTACCCGTTTATACTCTACTCCGTTTTGATAAACAATGAATGTAACCGTTGTATTGCCAAGTATACCTTCATCACCGGAAATGTTTACATTGTTAGCTGCGTAAAACTTCTTGTCAATTATCAGTCTGTGTTCTCCCTCAAGCGTGTTGGTAAAGCTTGAGCCTTCTGATGTGATTTTGAAAATAGCTGTAGTATCATCGGGACCGGATTGTTTTCCATTGCGATTTACATATGCATATTCTCCATTAGAAGTGCTGACTATCGTACTCGTCTCACCATCGATTTCAACATCAACTTCTACCCATCGATAATCAACCTGATACGTTACATCGTCAACAGTCTCAACTGCTTTAACAGAATATGCGTTGGAAGCATCAGACATTTTGCTCGATGTAAATCCATCAAGTGTAACTGTAATACTTTTGGGATTCTCCAACGGAGTCACTGTATTTGCAAGATCATTCTCGTCAGCGTTCTGCCACTCGCCATTTCCAAGCTTCTTCTGAAGCTGGAATGTAACTTTAAGCGTACTGGTAGTCGTAGCTTTCATAATATTTTGAAGTGATCCGGCTACAAATGTCTTATCAACAGAGACAGTTTTAACACTATGGTCGGTATTTGTGACTGTTGCACCGTTCAGGAAATACCGGTCGGCTCCCTAATCCATAGCTTTAACTGCATCTTGAATAGAAATTCCATCAGTTGTTGTAATGCCGTTATATATATCAGACATTGCAACACTCGGTGTATAACCACCGTAATCTACTTCCGAGCCGAAATATATGTTCAGCTCGCCATCGCCATTATATTTATCTAGAGTCTCTCCAAAAACGTATTTTTCGGGAACTCCGGAGTTCACTACTCTTGGTACAGCATAAGACTCCTGGCCCGGTTCAACTGCTTTTATGAAGCTTGTATCAACACCGTTAGCTTCGTCTGACAACCTCCATACATGGTACTTTGCAGCAGGACGGGAATTGCCGTTTTCTTTTGAAATACCGTCTTCCCATATTTTATATACTAAAAACCTGGTTGTGCCCTTGAGCAGCTCATAGACAGTGCCGTCTTTATAGAGACCGTCAGACTTTGCAGCGTAGTTTCCTGTGTTATTGAATGACGGCGAGTACTTATCAACATGATTTTCGGCATCTAATCCGCACCTGTTGTCGGTCCCGAAGGTCACATAGTAAACACACCTATTACCGTTATTATCCCACATAGGGAGATTTGAAAGGCTGATTTTTGATGTTGCCGGGTCGTACACAGGAGTTGCTGCATATTCTACAACGCCCTCTGTTCCACCCTGAACATAACGCCAAACTTTGAGATTATTCAGAGAGTCCGGCCTTGTATTGTACTTGTCTCCATTATCAATCCAACCGACGTTTGCACTCCAAGCGTTGTCCAGAGAAGTATAAATAATGCTTCCGCCGGGAGCCAAAGTTGTTGGCACGCTGGTGATAATATACTTATCTTTATAATTAGTTCTGTTGTCCTCTTTGAATGAAACTGAATAATCAATATAGAGTTTCTTTGTCTTCGCAACACCGTTTGCCGTATACTGGAGGGTATAGTCTGCCGGTAAACCGTCAGCAAAATTTACATTGTAAAATGCATTGCCGCTAGTTGTGCAGTTGAGTAATGCATCGCTTAAGTTAAGTCCAATATCACTGAAAAGAGCATTAGCTTCAGACGCATTGCTTAAGATACCGGATTTTAAATCTCTTCGGGTTTCACCCTCCATTGCATAAATTGTGTAAGTAATAGAATTTGAAGTGCAATTTGCAATGAAATCATCCACTTCTGTACGACCCATATTTTTCTGGTTATCGTTCCACTTAACATCAATTGATGCCGGAGCAGTTTCATACTGCAGTGTGGAATTGGCCATTTCATTGCATTCGTTATATATGCTATCAAGTTTTGCAATATAGTCGGGGTATGCAGTCTCAAAAATGGTAATATTCTCAGCAGAAAGGCTGCCGATGCTCATGTAAATCTTATTTGCACCGTCAGTAGTTGCATTTCCGTCTCTGAATTTTACCGCATCCGCTTTGAAATAAAGTCCATCTTCTATAACCGCACGATCAAGGGCATCAATGCGGTCAAGAATTGCCTGAATATCAGGATTAATCAACGCAGAAAGCTTAGCTTTTACATCTGCAAGTTTATTGACTGCCTCTGTATTTTTTTCGTATTCTGTTTTTCCGGCATATGTAAGAGTAGCAATTATACCATCAATCTTATTAACAGAATCCTGTACATCACTTGCATTTGAAGCCGTTATATCATTAACGCCGGGTAATTCGTTTATACGGTTAACAACAAACAGTGCCGTGCTATTATCCCTGTAAGCTTCCAACTCAGTTTTTTTATCCGGACAGTTGGTTTCAAAGATTGTTTTTTCATCTTCCGACAGTTTAGGCAGCAAAGTATTATAAATAACCGTAACAGAAGGATAAATATAATCTGCGTTACTCGCACTAATATTATCTACAGAAGACACCTGTTCAAGATTTGCTATTGCATTAAGAACCGCCTGAACATTTTCCGGAACTGTCGTTTCCGTTGCGGGTATAGTTTCGGTTTCAGATTTACCGCAGAGTTCACATTCCCTTGTTTTGCTTCCAGCCGCAGTCGCCGTTGCCTCCTGTGTAACAGTCCATTCACCCCAGGCATGAGCATTTGGATCAATTTTATTCCTCTCGGGCGTATCTGTCACCTCAACCCATCCGCAACGAGTGCACCTATTCAAGCTTTTGTAGGGTGTGCAGGAGGGTTTGTAATATTCAACATTTCCATCGTGGTCCGGATGGTCATCGGACTTTTCAATTTTATATTCTTCGCCACATATATTGCATTTATATACATCATATCCCGGTTCAGTACAGGTGTGTTGGTCGTATCTTACATACTTATCGCCTTCAACAAAAACGATATGATTACGGTTACAAGTAGGTGGGTTCGACTGCAGTGACAAAGCATCACTAACTTTTTCCGCAATCGGTCCGCCAGCGGCGTAGGCCAGAGAGTCTATAGGCAGGAGGCTGAACATCATAAGTACAGCCATCAGGAACGAGAGTGTTCTCTTTAAAGTAGTATTCATAACTTTTCTCCTTTCTCTATCCTATAGTCACTCTTAAAATACCTGGAGCACCAGGTGCCATTTGAACGTGATGTTATCTTCACTGAGGATGTATTCGTAGCTTGTGCCGCTTCCGTCCTCCGCATCCTCCCATGTGAGTCCTCCGTTCCTTGAGAACTGCCAATGATAAACAAGGGTTTTATCTACGGGAGCTCCGGTTACTGTTGAATCCATCTTTATTGTGTCTCCGGGTTTGACATTTTCGACATCAACATCCACATAATTAATCTCAACCGATATGCTGTTTAGCAGGTTGCTTTCCTCTTCAGTGTGGTAAACGGCGGTGACCGTGATGTCTGATTCCACCACGGTAAAGTCTTTATCCCACTTGTAGAAGACGTAGCCCTCCCGGACGGGATTCTCTGCAGGCGGGACAGCTCTGCCGCCATAGGCTACAGTCTGGGAGCTGAGCTCCATTCCGTCCCAGTCAAGAAAACTGACGGTAAAGACCGCGTCCTTGTCGACAAATTCTTCAGCGTCCTCATCCAGAGATTCCGCATATTTCTCGAGAGCAGCAAGCTCTTCCTCCGAAAGTCCGGCGAGATAGTCGTTCAGCTCCTCGAGACTCATACCCTGATAATCATTGTATGCCTCAACGGGGTCGAACTCGTATTCCTCCTCGTAGTCGGACTCCTCGGATTCCTCAGTCTCTTCAGGCTCCTCGGATTCTTCGAGGTCCTCAGTTTCTTCAGGCTCCTCGGATCCTTCGGGCTCTTCCGCTTCTTCAGAGTCCTCAGAATCTTCAAGGTCATCAAAGACGAGCTCGTCCACTTCGACAGTGGGCTCGAACTCCGGCGCCTCGTAGTCATAGTATTCTTCTGCGTGCAGTCTGGAATCTGTGCCCGCAAAGAAGCCCACCGTGATGACGAGCACCGTTGCGAGGAGTATTGCCAGGCTACGTTTTACATTCTTTCTATCCATATTTCTAAACACCATCCCTTGTGATGAATATTACAGGTTATTATTCTTCCTCTACTATATAAGAGTATTCAACTTTTCAAAAAGGCTCATATTTTTTGAAAAAATTTTTTGTTTTATTTAGAGTAATCCTATTTTTATAGTTATACATTATAGAATATAATGCATTTGGGGCTAAAATGCAACAAAAAATTGCCAAAATCATAAAAATTTCGGCAATTTTTACATATTTTTCATATAATTCCATGATATCAAAAAATGAGGTGCTCCCGCATCTCATTTTTTGTCGAATATCGATTCGTCGTTTTCCCATCCGTGATCCAAAAGCCAGTAAACTGTTTCATCCTCCGGTTCATTGGGGTCTATCTCAACATCCATGGATTTTGACATTTTGAGCCTTGTCTCGTACTTTCTCAGGTCTTCAAGGGTGAAGGGCAGACCTTCCTCCGCAGCTATAGGTAGAAGTGTCTCCTCAACAAGGCACTCCCTGATTTCCAGGCTTCCGGGATACATATCCACAGCCTGCTGGACGCGGGCTCTCAGCTTCTCGTCGCTATTGTATCTTTCAAAGAATTTATCCGTGTTAACGCTGTAAGCCATAAATACTCCTTAGATTGATTCAATAATGATGTATTATATGAGCGCGCCGTGTTCGACGCGCTCATACGATTCCCGTTTTAATCCACACAGTAGATTCTGATGGTGGTGGACTTTCCGTAGCAACTGGCTGTAATTCCAACGCCGCCCGGCTTCGCCGCTATTATGGAGCAGGTAATTGTCCCGTCATCATTCTCAACCATCTCGAGGGCCTCGCCTTCAGTATCGTCGCAAGACCACTCAATAACCGGGTTTAGGATATCCAGAGGATAAACCATGGCATTGAGATTAATCGGTGCATCTCCGACATGCATAGTCGGCCAGTTGGCTTCCGCTGTTAGATCCTTGGTGTTCATATATAGAATTTTAATTGTCTCGACTGTGGGTTCAGGGGTGGGTTCAGGGGTAGGCGCCGCCTCAACATAAGGCATAGCTTCTTCAATGAGCATAGGTGTAGGCGTTACCCTGACAACTCCGATATCTGCAGTTTCAAGGCTGGTTGAAACCATTACAATAACCGCCAGCATTACCGCTATAACGAGAATCAGACCGAATGCCATCTGCCATTTGACATTCGACTCTGCACGTGCAGAGGCTTGTGTATTCCTTACCGTTCCGGGTGTTGTGCCGGTGGCTCTGGAACTCTGTGCAACCTTGCGTGTTCCGCAGTTCGGGCAGCGGCTCCTCATGGAGGGGTACACCGCGCCGCAGCGGCGGCACTTGGTTTGGGGTACTATTCCCATAATCTTCCTCCAACAAAGATAATGGATATATATGGATGATAATACTACTTTGTATGGATTTAGTCAAGTCTCAGGCGCATTTTCAAGCATTTTCCCCCACACAATCCCCACTTTTAGTCTGAATGTTGCATATTATTTCCATAATTTTCTATTATTTGAATTTTTCCCTCCACTTTACCGAATTACTATTTTTGTTGAACAATTCTGTATTTTCGGTTATTATATAGGTATCGGATTAGCTTATTTCGGGAGGAACGCAGTATGGCGAAGCAGATTACGCGTATAGTGCTGACGGGAGGTCCCGCAGCAGGCAAAACATCACTTATCTCAAGGATTATGAGGGACTTCAGGCCTGAGGACGGATGGCGGGTCATCACGATTCCTGAAACCGCCACAATGCTCATATCAGGTTTCGGTCTGGGACCCTTTGAGGGGTGCATGAGCATGGAGGAGTTTCAGTATTTCGTAATCTCCGACCAGCTTCACAAGGAAAGGCTCGCCCTCAAGGGAGCAGAGGCCGTCCCACAGGAGAAGATTCTTATTATATACGACAGGGCTATCTTTGATGACCGGGCGTATGTGTCCGAGGAGGACTTTGTAAATATTCTTGCTTCTTTCGGCAAAACGCCTGAGGAGATTATGGCAGGCTACGATGCGGTGCTGCATCTTGTGAGCTGCGCAAAGGGTGCCGAATTCGCATACAACTACGGAAACGCTGCCCGTTATGAGAGCATAGAGGATGCCCGAAAGATGGATGATCTTACGATTGAGGCCTGGTCCTCTCACCCGAACCTGCATATTATTGATAACTCAGTGGATTTTGAGGACAAGCTCAACAGGGCTATGGCAAAGATATACGAGATTATCGGGGACAGCATGCCTGAGCGTGAGAAAAGAAAGTATCTCATCTCCATGCCTGATGTGGAAGCACTTATCTCCGCATATTCCGTCTCCCCGATTGATATGACCCAGACTTATCTGGCGGACAGCAATCCAAATGCGGAGAGGCGCGTCCGCATGCAAAAAAGCGGCACAGACTGCCTGTATTTCTACACGGAAAAGCGCCTTGGAGACGACGGACGGAAGTGGGTCACCGAGCGCCCCATATCCGAGAAGGAATACAAGTCCTATCTGCTTGAGGCTAATACGGCTCTGCACCCGGTTACAAAGGAAAAGCTGAACTTCCGCTATGACGGGCATGACATGGCGCTGGATATCTACCCCTTCTCAACCGACAGAGCAATACTGTTTGTATACGGAAGTCATTCCGGCGATGCTGCTCTGCCACCCGAGATATCTGTTATTGAGGACGTTACGGGCAATACCGAATACAAGAACAAAAAGCTTGCTGAGAAGCAGCGCTTGTAAAAAATCACACATATAAACACTAAGCCCGCCCAAAAGGGCGGGTTTATACTTTGTCTGTTTGGGATTTTCTCTTATCGTCCGTAAAAGTCCAGGAAGCGGCGGGTCTCTTCTTCCCGGGGAGAAGACAGAACCTCCTCCGCATTGCCATACTCAACCAGTCTGCCTTTGCTCATGAATATGAGCCTGTCGGCAATCCTCTGTGCCTGCCGGATGCTGTGTGTAATCAGGATTACCGTGCAGCCTGTTTCACGGCACCTTTCCTTTATCAGCATTTCTGCCGCAAGAGTGGATTCCATATCCATTGCGGCTGTAGGTTCGTCAAAGATAAGTAGTTCGTAGCTTCCCATCAGGAGACGTGCAAGAGCCATCTTTGAAGTCTCACCGCCTGATAGCTTTTTAGCCGGCTGATTTTGCAGGGTTTCAAGCTGCAGAGCATTAATCAGGTACGCCTGCCTTGCCGCATCATTTCCGTTTAGAGCTATGTTACGCAAAGTGCTCATACGGAAAGCATAGCTTTTCTGAGGCAGATAACCCACAGAACATGCGGAAAGCGGGCATGTTTTTACGTCAGCGCTTTCAATTCCGGCCAAAACACGTGCCAGGGTGGATTTGCCGCTGCCGTTTGCTCCAATCACAGCAGTAATCTGTCCCTCCGGCCATTCAAAATCGGGGAAATTCAGCACCGTGCGGCCGTTATAGCTTTTGGTAAAGGAATATGAATTCATCAGTTCATCCTCCTTTGTGACAAGCTGAGGACAATGTTGACAATCAGAGACAGGCTAAACAGTATCAGTCCCAGTGCGATACCGAGGGTAAAGTTACCTCGGTTTGTATACTGCATAATAGCCGTGGTCATTACATTTGTCTTCCAGGCAATAGCGCCCCCTACCATTGAAACAGCTCCAACCTCTGCGATTGCGCGGGCAAAGGCCAGAAGGTATGAGAAAACAATCTGATATCCGCATTCGTTGACCAGCAAGGCAAAGCGTTTTCCCGCTCCGAAGCCCAGCCCTCTCGCTGTCTCACGTAGCGGCGGCACGACCTCAGAGACGAAGGTTTCCATGCTGCTGGCAACAATGGGCGTAATAAGAACAACCTGTGCAACAATCATCAGCTTTACCGTGAAGAGCAGCTTCAGATG